>Ga0310691_10002097_pt1 | contig 27782 bp, 23 predicted proteins | sample 176DNAGHGlowgp2_FD_203887 | JGI IMG/M metagenome (GOLD analysis project Ga0310691, IMG submission 203887) | Sheep rumen microbial communities from Palmerston North, Manawatu-Wanganui, New Zealand - 1766 DNA GHGlow gp2 (v2) (version 2) | ecosystem: Host-associated > Mammals > Digestive system >... | reverse complement strand
ACGTCGTTGTAGCGAGATATAGTCATCCGACGCAAAGAATTCTTTCTCCATCGTCTCTACGGCCTGTCGCACCACCTGCGGACGATTCTCTTGCATGTCCTGAATCTGCTGCAGTTGGAATCTCAGTTTGCGTTTCTCCCTGCGATAGACAATGGCTGCCTGAATGGCGATGATAACCACAATGGTAATAACGATCGAGAAGCATATGAACCAATGAATCATATTTTCCTGTTGTCGCTCTTTGGACGAGAGTACATAGCTGTGAAACTCTCCTTGATAGTCGTCATTCAGGTCGTCTGATATAATCTCACATATTTCTTTCTTCCATTCCTTAGCGATTTCATCAGCTCTGCGCCACGTGTAGAGGATGCCGCTTTGCTGGATGGTGATGGTGGAATCGCTCAGGATAGTCAGCGGAAACGGGTCGCCATCCTCCAGGTAAGGTCGTTGCTTGTCGCCGGTGTCAATCACTTTGACGTCACAAATGTCACTTGGTTGAATCACGAGTGCCGATTCTGAATGTGTCAGTCTGCACTGGTACATGATGCTGTCGCCTTCGTAGATGCGCAGGTAGGTTATTCCTTCAGACGGAAATGATTGAGTTTGTCCTGTTGGAAACTCAGCCTCTGAAAGTTGCCAGGCCCCCTGTAAGGTAAATGGTTGTTGACGTTCTTGGTTCAAGCTGCATCCGATGCAGACGAATGCAAGTAGAAAAAGGATTGTTTGTTTCATCATTTCATTTTTTCGAGACGAGGTGTCTGTATCTTTTGCGTACAAAGGTATGATAATCCGGGCTAAACGGTTAAGATGTCTCTTTGCATTTTGTTCGCATTAAGGGTTGACTATTCTTTAACGGATACCCTTCTTGTCTTATTGTTTCCTGCTTGTTTTTATTTTGTCTCATGGCGCCAATCAGAAAATACAAGATGTCTGTACGTAGGGCACGGACTCAGAGTTCGCAGGCGTCGGAAAAAGAATCCGCTAACTACGTATTTTTTATTCTCTAACTAGCCAGTAAATTTTTCCTAACTAGCGCGTAAAAAATATATGGTTAAGCAGTAGAGAAACGTCGAGTTGCTGATAGAGAAACGACGAGTTGCTCATCAAGACTCCACCTTTTAGTATTAAATCTGCGAAATGCACGATTAATACTGGGTTTGCGCTGGGTGGGGTGTTATGCCAAAATCGAATAGTATTATCGAAAAAGTCATCCAGAAAATAGTCTCAGTAATATTTGCATGACAAAAAGATTTTACCTATCTTTGCAGCATGCAACGAATAAATCACCTCCTAATCATATTATTCTGCATGGCTATTTGGGCATGCAATGTTTTTATAAACTCCACAATAAGATAATAATCAATTATTGCAGTTTACAAATATGGACAAGTTCAGACCTTTCAAGTTGTTTTTCATGTTGATAGCCATTACCTATTCCATCAGCATGTTTGGTACGGATTATAATCATAACGTTCAGGGTAGTATAGTAGATAATTTCACTAACAAAGGATTAGATAGCGTTTTGGTTACATTAATGACCAGCGACAGTACGATGATTAACACTTGTATGAGTGATGAAGAAGGTTCTTATATGTTTGAGATATCTAAGACTGGTAAGTATGTTATTAAGGCAGAGCGAAAAGGATACGAAACATCTTATATGAATTGCGAACTCAGAAGTCAGCGCGAATTCTTTGTGGCTGTGAATTGTATCAGGATGGACAAAATATACCAGCTAAGAGAGGTTACCATAACTTCTACAAAGATAAAGATGGTTATGAGGGGCGATACAATCGTATATAATGCTGATGCGTTTAACCTTCCTGAGGGTAGTATGCTCGATGCACTTGTCTCGAAACTCCCGGGAGCTAAACTTACCAAGGATGGTGAGATATTTGTGAATGGTAAGAAGATCGAAAGTCTGCTTGTAAATGGTAATGGCTTCTTTGCCGGCAACCCAAGAGTAGCTCTGGACAATCTGCCTGCTTACACGGTTAATAAGATAAAGGTGTATAATAAAGACGGTGCTGCTTCAAGAATTATGGGGCGTGATATGGGGGATAGGTCCTATGTGATGGACGTGCGATTGAAAAAGGAATATTCCACAGGATACTTAGGAAACTTGGAAGGTGGCCTCGGCTCTGAAGATAGATACAAACTGAAGGCAATTGGACAAAGATTCTCCGAAAGAGATATGGTTCATCTCTATTCCGACATCAATAATATCAACTTGGATCAGCGTGCAGCCCTTGGTGGGGAGGAAACTTCTCCTCAAAGTAATCCTGATGGTCGTATAGTCAAAAAAGAGTTTGGCTTGCAGGCATATAGGTGCTTTGACGATAATATACTCAATTTTATCAGCACTAGTAATAACTACTGCCATACAGGAAGTGATTTGGAGGTAAAGACTAATGGTCAGACTTTCCTGCCAACAGACGATTCATTTAATCGCAGCAGCTCCTATTCTACAAGCAGTTCTGATCGCCTGACATCAAATAATCAATTCTATTTTCAGAGCTTGCTCAATAAACGGATGTATGCAGATACCGACCTTAATCTCTCTTATCATCACAATAGAGGATTTGGTAGTAATCAGTCAGAAACATCCGATAAGTCGTCTGTGCTCAACAATCTTTTATCTTCAAATAGTATAGAATCCAAGAATCTTGACTTGTATTTCTACAATAAAGAAGGATTGAAGGTTATTGCAGACATGATAAGAGCAGGTGTTGGCTTTACGTATAACCGCAATACCCAGAAGATATTTACCTTGGACGATGTGCAGTATCCTTCAGGCGTATTGCCACATGACTATCGTAACAATTTTCGTGATCAGACACATCAGAACTTCACGGCTTTTGGAGATGTTTCATACGACTATGGCCTCAGGAATGCAGATATCGTATTAGAATATAATTACAGATACACGTTTAACAAGTCGGACAATATGCTCTATCGGCTAGACAAACTGTCAGGCAGGGATTCAAGCCAATTCGATATGTTGCCCTCTGCCACAGATGCACTGGCACAGGTAAAAGATGGCGGCAACAGCTATCTTTTCCATGAATACAGGAATGAGCACACCATAAAACTCAGGGGGAATGAGATACCTGTTAAGTTTCTTGCAGCCACGGCAAAGTTTGAAATGCCAATCCATTTTGTAAATGCCAACCTTTACTATGACCGTATGGGCAGACATCATGTAAGAAAAGCGGAAGCCTTCTTTAATCCGTCACTTAACATTAGGCGATGGAAAGAACACTGGACATGGACTTTTGATGCCAGTATGGGTTCGGAACTGCCTGACCTGACTAACATGGTGAACTATCAGGATGACAGCGATCCCCTCAATATACGCCTTGGCAACAGTACGCTGCGCAACATCCATTATTATAACACGAATGTATCTGTTGAATATAGAGGCAGTAGGCAGAGAATGGGCAACATCAACATCGGTTACCAGCAAACAGATAATGCCGTAGCCTACGGGCTTACGTTTGACAAGAACACAGGTGTGTCCATCGTCAAGCCGCAGAGTGTGAATGGCAACTGGAGGGCAAACTTCAGCATGGGCTACACACAGGCTGTAGACAACGCACATAAGTGGTCTGTAGATAATCAGTTGTCGGCAGACTATAACCACAATGTGGATCTTGCTACTGTAGATGGATATATGGATAGCCAGCGTAGTATCGTCCATAATTACCGATTGGATGACAATTTCAAGGTAAATTTCCGGCCTGATGATAGGAATGAGATATGCCTCCATGCTGGTGGCACCTATTACCTTATAAAAGGTGAGCGTTCTGGCTTCGAGGACATCAAGGCTGGAGACTACCGCATAGGTATGAATGCCCAGGTGGCTCTTCCTTGGAAGTTCAATCTGACAACAGATATGACTATGTATGCCCGCAGAGGATATCAGTCATCAGATATGAATACCACAGATTGGGTGTGGAATGCGCAGATAACACGAAGTTTCCTCAATGGAAGACTCATATCAAAACTCAGTGGCTTCGATATCCTTCATCAGCTTTCCAACACGCAATATGCTGTTAATGCCCAAGGACGCACGGAAACATGGCATAACTCCATACCACGTTATGTGATGCTCTCACTTGCATGGAGTTTTAATGTGAACCCAAATAATAATTGATTAGAAAACTTATTATTATGAAATATGACAATCTAACTTTTATCATTCCATGTAAATTAGACTCTATCATCAGATGTGAGAACGTTTTATTGGTAATGAACCTTTTATCTGTCTTAGCCAAAAGACAATTATCACCAAAGAATATCCAGCAGAGTATTCAGCATCAGCTGAGGCTTACTTGGTGGTCGTCTGGCGGAATACAAGTATTACGATATGGACGATACTATTGCAAAGGCAATGGAAAAGTTTTGCAAATATCAGGAGAAAATAGTATCTTTGCAGCAGAAAACCTAAACCGAATTAAATTAATGAGCAAGCAAAACCTATTGACCACCTTACTCACCCTCGTGACTTGCCTCCCCATGTTCGCGCAGACTAGGTCTGTCCTTCCGCAGTGGGAGCGTAAGAGTGCTCCAGCAGTCATTCTTGGACGATATGTTGACCTGAAGCCAGGAGAGAGAGCCAATATGCCGGATTTTTATGGAAATGTTGAATCGCTGATAAGAAGTACCTTCCCAAAATTTTCCTCTGATTCTATAGCAGGTACGTTCACCATTACATGGGATATCTGTTACCCGCTGAAACAGGAATTTGTTCACGGATTGAGCATTGTTCTCTGTCCGGGCGATACGGTCAGGCTTGATATCAACAGGGCGGCTCTTGCTGAATACGAGGCCTACAAAAAAGAGACACCAGATGACCGCATTTCTATACAAAAGTTGCGTGAACTTTGGCTGAAAGCCTATCACATTGAGGGTGCAACCCTCAATCAGCTTTTGCCTTTTCGTATGAAAGGCACGGTGTTGGAGCGTGCCTATCCTCGTGAATTAGCTGTGGCTCATTATCGCGACACCTTCGATGAATGGCGTGAATTGTGTTGGGATGAGTTTCTGAGCGTGGCGAAGCAGACGGATTCCCTCAACCTCTCACCTCAGGAATGGGAATATCAGAGAATGGTTCTCGAACAGGATTACCTGGGTAAACTGAGGGACTATACTTTCACGAAGAGAATATGGGACTTGACTAAAGACAAGGACTCGCTGGCGATGTTTGAGCAGCAAATGACCTTCAAAGACCCTCATGCCTCCGAACTGATATACTACCGCGACGTTACAGGTTTTTACGCCTGCCTGAATAATCTCTATGATGAGGGATGGGACTACTTGAAAGCCAATGGATTGGACGACACTCCATTGGGACGATGGTTCAAAGAATTGCATGAGGCGAAGGCTGTCATGGCTCGCGTGAAGGCCTTGCAACCTGTATCAGATGACGAGATCAATGCTCTTGCACCGGAGTTCCGAAAGCAAATCCGCGAGGTACAGGCACAACTCAAACAGAAGCCTGCTGGCGGCAAGGGCGTGCGTCGCGACCTGCCGGAAGGCGAACCACAGGAATGGCTGCAGAAAATCGTCGCCGAACACAAGGGGCGCATCGTCTTTATCGACTTCTGGGCTACTTGGTGTGGTCCCTGTAAAAGGGGTATGAGAGAGATGGAAAGTGTGAAAGACTCTCTGACAGCCCGAGGCTATGACTTCATCTACATCACCAATACCACCAGCGACTCCTATGAGTGGACGGAGTACATCGCTAAGCATGCAGGCGACCATTACATTGTGCCCAAAGACAAGCAGGCGGCCATGCAAATCCCCGATTTCGAAGATGCCATTCCCTATTACCTCATCTACGACCGTGAGGGCAAGCTCGTTAAAACTATCTGCGGCTGGCCCGGTGTGGAAAAGATGATGCAGGAACTGGAAAAGGTGGAATGAAACTCCTCCTATGACACAAATTCATAATCAGCATAAACATCTTTTCACGCTCTTGCCCTCAAACTTTGCAGACCGTGAAATGTACGACTTGTATTAACGTAGGGGGAAGCCTGCGCTTAAACGCACGCTTCTACGCCTCAGTCCTGATAAAAACTGGGTTTTATGAATTCAGTACTTTGTACCTTCGCTGGAGTGCGACCAAGACGCTTCGTTCTGCCAATGGGTTCAACCCGCGGAATGTGGTACGGCGCTTTAACTCCGATAGAGGCATTTCCAGCAATAATTTTGCAATACATTCGTCAGCAAAGGAGTTTGAAACCACGTTGACACCAGTAAAATCAAGGACAACCTTTTCATTGCCATTGATTAATGGTAATAGTTTCTCTCGGAGCTTCTGACCCATGTCGCGTGTGCCAAAATCTGTACCGTAGTCTATGAATTTAAATACTACCATAGCGATTCCAATTCTTCTGTTTCAACAAATGTCTCGTTATATTCTTCTGTAACATCAGTGCGGTGGTCGACGATTTGATTGGGATCAATCTCTTCGTTCGTTCCAATTTTCATATAAATGAGAGTTCCTTGCCAGAACCCATTTCTTATGACTGAAGTGGTACCATCTTTGATAATCAGTTTGTGATTACCAGAATGCAGAATGAACTCCTTGCCTATGCTGTCAATGAGGCGCGCAGTGGTATAAAGACCAAACCCCATGCCTTTACCATCAGTTATCGTGTCCTTAAGGCATAATTTTAGTGCCTCTGGTTCTGAGATGTCTTTATATTTTTCATTCTCTGCGAGCGATTCTCTGATTCCCATCCCGTCGTCAGCAATCAAAATGCGCAGAGTCTTTTGAGAATCATCATAGTGCGTCATTGCTGTACCCAATGGCTTTCCTGAATGGATATGAACATTGTCCATCATTTCATACAGACAGTAGCTCAAAGCCTGTAAAACACTGACTTCTATTTCAAGATGAGATGTCATAGAATTGACAACATCCTGATATACTGTGTTTAAAGACTGAGCGTCAAACACGTCGATAGAGACGTTTTTCGTACTATTGAAATACTTATCCAGAATGAATGCTACATCCATGATGATATGGTTTCTACAAATTCTTTTTCGATGCAAAGATAGTATAAATCGAACGAAATGCAAAATAAAACGCATCTTATTTTCATTCATGATTATTTCATCGCTCTCTCTATTTGAGCGTATATCATGGTGACTTACAATAATAATCAATATAAAAATAGATTTCACCGTCACTAACTCATTGAGTTGCTACCCCAAACTCATTGAGTTGTAGATTAGCGATATGGATTTGATAATATATCAGTTCGGGTATAATATTTGTTAATACTTATAAAATTATACCCGTTTTGATATATTATTACAGATTAAATTGTATATTTGCACCCGTTAAGGTATAATTTTTATGAATCTATCGGAACATATTAAGCAGAAAAGGAAGAAAAACGGCCTTTCTCAGGTAGAATTAGCAGAGAGAGCCGGTGTGGGCCTTAGGTTCGTTAGAGACCTGGAACAGGGTAAGCAAACAATGAGGATGGATAAGGTGAATGATGTCCTTGCACTTTTTGGAGAATGCCTTGGGCCTGTAAAAAATGATATGGCATGAAACAGGCAGGAATTTATGTGAATGACATCTTCTGTGGTATCCTCACAGAAGACGAGGAAGGCTTCCATTTCTCTTATGATGAGACGTATCTGACCAGCGAGGAAGCTATCCCTGTTAGTCCAACCATGCCTCTGACAAAAGAACCATATGATAAAGAAATGATGTTTCCAGTCTTTGATGGACTCATTCCGGAAGGGTGGCTCTTGGATATAGCGTCTGCATCATGGAAGATTGATCCACGTGATAGAATGTCCCTCTTGATGGCTTGTTGTAATGACTGTATTGGAAATATCAGCGTAAAACCGTTATAGTATGAGTAAGTGTCTGTATTGTTATCAGGAGTTAGAGGAGGGACAGGTGGATTTTCATCCAGGTTGCGCTCGTAGGTTCTTTGGTAGCGAAACTGTACCTCAACTCCCATATACGCGCGACAATATGTCGGAACTAGCTAAACAGGTGATTCGTACCAGCGCATCAGTTACTGGCGTACAGGCTAAGATGTCGCTCGATGTGGACCGTGGAGGCAAGAATGAGCCCTCAAAATTTACTATCGTCGGGCTTTGGGGAAAATATATTTTCAAGCCACAAAGTGCAAAATATCCTAATCTCCCTGAGTTGGAAGACCTCACAATGAAAATGGCAGAGGTTGCCCATATACGCACAGCTCGCCATACGCTTATACGACTTGCCGATGGTGAATTGGGATATCTGACTCTCAGAATGGATCGAGGGAAGAAGGGCGAAAAGATATCGATGCTGGATATGTGCCAACTTACCAATCGCCTTACGGAGCATAAGTACTACGGTACTTACCAACAGTTGGCTGAAACCATCAAGAGATATTCTTCTGCCCCGATGCTTGATGTTCAGCGTTATTGGGAGATTGTGTTGTTTTCGTGGATGACAGGTAATTCTGATATGCATTGCAAGAATTTCTCCCTGATAGACATGGGGAAAGGAGAGTACGTCCTTTCGCCGGCATATGATTTGCTGGCTGTTTTATTGGTAGACCCCGCTGATACAGAGGAAATGGCGATGAGTTTTTCTGTGGGAGGTGAAAAGAGTGGCTTCGACCGTCATACTTTTATGACAGCCTTCACTCAGAGTGGCATTTCTGCTGCTGTGGCGGAGAAAATGATAGAACGAATGAGAACCTATCTTCCCAAATGGAAAGAACTCGTTAGACAGTCATTCATCCCAGAGAAGATGAAATCCGCCTATTGTTCTCTACTTGAAAAGAGGGAGAATGCATTAACTACATTTGGCGCAGCAGTTGCTTACGCAAAAAAGATTTAATCTTGATTTAATTTTTATATCTGTAAGTTTTTCTAAGGGTAGGGACGATTCGTGTTGACGAAATAATTGGTATTTTTGCAGGCGATAACCAATAAACAGAAGTGATGGCTCGACTCTATCTTTGTTTGCTTTTGGTGCTCTGCAGCATGGGAACACTGGCTCAACGACGGCTGGTGGTGGTTGACATGGACCTGCTGGTGCCTGTGGCTGGGGCCAATGTGGTGAGCAGGCAGGGCGTACAGACTACGGACTCGATGGGCGTGGTCTATGTGGCCAAGGATTGTAAGACCATCACTATCTCGCATGTGAACTACGAGAGTCTTATCCTGAATCTGAAGAAAGAGGAGGGCGACACCATCTATATGCTGTCGAAACTCCTGAACCTGCAGGAGGTGCTGGTGCTGGGAAAAGGTAAACAACCTGACTACAGGGAACTGAACAAGGGTTTCCAGCTTGATAAGATAGAGGCGCAGTTGGCAGGGATAGATCCTCGTAATGCCGCCAGTTTCGACCTCGGCAAGGCACTCATGGCCCTGATTCCCAAGAAATGGCGCCCAGGCTATAAGAAGGCGCAACGCAAGAAACGGCTGAAGGAAATATTGGATGACTATTAAGTGTTTGGTTTGCATCTGGGTGCTTATAAGCAGAATGGTTAAAAATTCGTGGGCAAAGATACGAAAATTCTGCGAAGCCATAACAAGTTTCGCAGAAAAAGTAAACTGTAAATAGAGAAGTTACTGACACTCGTCATAAAAAATAAATCGATTTTATTTTGTTCTACCCTTGTTTTTTCGTAACTTTGCACGCAAACTAATCAAAACAGCAAATGAAAACTAACTACGAAATACGCTATGCTGCTCATCCTGAGGATGCCCGCCATTACGACACAGCCCGTCTGCGTCGCGATTTCCTCATTGAACGCCTGTTCGTAGAGGACGAGGTGAACATGGCGTATTCCATGTACGACCGTATGGTGGTGGGTGGTGCTATGCCTGTGAACGAGGCATTGCCCCTGGAGGCTATCGACCCACTGAAGGCACCGTTCTTTACCACGCGTCGTGAGGTGGGTATATATAATATAGGTGGAACGGGTGTTGTGAAAGTTGGTGACGAGAGCTTCGAACTGGGCTATAAGGAGGCACTCTATATAGGAAGAGGTGACCGCGAGGTGACTTTTGCATCGAAGGATGCGCAGAAGCCTGCCCTCTTTTACTTCAACTCCACAACGGCGCATGCCGCATATCCCTGTAAGAAGGTGACGAAGGCGGATGCTGTGGCGGCTCACATGGGAGCGTTGGAGACAAGCAACGAGCGTAACATCAACAAGATGCTGGTGAACCAGGTATTGCCTACCTGTCAGCTTCAGATGGGTATGACGGAGTTGGCTACAGGAAGTGTGTGGAACACGATGCCAGCGCATGTGCATAGTCGTCGCATGGAGGCGTATTTCTACTTCGAGTTGCCCGAGGACCAGGCAATCTGTCACTTTATGGGTGAGCCACAGGAGACGCGTCATATCTGGATGCGTAACCACCAGGCGGTGCTCTCGCCTGAATGGAGCATCCACTCTGCTGCCGCCACGCATAACTATACCTTTATATGGGGTATGGGTGGTGAGAACCTGGATTACGGAGACCAAGACTTTTTTGACATAAAGGATCTGAAATAAGGTTTTGAAAAAATTAATTGTTTAACATAAAATAATTCAAGTAAAATGGCAAATTTGTTTTCATTAGATGGAAAAAATGCGTGGATTACTGGCGCATCTTACGGAATTGGTTTCAACATTGCAAAGGCTTTCGTGGCTGCTGGTGCTAAGACCATTATCTTCAACGACATCAACGAGGCTGCCCTGCAGCGTGGTTTGGACAACTACAAGGAGGCTGGCATCGAGAATGTGAAGGGTTATGTGTGTGACGTGACAGACGAGAATGCTGTGAAGGCACTCGTGGAAAAGATTCACGCCGAGGTAGGTCAGATTGATATTCTGGTGAACAATGCCGGTATCATCAAGCGTATCCCCATGCACGAGATGAAGCGCGAGGAGTTCCAGCAGGTCATCGATGTCGACCTCGTTGGTCCGTTTATTTGCTCAAGCGCTGTGATTCCTGAGATGATGGAGCGTCGCGAGGGTAAGATTATCAATATCTGCTCTATGATGAGTGAACTGGGTCGTGAGACCGTGAGTGCCTACGCTGCTGCAAAGGGTGGCCTGAAGATGCTGACCCGCAACATCTGCTCAGAGTATGGTGAGTATAACATCCAGTGTAACGGTATTGGCCCGGGCTACATCGCTACACCTCAGACTGCGCCTCTGCGCGAGCGTCAGGCCGATGGCAGTCGTCATCCGTTTGACTCTTTTATCTGCGCCAAGACACCTGCTGGACGCTGGCTCGATCCTTCTGAGTTGGGTGGTCCCGCAGTCTTCCTGGCCTCTCATGCATCAGATGCCGTGAACGGTCATGTGCTCTATGTGGATGGAGGTATTTTGGCCTATATCGGAAAGCAGCCTAAATAAAGGGAAAAACAACGAAAAGAAAATCCGGATTGAAAAAATTCGGATTTTTTTACGTCAAAATCCATTGTTATATTATTCTTTTTTTGTATCTTTGCAAACGATTTCGGTTGTCAATTTCGGGAAACTTTTTGAAACCGAAAAACAAAAAAGTTGTCCAAAACGGGTAACTCATTGAAGACCAGGAACCTAAAATACATTGATTAAATAAGATAAAAATGGAAATAAAGAACTTTACCATCACGAAGCGAGATGGTTCTAAAGATCGCTTCTCTCTTGACAAGATTATGAACGCCATCACAAAGGCGTTTGAGAGTGTTGAAGAACCCACTGATCTGGGTACTATCTCTAAGATTATCAGTCACTTAAATATGCATGACGATATCAAGGTAGAGGATATCCAGAACCAGGTTGAGGAGGCGCTGATGCGTGAGGGTTACTTCAAGGTGGCAAAGTCTTTTATCCTGTATCGTCAGGAGCATACCGAGGATCGTGAGACGCTAGAGAAGATGATGTTCCTCTCTGAATATATGGAGGAGTCGAAGAATGCAGCAACTGGTTCAAAGTATGACGCCAATGCTAACGTGGAGCACAAAAACATTGCAACTTTGATTGGCGAGCTACCTAAGTCAAACTTCATCCGTCTGAACCGTCGTCTGCTGGTTGACCGCATCAAGAAAATGTACGGCAAGCAGTTGGCTGATGAGTATATCGACAAGCTGACACACCACTTTATATATAAGAACGACGAGACCTCACTGGCCAACTACTGTGCCTCTATCACGATGTACCCCTGGCTTATCGGTGGTACACTGGCTATCGGTGGTAACTCTACGGCTCCTACGAACCTGAAGTCTTACTGCGGTGGCTTCGTGAACATGGTGTTTATGGTCAGCTCTATGTTGAGCGGTGCCTGTGCTACACCTGAGTTCCTGATGTACATGAACTACTTCATTGGTAAGGAGTTCGGTCTGGACTACTGGAAGCGTGCCGACGAGGTGGTTGACCTCTCTCTGAAGCACCGCACACTGGATAAGGTGATCACGGACTATTTCGAGCAGATTGTGTATTCACTGAACCAGCCCACAGGTGCCCGCAACTATCAGGCTGTGTTCTGGAACGTGGCTTACTATGATAAGTACTATTTCCAGAGCATCTTCGGTGAGTTCTACTTCCCCGATGGCTCTCAGCCCGACTGGGACGGTCTGTCTTGGTTGCAGAAGCGCTTCATGAAGTGGTTTAACAAAGAGCGCACCAAGACCTTGCTGACCTTCCCCGTAGAGACCATGGCACTGCTGGTTGACGAGAACGGTGAGTGCCGCGATAAGGAGTGGGGTGAGTTCACTGCCGAGATGTATAGCGAGGGTCACTCGTTCTTCACCTATATGAGTGATAATGCTGACTCTCTGAGCTCTTGCTGTCGTCTGCGCAATGAGATCACGGATAATGGCTTCAGCTACACACTGGGTGCTGGTGGCGTTTCTACCGGTTCTAAGTCTGTGCTGACCATCAACCTGAACCGTTGTGTCCAGTATGCAGTGAACAATAAGATTGACTATCTGGAGTTCCTGGGTGAAGTTATCGACCTCTGCCATAAGGTGCAGATAGCCTATAACGAGAACCTGAAGGAGTTGCAGAGCCACGGCATGCTGCCTCTGTTTGATGCTGGCTATATCAACATCCATCGTCAGTATCTCACCATCGGTATCAACGGACTGGTAGAGGCTGCTGAGTTCATGGGTCTGAAGATCACACCTAATGATGAGTATCAGAAGTTTGTTCAGGGTATCCTGGGCTTGATAGAGAAGTATAACAAGCAGTATCGCACCAAGGAACTGATGTTCAACTGTGAGATGATTCCTGCCGAGAACGTAGGTGTGAAGCATGCTAAGTGGGACCGTGAGGATGGTTACTTCGTGCCACGCGACTGCTACAACTCTTATTTCTACGTGGTAGAGGATGACTCGCTGAGCGTTATCGATAAGTTCAAGTTGCATGGCGCTCCTTATATCGAACACCTCACTGGTGGTTCTGCCCTGCATATGAACCTGGATGAGCACCTGTCTAAGGAACAGTATCTGAAGCTGCTGAAGGTGGCTGCTAAGGAGGGATGTAACTACTTTACATTCAATATCCCCAACACCGTATGTAACGAGTGTGGCTATATCGACAAGCGCTATCTGCACGAATGTCCGAAGTGTCACTCAAAGAATGTGGACTATATGACGCGTATCATCGGCTATCTGAAGCGTGTGAGCAACTTCTCACAGGCCCGTCAGGAAGAGGCTTCACGTCGTTACTATGCACACGTGTAAGCCCCCTAAGTTAGGGGACAACAGGGGTCTGAACAGGCGCAGACTCTCATGTTAAATCTTTCATAGGTCTGATGTCGCTTGTTCAGACCCCCATCCCCCTAACTTAGGGGGATTAAAAGAATGCTGAAGTACGTTAATACAGGAGTTGTTTTTCAGGAGATACCCGATGAGGTGACGCTGGCTATCAATATCAGCAACTGTCCCTGTCGGTGTCCAGGCTGTCACAGCCATTATCTCTGGGACGATATAGGTATTCCCCTCACTACCGCAGCGCTTGATGATTTCGTTGAGCGCTTCGGTACGGATATCACCTGCTTCGCTTTTATGGGAGGTGATGCGGATCCGAAGGCTGTCAACCGACTGGCACAGTATATCCACGAGACCCATCCAGAATATAAGGTGGCATGGTATAGTGGACGTCTGCGTGTGGCGCCTGAGGTGAGGAAGACTGATTTCGACTATATCAAGGTAGGCCCTTATATCCGTCATCTGGGACCGTTGAAGAGTCCTACCACCAATCAGCGTCTCTATCGCAAGACGGAGAACGGAGAATTTGAGGATATCACCTACCGCTTTTGGCGCAAGGTAGCGCTTTAGGAAAGTGGTTATACGATAAAAAAGATGCACAAGAGAGAATCCTGTGCATCTTTTTTTCTTGGTACCCCGACCGAGAATCGAACTCGGAACTAAGCTTTAGGAGAGCCTTGTTATATCCATTTAACTATCAGGGCCCATCAGTTTTGCGCGGCAAAGGTACAACAAAAAAGGGAGAAAAGCAAATGTTTTTTTAAAAATTAGGATTCCTATAGCAGGGGTGACAGATTTTTTTTGTACCTTTGCGCCCATTATAAATAAGGAGAAAGCAAAATGGAATCAAAATTGGTAATCTACAATACGCTGACGCGTCAGAAGGAACGTTTCGAACCACTTCATGCTCCCAATGTGGGCATGTATGTCTGTGGACCTACTGTTTATGGTGATCCCCATCTGGGACACGCCCGTCCTGCTATCACATTCGACCTGGTGTTCCGTTATCTGAAGCACCTGGGATACAAGGTGAGATACGTGAGAAATATCACCGATGTAGGTCACTTGGAGCACGATGCTGACGAGGGCGAGGATAAGATTGCCAAGAAGGCTCGTCTGGAACAGTTGGAGCCTATGGAGATTGCCCAGTACTACACCAACCGCTATCATCAGTATATGGATGCGCTGAATGTGCTGCGTCCTTCAATCGAACCACAGGCTACTGGTCATATCATTGAGCAGCAGGAGCTGGTGCAGCAGATTCTGGATAATGGTTTTGCCTATGAGAGCAATGGCTCTATCTATTTTGATATCGAGGCTTATAATAAGAAGTTCAAGTATGGCATCCTCTCTGGTCGTTCGCTGGAGAATATCAAGGACGAGAGTCGTGAGCTGGCCGGTGTAGGCGAGAAGCGTAACCAGGCAGACTTCGCCCTGTGGAAGAAAGCACAGCCCGAACATATCATGCGTTGGCCTTCACCTTGGAGCGATGGTTTCCCTGGTTGGCACTGTGAGTGCACGGCTATGGGTAGAAAATATCTGGGCGAGGAGTTTGATATCCACGGTGGTGGCATGGACCTGATTTTCCCTCACCACGAGTGTGAGATTGCCCAGGCCCAGGCCTCTATGGGTCATCCCGCTGTGAAATACTGGATGCACAACAATATGTTGACCATCAACGGACAGAAGATGGGTAAGTCGTACAACAACTTCATCACTCTGGAGCAGTTCTTCACAGGTAATCATCCGTTGTTGGAAAAGGCTTACTCACCCATGACCATCCGTTTCTTCGTGCTCTCTGCCCATTATCGTGGTACTGTGGACTTCTCTAATGAGGCCCTTGTTGCTGCAGAGAGGGGACTGGAGAAGCTGATGAATGCGATCAGTGATTTGGATCGCGTACAGGTAAGCGACAAATGTGATGCCGAGACAGAGAAGGTTGTCAAGGCATTACGTCAGAAGTGCTACGATGCGATGAATGATGACCTTGCCACACCTCAGGTAATCAGTAATCTGTTTGAGGCTTGCACCGTGATCAATAAACTGATTGACCACAAAGCTACTATCTGTGCCGACTGCTTGAAGGAACTCAAGGAGACGATGCATCTCTTTGCTGAGGATATCCTGGGTTTGAAGGCTGAGAAGAGTGGTTCTAATGATAGTCGTGAAGAGGCATTCGGAAAGGTCGTTGATATGGTGCTCGACCTGCGTGCCAAGGCAAAAGCCAATAAGGACTGGGCTACATCTGACCAGATTCGTGATGCTCTGGCTGCTGCCGGTTTTGAGGTGAAAGATACCAAAGACGGTGCCACCTGGCGACTGAATAAGTAGGAGAAAAGATAGGAGGATTTTTTTTATGAGACGTATTGCGTTTGTTCTGGTTACTATTATAACCAGTGTTGCTGCTTATGCACAGCTGGAAGTCAAAGAACTAAAACTCAGTAACGGCATGACCGTTTGGCTGAATGAGGATCACTCTCAGCCAAAGGTCTTTGGCGCCGTTGTGGTAAAGGCTGGTGCCAAGGATTGTCCAAACACAGGTATTGCCCATTATTTCGAACATATCATGTTCAAGGGTACTGACCGTATCGGCACTACCGACTATACTGCAGAGAAGCCTTGGCTTGATAGTATCTCTGCGCAATATGATCTGCTCAGTCAAACGAAGGACGAGGTTACACGTACACGTATCCAGAAACATATTAATGAACTGAGTCTGAAAGCTTCAGACTATGTCATCCCCAATGAGTTCAGTCGGTTGATTTCAAAATATGGTGGCAGTTCGCTGAATGCCGGTACAGGGCAGGATCTGACCTATTATCATAACTTGTTTTTGCCTCAGTTCATGGAACAGTGGTGCTGGCTTAACTCAGAACGTCTCATCACACCCGTATTCCGCGGTTTTCAGGGCGAGTTGGAGAATGTCTATGAAGAGAAAAACCGTGCTGCCGACGATATGGGCGATGTGCAGGATAAGATTTTTAAAGCTGTGTTTAAGACCCAGCCTTATGCCTCTCCCATCCTTGGTTCTACTGAGAACCTGAAGAATCCGCGCCTGTCGGATATGGCGGCCTTCTACAAGAAATACTATGTGGCTTCGAATATGGGTCTGATTCTTTGTGGTGATATCACACCAGACTCTACGCTGATGACACTGTTGGAAAAGACTTTCGGACGTGTGCAGACCGGTCCTGCGCCTGAAAGACGTAGAAGTCCGATGCCAGCGATTGTTGCTGGTGAGCGTGAAGCAATCAAACTCCCCATCCCCCTTATTGGTGCAGAGGCCTTAGTGTTCAAGGCACCTACAGAGTATGAGGCTGATGCCAACGCGCTTGACTTGGCTAACAAGTTGCTGTTTAACGGTAAAGCCGGACTGCTTGACTCGCTGACCAATGAGCATAAGCTGATGGTGGCTGCAGCATTGGTTGCGGGACTGGATGATGCGGCAGGCTCTGCTATCCTTGTCATCCCCAATTTGTTTGGTAAGATGAAGAAGGCCGAGGCTCGTGTGTTTGAACAGTTGCAGCAGGTGATGGATGGTCATTTCAGCGAGGAACAGGTAGAAGCCCTGAAGCAGGAGATGCTACTGGATGCTCAAAAAGAGTTGGAAACTATCAGCAGTCGTTCGCAACGTATGGTGATGACTTTCTCTAGTGGACACTCCTGGCAAGATGTGCTGGATAAGATAGAGGGCATCCGTCATCTCACGAAGGCTGATGTGGTGGCTGCAGCAAAGAAATACTATGGTGCCAACTATATCACGTTGGTTAAGAAATACGGAACGCCAGACAAGGAGACGCTGAAACAGCCAGGCTATAAGCCTATCAGCCCGAAGAATCTGGATGCTAAGTCGGCTTTCGCTCTACAGTTGGAACAGATGCCTGTCAAGGATATGGCTGTACGCACGGTTGGTTTCGGACAGGATATCGTGATAAAACCTCTCAATAATCATGTGACGCTATATTATAAGGAGAACCCCGTCAATGATGTATTCACCTTCTCTTTACGTTATAAGGAAGGTGAGCTCCATACCCCAGCGCTTCGTGTGTTGGGCTCCTGTCTGTCACAGTTGGGCACAGATTCTTTAAACAGACAGCAGCTTGGTCAGGCTTGGCAGCGTATTGGAACCACGATGGAGGTGGTGCCTGGCGATGTGGCCTTTAGCATCAACCTGACGGGGCCTGACAAACAACTGGTTCCTGCCCTGCAGTTGTTGGCTCATTTCCTGCGCTCTGCCAAGAGCGACAAGGAGGCACTTCGTGAGGCAAAGGATGCTGACAGGATAGATCGTAAAGGTTTTGGCAAACAGAAAGACGACGTGTTGCAACCAGTGCTGCATCGTATCGCTTATGGAGAAAAGTCGTCTTACCTCACGCAGTTGAATAAGAAGGAGGTGAAGGCTCTGAAGGATGAGGACCTGGAGGCGCTCTTCCGTGAGTTGCAGCAGTATGACTGTGAACTATTCTACTGTGGACGCCAATCTGTGGAGCTTGTTGCGACTCAGTCGCAACAAATGCTTCCTTTGGCTCAATGCACCAAACCTCAGGCTGATACCTTCCGTCCTTTCCTGCAGTATGATGAGCCTGTGGTGTATTTCTTTAATGTACCTAAATCGCGACAGAACTATGTGATTAGTTATGATGCCATCGGAGCGTTGCCTACACAAGAAGATCGTGTAAATTTCAAACTGTGGGACGAGTACTTCGGAGGTGGTATGTCGTCTGTGCTTTTCCAGAATGTACGTGAGTTCCGTTCATTGGCATACTCAACAGGCGGAAAAGCTTTTACTACGAGTTTTGCCCAGCATCCTGATGCCACACAAGGTTATATTACTGCAACGGGAACGCAGGCTGACAAGACAATGGAGGCGCTCTCAACGATTGATTCTCTGTTGCATCAGATGCCTATGAAGGAGAATGATTTGGAGGCTGCCCGTCAGAGTGTGCTGAATGATATCCAGAACGCTTATCCTACCTTCCGTAACTTAGGTAAATATGTAGCCAACCAACTAAGGGAAGGCTATAGCTCAGACCCTCAAGCAGATATAGCCAAAGGGATTCCTGCTGTTACGGCTCAGGATATCATGCGGTTCTATCAGCAGCATGTCGCCTCTAATAAGAACCGTGTCTGGATCGTTATCGGTGACAGAAAACTGACTGATATGAAGGCTCTTGCTCGTTTCGGAAGGGTCGTAGAACTGAAGAAAGAAGATGTGTATAGGTAGAATTTCAGACAGAATGAATGAGACAATAAAGGATTTTGAAATCATGGCGCCCGTGGGGAGCCGCGATTCTTTGGCTGCTGCCCTGAAGGCGGGAGCCGATTCGGTATATTTTGGTGTGGAGCAGTTGAACATGCGTTCACATTCTGCCAACCACTTTACGATAGACGACTTACGTGAGATTGCAGCTACATGTAACGAGGCTGGCGTGAAGACTTACCTCACTGTGAATACAATTATCTATGGTGAGGATATCGAGACGATGCATCAGATTGTGGATGCTGCCGTAGAGGCAAAGATATCTGCTGTCATTGCCTGTGATATTGCGGTGATGACCTACTGTCGTCAGAAGGGGATGGAGGTACATCTTAGCACACAATTGAATATCTCGAATGTGGAAGCACTGAAGTTCTATGCCCAGTTTGCCGATGTGGTGGTGCTGGCCCGTGAGCTTCGTATGGATCAGGTAGCAGAAATCTACCGACAGATAGAGGAACAGCATATCTGTGGACCCAGTGGTGAGTTGGTACGTATAGAGATGTTCTGTCACGGTGCGTTGTGCATGGCTGTGAGTGGTAAGTGCTATATGAGTCTTGACAATACAGGGCGTTCAGCTAACCGTGGCGCCTGCATGCAAATCTGTCGCCGCTCGTATATTGTGACTGATAGGGAGACTGGTACCGAACTTGAGATAGACAATAAGTATATCATGAGTCCTAAGGACTTGAAAACCGTTCGTTTCATTGATAAGATGATGAAGAGTGGTGTGAGGGTCTTCAAGATAGAGGGTCGTGCCCGTGGTCCAGAATATGTGCTCACCGTGGTGCAGTGCTATAAGGAGGCTATTCAGAGTGTGCTCGACGGCACTTTCACTGAAGAGAAAAAGGACGCTTGGGATGAGCGTTTGGCAACAGTATTCAATCGCGGCTTCTGGGATGGCTACTATCAGGGACAGACGTTGGGCGAATGGAACTCAAACTACGGTTCTAACGCTACGGAGCGCAAGAGCTATATTGGTAAGGGCGTGAAATATTTCTCGAAACTGGGCGTGGCAGAGTTTGCAGTCGAGGCCGGTACTTTCAGCGTGGGTGATAAGATGTTGATTACAGGACCTACAACGGGAGCCCTCTATGTGACCGTCGATGAGATTCATGATGATACTAGTAGTGTGCAGACTGCCCAACAGGGTACGCGTGTCAGTATCAAGGTGCCTGAGAAGGTGCGTCCCAGCGACAAACTGTTTAAGATTATCAAGGCAGAATAACGAACGTTATCACGCAATGACGTTATAACTATAACGAAAAATAAGAAAAATGACAATTAACGAACGACAAGACGAGGTTATTGAGGAGTTTCAGGACTTTGACGACTGGATGGATAAGTATCAGTTACTTATCGATCTGGGCAATGAGCAGGCACCTCTTGATGAGAAATATAAGGTGGAGAGCAACCTGATTGATGGTTGTCAGAGCCGGGTATGGTTGCAGGCCGACTATGAGAATGGAAAAATCCATTTCCAGGCAGAGAGTGATGCGCTTATCGTAAAGGGTATCGTGGCTCTGCTAATCCGTGTGCTCAATGATTCGACACCTCAGGAGATACTGGATGCCGACCTCTATTTTATTGAGCAGATAGGTTTGAAGGAACATCTGTCGCCTACACGCAGCAATGGTCTGCTGGCCATGGTGAAACAGATACGCATGTATGCGCTGGCTTTCTCTCAGCGTTAAAAATTACTCTTTGTAATTGTTGAGGCGCTGTAAATAGTATTTTCGGAAGTCATTCCAATGGTAATACGGGGCTACATCTGTCTGCAAGGGCAGGGTGGCCTCGTTCTCGTTGAGTAACACCTTGATAAGTACATCCTTGTCGGCTACGTTCTTGCGGTAGAATATAATCTGCAGGTTGCCAGCCATCGGTATCATGTGGTAGTCAATCCAACCTAGCTGTTCTAACTGTTCCAAATCGGTTGTATTAAGGTCATAGCCATTGACGCCCAGCAAACAGATTAGTGGTAGGAGGGCTGTATCGTGACCATAGCGCAGGTTAGCACCAGGGTGAGCCAATTGGATGCAACTGTCAGCGCGCTCTATGATGTTACGGAGCAGGAAACGCTGAGAGTAAGGCATCTTTCCGCCATTCGTGGGACAGAAACTCCAGCCAAGATACCATTCTGTATTTTTTTTCTTCCAATTAAGGTAGAGCTCTTTTTCTGTGAAGATGTCGTAGAGTGACAACTTGTTACTGATGTCAGTGTCTTGTAAGTCAGAGGCCAACTGAAACAGATAACTTGTGATACGCTCTTTATCTACGAATTTATTGATGAAACTCGTGTCAGAAAAGAGGGTTGAGATGAGCCTGTCTGTTGTGGGATATTTCTGACAAAAAGCGTCGTAATAGGCCTTGTTCTCGTCAGATGAGGCCTTGGCCGTTAGTTCCTTGTCAATATGAAACAGGTGGTGCATATCGCGTAGACTTGCATCTTGGTTGATGGTGAGATTTGGGCGCATGGCTTTAAGTTGGGTCAACGCGTTACACATAGACAGGATGCTACGTATGGATGTGGTACTTTTGGCCGTAATGGTAACATTACCATTAAATACCTCAGGAAAACGTTCCACCATGCGGCGCATGATATCCATATGCTGTTGGGCTCCAATTACAGTCAGTTCACCCGTACGCTCGTGAGCGTCGGCTTCCATCATTTCTATGCGCTTCATGACGTCACGACCTAATGACGTCATAGCTTTCTGCTCCTCTGCTTGGGTCATGAGTTGCAGTAGCGTGCGGAAAACTTCTGGCTTGGTGATGTTACGTGAGCCATGTCTGCCATAGTGGCTGATATAGAATGGTTTCTTTCCCTTGGGCGCAGGTGTCAGTGTCTGCTGCTTGGGTCCAGGGTAGTTCATAAATGAACCACCTGAGAACCTAAAGTCTTTTTTGATATCCTGCTTAGGTGTCTGGGCTGCCATCATCATGCTCAGACAGGCTATCCATAGTATAGAAATAATACGTTTCATAGAATTCATGTCAAAATCATGCGCCAAAGTTACAAAAAGATTCTGATAGAAGAGCGATATTTCAGAATTTTTTGTAATTTTGCGACAAAATATATGAGGATATGGCAAAGAATACTGTGTGGCAAGACGACTATTGGCTGTTACTGATGCAGATTTATCTGCACAAGCCGGTTGGTGTGAAGTCGCTGTATAGTCGTGAGATGATAGATTTGAGTTTGGAGTTACATATAGCTCCGCAGTTCTTGCGCTCACGTATGCAGCAGATTGCCACGCTTGAGACGCCTCGTATAGAACGTATATGGCGAACCTATGCGGATAATCCTCGTAAACTTGCACGTGTGGTGAAACTGTTGCGTGAGATGACAGGCTTTGGTACTGCCGGTGATTTCTTCCAAGGTGTAAAGGTTCAGGAAACTTTTGAGAAAGACTTCCGACCGCTGGCAGAAGATGGACGCTTCACACCAGTAATGCTTATCTTGATACTTGATCTCTATTTCAGGCTGTCAACGATTACGATGGTTGCGGAGACGCCAGAGGTACAAGATATGGCTAAATTGCTGAAACTAAAACCAACTGACATCGTGGGGGTACTCGATATCTACCAGATATGTGATCCTTATCTGAATCGCGAGGCATCGGTTGATTCTGTCCTGTTGCTTCCGTGCCAACAGATATGGCAGCGCTATGGTAACATGGAACCGCATGTATTGGCAGCTTATGCCGAGGAATTGAAAGAATACTTTAAGATGTAATCGTTATAGCGCGATGACGATATAACGTAATAAGAGATGGCACAGAGTCAGATACAAGAACAGAAACAGGAACAGCGATTGTTGCAGACCGTTTCGCAGCAACAATTGTTACAGTCGCATCTTATCGAGTTACCTATCCAGCAGTTTGCTGAGCGCATAGAGACTGAGATGCATGATAATCCTGCGCTAGAGAGTGATTCCGAGAATCCTGATTTCCCAGATTATTCAGACTATCAGGAAAGTCCTGAAACTTCTGATGATTTTGATGCTCAACGAGAACGCGAGGAGCGCAGTGAAGCCCTTGATGCTGCCTTGGAGAATATTGGTCGTGACGATGAAGATCTGCCCGTCTATCATGGTGGCCAATCGTCGGCAGAAGAGTGTGAAGAGATGGTTTATGGACAGTCGCTCTCGTTTTATGACGAATTGCTGGAGCAGGTGGGCGAGATGGAACTGTCTGATCAGGAACGTTATGTTTTGGAGTATCTTATCCGTTCACTTGATGATGATGGATTCCTCCGTACGCCTCTTGAGAATATAGCTGACGAATTGGCTATCTATCATAATATAGACCTGTCGGCAGACCAGTTGGAGACGGTGTTGAAGAAACTGCAATGCCTAGACCCGCCTGGTATAGGTGCCCGTACCTTGCAGGAGTGTCTGTTGCTGCAGGTGGAACGTAAGGAGAAATCGGTGACAACGAATCAGATGAAGAAGATTCTGACTGATTTCTTTGATGAGTTTACCAAAAAACACTGGGATAAGATAACTCAGTTGATGGGAGTTGATGAGCTGCAGGCTGAAACGTTGTTTCGTGAATTACGTCGTTTGAACCCAAAACCCGGTGCTGCCATGGGTGAGGCGATGGGTCGATCCATGCAGCAAATAACACCCGATTTCATTGTGGATACGCAGGATGACGGCACCGTGACCTTTTCGCTGAATAATGGGGATGTGCCGCAATTGCAGGTGTCCCAGTCGTTTGCCGACCTGCTCAAGGAGTATCAAAACAATAAAGAGGGACTGAGTCGTCAGATGAAAGAAGCGCTCCTTTATACAAAACAAAAGGTGGATGCTGCACAGAGTTTTATTGATGCAGTAAAAGTTAGACGACGCACATTGACACTCACAATGAAAACAATCATCCAGTTGCAACATCGTTTCTTTGAGGAGGGTGACGAAGCGCTGCTGCGTCCTATGATACTGAAGGATGTGGCCGAGCGTACGGGATTGGATTTGAGTACGGTATCACGTGTATCTAATTCTAAATATGTACAGACACGATGGGGCATCTTCCCTCTGAAATATTTCTTTAGTGATGGTTATGTCACGGAGAATGGAGAAGAGTTGTCCACGCGTGAGATTAAGGCTGCCCTACGTGAGCTTGTGGATGCCGAGAACAAACGGAAACCCATGAGCGATGATGCTTTAAGTGAAGCATTAAAGGAGAAAGGTTATCCTATAGCTCGTCGTACAGTGGCTAAATATCGTGAACAGTTGGGTATTCCTATTGCAAGGTTGAGAAAGTGAAAAAGAACATGATAAGCAGAGAGAAAAGTATTATTTATACCGCTAGGGTGGTCAGTTTGATATTCACCCCGTTTTATTTGCCTCTTGTGGGACTTATTATCATGTTCCTGTTCAGCTACATGAACCTGCTTCCATGGGAGTATCGACTAATGGTGCTGACGCTAGTCTATTTTTTTACCATTTTGCTGCCTACATTCCTGATTCATTTGTATCGCCGTGTACAGGGATGGACGCGAATGGAACTAGGGCATAAGCGTCGTCGTATCATACCTTATGTTATGAGTATCGCGTGCTACTTTACTTGCCTCTATGTGTTGGAGTCGCTTCATATCTATCATTTCGTATCGAGTATTGTTATTGGTGCACTGGTCGTACAGGTGATGTGTGCCATCATCAATATATGGTGGAAGATTTCTACCCATACTGCAGCTATTGGCGGTGTGGCAGGAGCTTTGTTTGTCTTTGCTGACATCTTTGGCTTTAATCCCGTTTGGTGGTTCTGCTTGGTTTTTGCCGTGGCTGGTGTATTGGGCTCTGCGCGTATGATTCTGCGTCAGCATAGCTTGTCGCAGGTCGTAGGCGGTTTTGGCGTCGGTTTTGTCTGTGCCACCCTCGGTATTATCTTTTTGTAAGTTTTGAAAAATATCATCATATGAAACCTATTGTTAGCATTATCATGGGCAGCACAAGTGACCTGCCCGTTATGGAAAAAGCCTGCAAACTGCTTGATGAGATGCAGGTACCGTTTGAAGTCAATGCCCTTTCGGCTCATCGTACACCCGATGCTGTGGAGGAGTTTGCCCGTACGGCTAAGGACCGCGGCCTGAAGGTGATTATTGCCGGTGCTGGTATGGCTGCTGCCCTGCCTGGTGTGATTGCTGCCAGTACCACGCTGCCTGTTATTGGCGTACCTATCAAGGGTATGCTTGATGGTCTTGATGCCATGCTTTCTATTATTCAGATGCCTCCTGGAATCCCTGTGGCAACAGTAGGCGTGAATGGCGCACAGAATGCTGCTATCCTGGCTGTTGAGATGCTGGCTTTGAGTGATGAGGTTTTGGCACAGCGTCTGAGCGACTATAAGAGTGGCCTTAAAACGAAGATAGAGAAGGCAAACAAGGAATTAGCTGAGGTAAAATATGAGTACAAGACGAATTAGTAGCGTGGCCCATGTGGGACGTATCGCTATTGGTGGCGACAATCCCATCCGCATCCAATCAATGGCTACCACCGATACAAATGATACCGATGGTAGTGTGGCTCAGGCGAAACGTATCATCGATGCTGGTGGCGAACTGGTGCGTTTCACTACTCAGGGCATCCGTGAGGCTGAGAATATGAAGAATATCTCAGCACGCTTGAAGGCTGATGGTTATGATACTCCCCTTGTGGCTGATGTTCATTTCACGGCTCACACGGCAGACGTGGCTGCGCAGTATTGTGAGAAGGTACGTATCAACCCAGGTAACTATGTAGACCCAGGGCGTACCTTTAAACATTTGGAATATACCGATGAGGAGTATGCCGAGGAGTTGAAGAAGATAGATGCAAAGCTCGTACCTTTTATTAATATATGTAAGGAGCATCATACGGCTGTACGTATTGGCGTGAACCATGGTTCGCTCTCTGATCGTATCATGAGTCGTTATGGTGACACACCCGAGGGCATCGTTGAGAGTTGTATGGAATTCCTCCGTATCTTCCGTCGTGAGAACTTTCATGACGTTGTTATCAGTATCAAAGCTTCTAATACGGTGGTGATGGTGACTACTGTGCGTCTTTTAGTGAAGACGATGGATGCGGAGGATATGTATTATCCCTTGCATTTGGGAGTGACTGAGGCTGGTGAAGGAGAGGATGGTCGTATCAAGTCTGCCTTGGGAATCGGTGCTCTGCTCACTGAAGGTATTGGCGACACCATCCGTGTGTCACTCTCTGAAGAGCCTGAGTGTGAGATTCCTGTAGCCCGCAAATTGGTAGACCTTATTCCAGAATGTACTAGCTTACGTGCTGAGGCTGAGGCCAGTATCAAAGATGATACCATCACGCTGAACCTTGATGCCCCTGATTGGGAGACCTTCCAGTTGAAGGCTGCTATGGCTGTTGGTGCCCTGCTCATTGATAGAAAGGCAACGAAACTGGTGATTACTAGTACAGCTAGTTATACTAGTATTACTAGTCTGACTAGTCTTGCAGATAGTATCCTTCAGGCAGCTCGTATTAAATTCACCAAGACGGAGTATATATCTTGTCCTGGTTGTGGACGCACGCTCTACAATCTCCAAGAGACTATTGCTAAGATTAAGGCAGCCACCAGTCATCTGGTAGGTTTGAAGATTGGTATCATGGGTTGTATTGTCAATGGTCCTGGCGAGATGGCCGATGCCGACTATGGTTATGTAGGTGCTGGTCGTGGAAAGATAAGTCTGTATAAGGGTAAACAGTGTGTGGAGAAGAATATCCCTGAAGAGGAAGCTGTTGACCGTCTGTTGGCACTTATTCAGAATGATAGGAAATAAGACTTATAAACAGCAAAAAGCACCGCTATCCCTTTGTGGAATAGCGGTGCTTTATTCTTTTGTTGAAGGTGATTCTTAATCCTCGTTGTTAGCGATGATAGCCGAACGCTTCTCCTTAATGCGGGCTGCCTTACCAGTGAGCTTGCGCAGGTAGTACAGCTTAGCGCGGCGAACCTTACCAACCTTGTTCACTTCGATGCTGTCGATATTGGGCGACTCGATGGGGAAGATACGCTCTACACCAACGGTGCCAGACATTTTGCGAACAGTGAAACGCTTCTTCTCACCATGACCTACGATCTTGATCACTACGCCACGATAGAGCTGAATACGCTCCTTGGTACCCTCGATAATTTTGTAAGCGACAGTAACAGTATCACCAGCCTTGAAGGTGGGATGCTGCTTGCCGGTTGCAAATGCTTCTTCAGCAACTTTAATTAAATCCATTTTCTTTTGATAATTAAATTTGTTGTATCGTTCCTACGCAACATAACAGGCAACTCTCCTATCTTCCTGCCAGCGATTACGCGGAAAGCGGGTGCAAAGGTACGACAATTAATTGATAATTGATAGTTGATAATCGATAATTATGGTTTTAATTAACGTTTTTTAGGATAAAAGTAGGCGCGTAAGTCTCAGATTATGAAGGTTTTTTTCTAATTTTGCAAAAAATAAATCTAAGTATGAGAAAGTTTCTGTTTCTTTCAGTTATTGTAGCTACCTGTTTGTTTTCTGCGTGTGCATCCCATTATCGGGTGACTGGCGTGAACCTTACGAGAATTTTGGTCGACACCGTTTATGATGCACATCCAGACGAGAATGCTATTGCTTTCTTGGCACCATATAAGCAGCAGGTGGATTCTGTGATGGGACCTGTAGTAGGAATAGCAGCTTGCGATATGGCTGCAGATCGTCCAGAGGGTAATCTGTCAAACCTGCTCCCTGATATTTTTGTCTATATGGCAAAGTATTATCAGGAGACACCAGATTTTGCAGTATATAATATGGGTGGTATAC
>Ga0310691_10002096_pt1 | contig 27786 bp, 27 predicted proteins | sample 176DNAGHGlowgp2_FD_203887 | JGI IMG/M metagenome (GOLD analysis project Ga0310691, IMG submission 203887) | Sheep rumen microbial communities from Palmerston North, Manawatu-Wanganui, New Zealand - 1766 DNA GHGlow gp2 (v2) (version 2) | ecosystem: Host-associated > Mammals > Digestive system >... | reverse complement strand
CCTGTGCAATGTCGTCAGCCTCATCCCTGTTGCCGCAACAGAGGGCGAGAAGGAACCGCCTGAGTGACTCCTGTTCAGTTCGGATCAACGCTATGAATCGCTCGCGGTTCATTCCTTCGTCTGCATGTGCTTCAATTCTGCCTCCATCTCCTGCTTCAGAGACTTCTTTCCCACAAAATAATTAATGAGAAAAGCGATGCCAACACCTAATGAGGGCACTGCCACCATGGATAGGCCGATGAACATATCAGCAATGACTCTGTCGATAACCATCCCAAACACAGCCAATGCTATATATATACACGTGCCGAAAATGGTGAAGATGCAGCCCCACAGCAATTTATCCAGCAGTTTCTCCTTAATGGTTCGGCTCTGCGGGTTCATCTTCCTGAAGAATGCTTCCAAGTCCAGGCCAGAGTCCTTCTCGATGGCGGTCAAAGCTATTTCAGCTCTTTTGTCGGTCTCGTGTTTCTTGTAGCGTGACACCAACCAAACGATGATGGTCGGAAGCACTACAAAAATCCCTAAGAGGACTAACGTTTCTCCAAATTTCATACTTTCTATATTTTATCTGTTATACAATGTTTTTATTGTTCTCTTTTGAGCTCGCTCATATATATAACGAAACAGGAGGCTAAAAGGTGACATCGAGAGTGTAGTTTTTATTTCTTTTCTTCACATTTATCCGAATATTAGTGGTCTAGTGTCCTGTATGTTCGTCCGCTGGGCGTTCAGCGCATGGCTCCTGTCCTGTCAGAAGTGACGCTGGGCGTGTAGCGGGGCTCTCCTGCACTGTAAGCAGGGACGCTGAGGGCTTGGAGGGAGCTTCGGAGCCTGTAGGTGGGTGCCTCTGAGGGCATAGAGGTGCTACTTATCGGTGCAAAGAGGCCGTCTGAGCGCGTGCCCGCTGCAGCGAAACAAACGGGGAGGCACGCTCATAGGAACTGGCGTGTGTGGTGTATCAACTTGCCGCTTTCGGACTACAAAATAACAAAAAAAAGAGTAAAAAAACAACTCGGCGAAGCCCGAAAACAAGTCGCCGAGGGTGCAACTCTAAAACTAGTTTTAGAAATTCGCGGTTAAATGAGTGCCAAAGTGAATTTATTCACAGTTTGGCCGAGTGTGAGCGAATTATCCAAATTTCAGGAATTTTTCTGCCCAAACGTCATTTCCTTGCGCAATTTGCTCAGGTAAACGATTCCTTGGAACATATCAAATTAAATACTATAACTCAATAAGAAAACGGGAAACCATGTCAACATCCTCGGCCTGTGACTCCCCATCACGTGCCATCCAATTATATCGTATCGACAAGAACTCGACATTTCTTTTTATAGTCTCCTCCTCCATAAGATTTCTGAAGCAGTTGCTTGAGTTGCTTTTCTTTAGTAGAAAGCATGTCTGGTACTCGAACTTTTGACAAGACAATTCTTGCATTTAGTCTTTCCATCTTTACACTTGGCTGTTTAAGAAGTATATTGATAGTACTGCTAATTTGGTCAAGAGCATGGTCTAAATCCGCCCCCTTTAATTCTACAAGAATAAGCAGGTTATCTTCCGTATAGATGCCATTGTCACATTTCTGTACCTCATCATTATTGATGATTCCACCATCAATCTTATATACAACTATCTCTTTGCCTGAATTATTGAGAAGTCTGTATAATCGTTTCTCCTTGGGCTCACGCAACGGAACATCCTTACTGCAATCGTGACGAAGGATATATGCGCCGTTATGGTATGCCTGATAGAAGGGCCACTCCTTTTGGGCTTTAATCTTCTGTGCCATCGCTATCGTCTAATTGCAAAAGTTGGTCGTACTGCTGATTAATCACATTTGATATACTATCTATGATTTCTGCCTTGATTTCCCCCATCTCAGCATCCATAATGTCAGATGCCTCGCCGTTTTGTAGCATATAAGCAGATACATTGTCCATGGGTAGCCAAAATTCTTTCTTAATTATTGAATTAACTTGGTCTGGATGTCTTGCGCCTACCTTGGCTGCGTATATCAAGTTGTTGATGACTGTCAATGTGTACGGACTATGGGTCGTCAATATCAAGTGGTTAGCAGATGCGCTATTGAGCATTAATACAAGTAGCTGTATTGTGGACATCTGTGCTTCTGGAAACAAATGAGCTTCTGGTTCTTCAACGATGCGAAGCAGCTTGTTACCTTGATAAATAGACAGAAAAGCATCTTGCAAGATACGTATGGATTCTTGTTGCCCTGATGATGCATTCTTCAAATAAACATAGCCTTGACCTGGATGAACAATGCGCTCTCCAAATTCAGAATTGGAATATTGTCCTCGAAGAACTTCGCGAATCAATCTGTTAGCCAACTTTAACCGTGGTTTCAGTCGCCCGTTTGCATGAGTAATCATTCCTTCGAAATTTCCAAGATTGATGAAAGATTGGCGCATTTTAACAACACGCTGCATAAAACTAAGCATCAATGTTTCATCTATGGTCTGTTCCTTTGTCTCAAATGCTCTATGTCCTTGCTCTTCTATGTTCTTCTGTATGCTTTGCTGAAGCATGTTTTCAAAAGTCTCGCTATAGCCTATTGTTGCATTCCGACCTGCAAGGATGAATAGAGAGTCGTTGTGTTCGTTACAGAAAAGTGTATTAATCTTATCTGCCAGCTGATGAAGATAGCTCAAATGACGCTCATCCAACGCAACTTTCTTGGCTACATTATCTATGTTTGCTAACTCTGTTTTGAGTTGTAGCAACATTTTTTTATAACCTCGCAGTTCCTGAAAATCTTTCTTCGTAAAGAATGCCTCAGAGAAATGGGCATTTATTTTTTTCTTTGGTGTTAATGACAATGACAAATAACGATTCTCCCCGTAATGATATACAATTTCAAAATCGGGCAAATGAAATGTGGAGCCAAAAAAGTCATAGAATTTTTCACGAATGGGTATTATCAGGTCTTCCGTGATTTCAACCCCTTCGTTACTTGACTGATAATATCGTGAGAAAAACTCTGAGGATAAAGATTGAAAAAAGTAAATTAGTTTTGCAACTGTACTTTTTCCACTTGCCTGCTGCCCTATTAGAATGAGGGCTGGTTTTATCTCTATTGATGCTCTCTTAACAGGGCCGAAGTCTGTTATTTCTAATCTTTGTGACATGTTATGTACCTATTTTGGTTGCAAAGTTACTACTTTTCCACGAAATTGTTGCAAGTTACAGAAAAAAGTTAATCATATTTGACTTTTTCTAATTATTACGATGTTTTTAACAGCCCTCTGCTCTTGCTTCGAACGTCATTTCCCTGCGCAGTTTGCTCAGGTAGGTGGGCGTGACGTTGAGGAACGAGGCGATGTCCTTGAGCGAGAGCATCTGCACCACCTGCGGACAGCGTTCGAGCAGTCGACGTTAGCGGCTGCGGGCGGTGTAGCGGTAATGGTCGAGGTCGCGCCCATAGACCATCTTGAATAGGTTCTTCAGTATCCGCACGTTGTGGAGCATCATCTTCGGGTCGCTGTCGAACAGCGCTTGCAGCTCGCGTCCGCTGATGATGCGCACCTCGCAGGGCATGTCCGCCTCGATGCTCACCTCCGACACGTCGCCGTCGAGACAATAGGGGAAGTCGGCCACGAACTCGCCCTCGAAGGCGAAGCCCGTGCAGTAGTCCTTGCCCTCCTCGTCGTTGTGCACCATGTACTTGAAGCATCCCCGCTCCACGTAGGCCACCCACTGCGCCCGCCTCCACCAACCTATTCCCCTTGTCTTTTAAAAGCATCCGGAAAAATCTTCCCTTTCGTCGAGAAAAGCCAATAACCACATACCCGAAATAGGTATGAGGTCATCAGAACCACTTGAATACATCTCTGGCGAGGATGTTATGCGCATCTACAAAGTGAAGCGTTCATGGCTCTACACTTCTGCCAAGAATAACCAAGTACCCATGTGCAAGATTGCAGGCAAGAACTATTATAGCCGGAAGCACATGGATGCCCTCTTCGGAATTTCTGCCGAGATTGAAGCCTTGACAGAATGGCTGACAACCGATGAGGCAGAGACACTCTATTCCACGACCAAGGAATCCTTGCGCACCCAAGCATATCGCCGCCATATTCCCACCAAGCGAGAATATGGCAAGACCTATTACTCAAAGAAACATCTTGACGACATCTTCCGTCCCGACCTGAAGGCGAGTGATGACTATTACACTACTGCCGAAGCTGCCAGGAAGTACGGCATGACCAAGAGCAACATCCGTGCTATCGTCAAGACAAACAACCTCACGAAGGTGAAAGTCGGAGTGCAGAACCTCATCGTCAAGGAGGAACTAGACCGAATAATGGCAAGCAGAATGGCTCAATTCGGGGCTTACAGGCTCCAATAACGCCCAATAATAAGCATCAACTGCGTGAAAGTGCAATTATCCATGAGTTATGAATGGGTAAGTTGGCCACTCTTCCAACACGCAGTTACTTTGCATCCGCTATGAGATGCATAGCCTTCGATTATTAACAAAACAAATTTCATACAAGTATGAGTAACATTTGCAAGACAGTAACCCTGCGTACGCGTAAGATAAAGAAAGGTACGCAACTGAGCTTCTACCTTGACTTATATCCCGGCTACAGGGACGAGTCAACCATGAAGGTACAGCGACATGAGTCACTTGGCATCTACATCTTTGCCAAGCAAGAACGGAGCACAAGAATACAAAGGGTCAAGAAAAAGACCGCCACGACGGACGGCCTATATAATGTAGAGAAACAAAAAGCGGAAACCTTGGCCGAGGATGTCAGCGTCGGTATCCGCTCTTATTTTATTGACTAAATTCGCGTTACAGCGATATTCAATTAGAAATAAGTGATTTCATATTTATACTCATTGCCATCGTAATGCTTCTCATATATAACATTGCCTTGATTATCATATTCGTATTGGAATGTTTTGGTCTCTTCCGCTTCTTTGGGCACAGACATGTCTTCATTTGGATAATATGTCATCTTCGTTTCTTTCAACAAAGAACCATGTTCATCCCTTTCATATAATGTTATAGTATGACAGATATCGCCAGGATTGAGTCCAGTAAGACTCGAGCCAGATGCAACCCAGGTGCAAATCTCTTTTATTGCATATCCTTTATAGTCGAAAACATATTCCCGTATTTCTTCAATACTCCCATCTTCATATAATCGAGTCCATTTCTCTCTCTGCCCATTTTGATTATAATTGAAAATAGAATACATTCGATGATATTGTGGGTGCACACTTTTTTCTTCTTCTAATATATTTCCCCTATAGGAATATTCGGTATATTCGAAAACAGAACCATCCTCATTATATTCGGTCTCCTTCGATAAATTTCCATCTTGATTGTATTCCATTTCAATCTGGCAGGAGCCATTTCTTCTAAAACATTTACGACTAATTAGGCTACCCATCTTGTCGTAATTGTTTTCATACGTATATTGTAATCTCTTTCCGACCGACAACCCCGAATTTGCATCAAAGACCTCCAACACATCTTCCGATTCTTCAATGGAATTTCCATATTCATCAAATTTTGTTATCTCCGCTTTATGCCATTTGTCGTTTTTTATATCTTCTCGTGCAATTTTGCCATACTCATTATATGTGTATGTTCTCTTTTCAGAAATCTCGCCGTCACTATAATCTATATATTCTGTGATAAAGCCATATTCATTATAACTATGTATGTCTGCTAATTCTCCGTTAAAATAGCGAATAACTTTCTTTACTTTACCTACAAGATGACTCTTTTCAAGGTCGTTTTTCTCCTTTTTCTGGTATTTTGAGAATTCGCCATTGCAAGAGCACAAAAAGAAAAATAACATAGCTAATGTTACACCGAAAAAAATATTGTACTTCATAATTCTTGTAAAAAGTATGTGCAAATTAAATAATTCTTTTAGACTGACGGCAAAATTACACAAAAATCTTCGATTCCCGCTCTTCGAACTGCAAAAATTATATAAAATATGATAGATTTGTGCAATTTTCTCTGTTTGAATGCTCAAAATGAAAGAAAAGTAGTAAATTTGCGACTGAAAAACGGCTGAACCATCTGGTAACACTTATTCTGCCGAATTGGAAGTACCGGCACGTGCCTCGGAACAAATCGTGACGCTGGATAAACTGAGTAGCAACATCAGCAACATCCAAAGCAGTGACAGTTGGCTCACGACGGAGCAGCAATCCTACACCTCTGGTGCACCAAAGGTGAAGATGCGATGGACTGAGAACACGACGATGACGGCTCGGAAGTGCTTCGTCACCGTCACAGCCTCGACAAACGACCGCCTCATCATCAATATCACTCAAAAGGGTAAGGTGGTTGACACCGATGGCTCTCACGACACGAAGACCGACCAACCTGCCTATTAAGTCCTCAGGCCCTCCATATTCTTTCTCAAACGTGCAGAATGCCCCTTCTGCGCGTTTGTTTTGTTTCTTTTGGCAGAAAAACATGACAAATTGTCGGTAATGTAAGAAAAAGTTCGTAACTTTGCAAAAGATAATGGTAATGAGATTGTAGGATGAAGATACTGAGATATACCTATATATTATATATAGTGACGATGATGACGGCTTGCAGCCGAGGGGTGGAAGGTGTGACGTGGACAACAGAAACGCTGTGCGACACCCTACTGACGGGTAAGGACAAGGGGATGATGTGCTGGACGAGTGCCAGCCTCACGCTGCTGACGGCAGACACACTCTCGCCCTACTATGCCCATACGGAACGCATCAACCGTTTCATCATCGACGAACTGATGGACGGATGCCAGGGAGCTCCCTCCACAAAAGCCGCCCAACAGTTTGTTGCTGAAAGCAACCGTAGTATGGCGGAGGAGATGCTGACGCTTTACGGAGCAAACGGAGGTGATCTGGCTCCTGTGTTCAGCAACCGACTGACGACGGAAGCGCATTGGGGGTATGACGACGAGGTGGTGTGCTACACGATGGACATCGACTCGTACACAGGTGGTGCGCACCCTGTGGCGTTGCGCCATACACGGTGTTTCTCGCTCCGGAGCGGTGAGGTTGTCAAGCCAGAGGACGTGTTCCGCTGGGAGATGGAGGATAGCCTGGTCTGCCGGCTGACGCGCCGCCTGATGGAGATGACAGGGCTGAACACGATGGAGGAGCTGCGTGAAAGTGGCTATCTGGATGTGAGCGATATGTTCGTCACGTCCAACATGTTGCTGGAGCAGGATGCCATCGTCTTCCACTACAACCCCTACGAACTGGCTCCCTATGCGCTGGGCGACATCGACATCCGACTGACGTACGACGAGGTGAAGGACCTCTTAATTGAAAATTGAAAATTGAACATTGACTATTTGAGAATGATGGACATAATCACGAAATATTTTCCCGATTTGACGTCAGAACAGCAGCAGCAGATGGAGCAGCTGGGGCCGCTATACGAGGACTGGAACGCAAAAATCAATGTGATTTCGCGGCGCGACATCCAAAACCTGTATGAGCACCATGTGCTTCACTCGCTCGCCATTGCGCGTACGATTCGTTTCCGTCCCGACACTCGTGTTCTGGACTTCGGCACGGGGGGAGGCTTTCCTGGCATCCCGCTTGCCATTCTGTTCCCAGAAACGTCGTTTCTGCTGGTCGATAGCATCGGCAAGAAAGTGCGTGTGGCACAGGCCGTGGCCAATGCTATCGGACTGAAGAATGTGCGAACGCTGCATGCCCGTGGTGAGGAGATACGAAACGAGAAGTTTGACTTTGTCGTGTCCCGAGCCGTGATGCCGCTGCCCGACTTGGTTCGATATGTCCGTCCGCTGATCAGCCATGTGCAGCACAACGCCCTGCCCAACGGACTGATTGCCTTGAAAGGGGGCGAACTGGAGAACGAGATGGCACCTCTGCGCCACCTCTGCACAGTATGGGACATTGCGGATGAACTGAGTGAAGAGTTTTTTGAGACGAAGAAAATCGTCCATGTGAGCCTGTGAAAATGAAAACAGAATCCGTGGGTACCCGCTAATATCCACTGATTAGAATTAAAAGAATGACTGATGATAATTCAGACTTACACCGTCGGCCCTATTGAGGAGAACACGTACATCGTGAGTGATGAGACGGGAGAGGCCGTCCTCATCGACTGCGGCTGCTTTGCCGAGAGCGAATGGCGGCCGATGAAACAATACATCGAGGACAAGGGTTTGCAGGTCAAGCATCTGCTATGCACCCACCTTCACTTCGACCACACGCTGGGCAACCGCTTCGTCTTGCGTGACTTAGGATTGCGTGCCGAGGCATCGGCTGCCGACACCTACCTCTACGACGACATGAAAGGGCAGATGGCTCTGTTCCTCGGCGAACGCCTCACCAGCCGTTTCGATCTCGATTTTGCTACCCGAGGCTTCACCTCACTCTACGACGGGGACGAAATCAAGTTCGGACACACCACGTTTGAGGTGATTGCCACGCCTGGCCATACTCCTGGCGGACTGTGCTTCTATTGCAAGGACGAGGGAATCCTCTTCAGCGGCGACAGCCTGTTTCAGGGGAGCGTTGGACGTACTGACCTCAAAGGCGGAAACTATGCCAACCTGATCAAGGGTCTCACCCATCGTATCCTCACCCTCCCCCCCGAGACCCAGGTCTATACAGGCCACGGGCCTTCCACCACCATCGAACATGAACTCAACTACAACCCCTACCTATGACCACCAAGAATCTTCAACCCATCAAGCAACGCTACGGCATTGTCGGAAACAGCGACGGACTGAACCGAGCCCTCGACATTGCCCTCCAAATCGCACCTACCGACCTCTCCGTGCTGATTGAGGGTGAAAATGGTGTCGGTAAGGAAGCCCTGCCACGCATCATTCACGACAATTCGACCCGCAAGCATCAGAAATACTTTGCCATCAACTGCGGCGCCATTCCCGAAGGGACCATCGACAGCGAACTCTTTGGACACGAGAAGGGAGCCTTTACCAGTGCCATCGGCGAGCATGAAGGCTACTTCGCCGTGGCAGACGGAGGTACACTCTTCCTCGACGAGGTTGGCGAACTTCCGCTATCGACTCAGGTGCGTCTACTACGTGTGTTGGAAACGGGCGAATATATCCGTGTCGGTTCCAACCAAGTGCGCAAGACCAACGTGCGCATCATCGCTGCCACGAACGTCAAGATGCAGAAAGCCATCAGCCAGGGACGTTTCCGCGAAGACCTCTACTACCGCCTCGCCTCTGTGCCCATCACGGTGCCGCCCCTTCGCGAACGTGGAGCCGACATCCTGTTGCTCTTCCGCAAGTTCGCAGCCGACATGGCTGAGAAATACCGGCTTGATCCCATCTATCTGTCCGACGATGCCAAGGAACTCATCGGCCTGTATAAATGGCCTGGCAACATCCGGCAGCTGAAGAACCTGACCGAACAGCTGAGCATTCTTTCGCCCGACCGCGAAATCTCGGCCGACATGCTGCGCCAACACGGTGTGACCGACGACAGTATGAATGGTGGCGGACTTGTATTGGCTCGCGACGTCAATGCTCAGACCTCGCAACATCTCTATGAAAACGAACGTGAGATGCTGCTCAAGCAGTTGTTCACCCTGTCGAACGAAATCAAAGAGCTGAAAGAAATTGTTCAGCAGACCCACCACTCGGCACATACAGCCATGGAGTCGCCCAGTCCCCTTCAGTATGTCACCTACGAACCCGCTTCCGAACGCATCCCTGTCGCACCACAGCCCGAGGTGCGCCGCATGTCAGCCCCCACATTCGACGACATCGAGACCGCCGAAGCCTATGTCGAAGAAGCGCCACGCAGCATTCGTGAGCAGACCGAACAGAGCATCGTCGATGCCCTGCGCCGCAACAACTTCAACCGCAAACGTGCTGCTCAGGAACTCGGCATCAGCGAACGTACCATTTACCGGAAAATCAAGGAAATGGGAATATGACTTTATAATTGAAAATTAAAAATTAAAAATGTTAAGTATTGAGTGTTCAGATGAGTCTGACGGCACGCTAAACACTAAACTCTAAACACTAAACATTTTCAACTTTTCACTTTAATGAATAAAATATCTGCTATCCGCTCGTGGCATCTCGTACTTGGTTCTTTGTTCTTCGTACTTTGCACTTTATACCTGTCAAGCTGCTCTGTCAGCTACAGTTTCAACGGTTCGAGCATCAACTACGACAAAGTCAAGACCATCAGCATCGACAAGTTCCCCATCCGCAGTGCCTATGTCTGGGCACCGATGGAGGCAATGTTCTACAATTCACTCACCGATGCCTACGGCAACAAGACCAAGCTCGAGATTCTCAAGCGCAACGGCGACCTCCAGCTAGCGGGCGAAATCACCGAATACTCTCAGCTTAACAAGTCTGTAGCCTCCGATGGCTATGCCGCACAGACCCAGCTCAAGATCACTGTCAACGTACGTTTTGTCAACAATAGCAACCATGAGGAAGACTTCGAACGCCAGTTCTCTGCCACAGCCGAATTTGACTCTTCGCAACAACTGGTCACCGTACAGGATCAACTCGTTCAGGAAATTATTGACCAGATTGTTGACCAAATCTTCAACGCCACCGTGGCCAACTGGTAAAAGTCTCCCATGACGTCTTTGATGTGAAGCAAAGGACAAAGGACAGTGGAGAAAGACGTTCTGCTGTAATGAGGCTTTGTACCTTATACTTTGTCCTTCGCTTCACGCTTTACACCTGGCAAAGCGGTCGCTCCACCTATATCCGACAGGCTCATTTTCAATTTTCAATTCTCTATGCCATACTTCCCCGCCGAATGGCACCCACAAGCCTTTGTGCAGCTCACTTGGCCCCACCCTGATACGGACTGGGCTCCGATGATGGACGAAGTCGTCGAGTGTTATCGCTGCATGTCTCGCGAAATAGCCCTTCGCGGACCACTGCTGATTGTCGCACAAAACCCCGACGAGGCAAGCAGCCAGCTCGCCGACATCATCGCTACATCCCCCCACCCCATCCAGATCATTCCCTGCCCTACCAACGACACTTGGGCACGCGACCATGCCTTCATCACCCTCCTCGATGGCAAGCGTCGCCGCCTGCTCGACTACCAGTTCAATGGATGGGGAATGAAGTTTGCCGCCAACTTAGACAACCAAATCAACCGTACCATTTACCCACAACTTCGGCAGCAGCTCGGCGATGCCGACTATCAATCCTGCCTGGACTTCGTGTTCGAAGGCGGAAGTATCGAGAGCGACGGTCAGGGCACCCTGCTCACCACCGCCTCCTGCCTACTCGCCGCCAACCGCAACGACACGCTCACCCCTCAGCAGATTGAGCAACGACTGCTCTCCGACCTCCACGCCCAGCGACTGCTCTGGCTCCACCACGGCCATCTCCTCGGCGACGACACCGACGGCCATATCGACACCCTCGCCCGTTTCTGTCCCGATGACACCATCGCCTACGTCCAGTGTAACGACGCGCACGACCCTCACTACGATGCGCTGCGACAGATGGAAACAGAACTGCAATCATTCCGCACACTCGACGGGCGTCCCTACCGACTCGTAGCACTGCCGATGCCCGACGCCATATTTGACGACGAAGGACTGCGCTTGCCCGCCACATACGCCAACTTCCTCGTCGTCAACGGAGCCGTACTTTACCCCACCTACCATCAAGCAGCCAACGACCAACAGGCACGTCAGCAACTACAGCTAGCCTTTCCCCACCACGACATCGTTGGCATCGACTGTTCGGTTCTCATCCATCAGCACGGTTCGCTCCATTGCTGCACGATGCAATATCCGGCATGACGCCTTTCATCAAGCCACAAACCGCCTTTCGACAATCCGCATAACGCCGTCGAAACCTCGTCGCTGCGCCCCGTTTTGTTGTGCGATGGGCGCTACGAAGCAGACACCACACCGCACTACACAAAGGTTTGCGCCACACCGTCCCCATGTTTGAAGGGCTGTGCAACACAGTATGACACGGAATGTCAAAAGTCATAAAAAATTGAAAAATAGGAGGTGATGTTTGTTCATGTCGAAAAATAAGCATAAATTTGCATTCGTATCGGTGAGGCTGTTTCCGGCTTTTCCCGACCGTTTTTTATACCTTATTTATAGATTGCATCACATTAGAAAAAAGAATAATATGGGTAGAGTAATGATTATCGGTGCCGGAGGTGTAGCTACGGTGGCTGCACACAAGGTGGCACAGAATCCGGAAGTGTTTTCGGAAGTGATGATTGCGAGCCGCACTCGCGAGAAGTGTGTCCGGCTGGTCGAGGCTTTGCAGCGAACGTATGCAGGCAAGGCCATGCCAACGTTCTCGACAGCCAAAGTCGATGCGGACAACGTGGACGAACTGGTGGCCCTGTTGCAGGACTTCAAGCCCGAGCTGGTGATGAACCTGGCGTTGCCCTATCAGGACCTGACCATCATGGAGGCCTGTCTCAGAGCCGGTGTTCACTATCTTGACACCGCCAACTATGAGCCTCGCGACGAAGCGCACTTCGAATATTCCTGGCAGTGGGCCTACATGGACCGTTTCCGCGAGGCGGGTCTGACAGCCATTTTGGGCTGCGGATTCGACCCTGGGGTGAGCGGCATCTACACCGCCTATGCAGCCAAGCACCATTTCGACGAAATCCAGTATCTCGACATCGTCGATTGCAATGCAGGCAACCATCACAAGGCATTTGCCACCAACTTCAACCCCGAAATCAATATCCGCGAAATCACGCAGAAGGGTCTCTACTACGAGGACGGGAAGTGGATCGAGACTGAGCCGTTGGAGATTCACCAGCCCATCACCTATCCGAACATCGGTCCGCGTGAGTCGTATCTGCTGCACCACGAAGAACTGGAGTCGCTCGTCAAGAACTATCCCAGCATTCGCCGTGCACGCTTCTGGATGACCTTCGGACAGCAGTATCTCACCTATCTTGACTGCATCCAAAACCTCGGTATGAGCCGCATCGACGAACTGGAGTACGAGGCTCCGTTGGCCGATGACAGCGGAAAGACCGTGAAAGTGAAAATCGTTCCGCTGCAGTTCCTCAAGGCCGTGCTGCCCAACCCGCAGGACCTCGGCGAGAACTACGACGGCGAGACGAGCATCGGCTGCCGCATCCGTGGTTTGAAGGATGGCAAGGAACGCAGCTACTATGTCTATAACAACTGCTCGCACGAAGCTGCCTACCGCGAGACAGGCATGCAGGGCGTGAGCTACACCACAGGTGTGCCCGCCATGATCGGCGCCATGATGCTGCTGAAAAGTATCTGGAAGAAACCTGGTGTGTGGAACGTCGAAGACTTCGACCCAGACCCCTTCATGGAGCAACTGAACGTGCAGGGACTGCCTTGGCACGAGGTGTTCGACGGCGACTTGGAGGTCTGAACGATTCGATGAGATGGACATCTACCGCATCATCCGGCTGTACCGTCGCATCAAGAGTCCGCGGCTGAAGTTGCTGGGCATCCTCGCGATGCACTGTCTGCACCGCCGCTACCTCAACCTGGCATTCGACCCCGTACTCGCCTGCAACCTGCGCTGTCGCATGTGCTACTACAGCGACCCCGAGGTGCGCAAGGCCATGGGTGGACGATTCTCAGAGTCAGATATCGAGGCCATCGCTCGCAGCCTCTTCCACCGAGTGTTGAAACTGCAAATCGGATGTGGAGCCGAACCCACGGTCTATCCTCGACTGGCAGAGTTGGTGAAGTTGGCACATGAGCACGGCATTCCCCACATCTCCCTCACGACCAACGGCAACCTGCTGACGAGGGAGAAGCTCGAAGCCCTTGCTGCCAATGGACTGAACGAACTGATTCTTTCGACCCACGGCATGACGAAGGCGACGTACGAAAACCTGATGCAAGGCGCACACTTCGAAGCATTCCTGCAAGTGTTGCACGACTTCGAGGCATTGCGAAAGGAGAAATACCCCCAACTTCAGCTCCGCATCAACTACACCTTCAACGAGGACAATATCGACGAACTGCCGCTCATGCCCGAAGTGCTGGCCGAGGCGAGGCCCAACGTAATCCAGATACGTCCCATCCAAAACATCGGGAACTCCGACTACGACAACTTCTCGCAGCAATATGCCATCGACCACTACGAACAGTGCATCCTGCCCGTCGTCCGTTTCTGCCAGCAGTACGGCATCACCTGCCTCTATCCTGAGAAGGACAATCTGAAAGCCGTCAATCCAGATGAGGATAACGGACAGCATACAAACTCGCTTGTCGAGCTGCTCCCCTACCTCTATTTCGGTCCTCACGAAGGATGGAAAGAGCGGTATAACCCCTACGAGGAAACCTTCGAACAGTACAGCCGCCGTACCCACCGCGTACGCCTGATGCTGCGCCACCTGTTCGGGATGGCGAAGGAAACGGAAGTGGTCGAAGTGACCAAAGCACTGAATTATACAATCAATAATTGAAAATCAATAATTAAACATTTAAAAATAGAATAATAATGGCAAAGACAGAAGAACCGCAGATGGCAGTAAGCGAAAAGATGAAGGCGCTGCAAGCTGCTATGGACAGAATTGAAAAAGCCTTCGGACAAGGCTCCATCATGAAACTCGGCGACGACCACATCGAGGATGTCGATGTAATCCCCACCGGCTCAATCGGACTCAACGCTGCTCTCGGCGTAGGAGGCTACCCCAAAGGCCGTATCATCGAAATTTATGGTCCCGAATCCTCCGGTAAGACCACCCTCGCCATCCATGCCATCGCCGAAGCACAGAAGCGAGGCGGCACTGCTGCCTTCATCGACGCCGAACATGCCTTCGACCGTTTCTATGCCCAGAAACTCGGAGTCGATGTCAACAACCTGTGGATTTCGCAACCCGACAACGGAGAGCAGGCACTTGAGATTGCCGACCAGCTCATTCGCTCCTCAGCTGTCGATATCATCGTCATCGACTCCGTCGCAGCCCTCACGCCCAAAGCAGAAATCGAAGGCGATATGGGCGACAACAAAGTAGGTCTGCACGCCCGACTGATGAGCCAGGCACTGCGCAAACTTACCTCGAACATCAGCAAGACCAACACCACCTGCATCTTCATCAACCAACTGCGTGAGAAGATTGGCGTCATGTTCGGCAACCCAGAAACCACTACCGGCGGCAATGCCCTCAAATTCTACGCCTCCGTCCGTCTCGACATCCGCAAAGTCACCACTCTCAAGGACGGTGACCAGATGATTGGTAACCAAGTCCGCGTAAAAGTCGTCAAGAACAAGGTGGCACCACCCTTCCGCAAGGCTGAGTTCGACATCATGTTCGGCACAGGCATCTCCCGCAGCGGCGAAATCGTTGACCTCGGCGTTCAGTATGGCATCATCAAGAAGAGCGGCAGCTGGTTCTCCTACGGCGACCAACGACTCGCCCAAGGACGCGACGCCACCAAGAAGCTGATGGAGGACAATCCCGAACTGGCAGAAGAGCTCGAAGCCCAAATCATGGCTGCCATCGCAGGAAATGCATAGCTTCACGTTGAAAGTTTAGAGTTTAGTGTTTAGTGTACTGGTGAGTCAGATAGCGCGCTAAACACAAAACACTAAACACTAAACTCTAAACTCTAAACATTCAGTACACTAAACATTTTCATGATACCCCGCATCGCCATCATCGACCAGAACACACTCGAGGCCATGGGACTCAAGTCCATCCTTTCGGACATCATTCCCATGGTCGACGTCAGTGTGTTCTCGTCGGTCAAGGAGATGCTTGACGAGCAGGTCGAGACACCTTTCTTCCACTACTTCGTCTCCTCAGCCCTGCTGCTCACCCACACCGACTTCTTCATCCAACGCCCCCACCAGACCATCGTGCTCACCACACAGCCCCTGGCCAATGCCACCTTCCAGCATTTCCACACCCTCAACACCACACAGATGGAACACGGACTCATCAAGTCCATCCTCCAGCTCCACCAACACGGGCACGGAAACCACGACGGTCACGGCTACCACCACGGCAACCTGCCCGAGCACGCTGTCATCGGCCCCACCATCGACATCAGTCCACGCGAAGCCCAAGTGCTCGCACTCGTTGTCCGAGGCTACATCAACAAGGAAATAGCCGACCTTCTCCACATCTCACTCCCCACCGTCATCACCCACCGCAAGAACATCTGCGAGAAACTCCATCTCCACTCTGTCTCTGCACTCACCATCTATGCCGTCACGCACGGCATCGTCCGCATCGAAGAAATCTGACACCCAAACACCCTATGAGCAACTATATCGTATCCGCCCGCAAATACAGGCCTGCCACCTTCGACACCGTCGTCGGACAGTCGGCTCTCACCACCACACTCAAAAACTCCATCACCTCCGGACGTCTCGCCCATGCCTACCTCTTCTGTGGCCCACGCGGCGTCGGCAAGACCACCTGTGCCCGCATCTTCGCCAAGACCATCAACTGTCTCAACCCCACCCCCAGCGGCGATGCCTGCGAACAGTGCGAATCCTGTCGCGCCTTCAACGAGCAACGGTCCTACAACATCCACGAACTCGATGCAGCCTCCAACAACAGCGTCGAAGACATCCGTCAACTCATCGAGCAAGTGAACATACCACCCCAGGTAGGCCGATACAAAGTGTTCATCGTCGATGAGGTGCACATGCTCTCCACCGCCGCCTTCAACGCCTTTCTCAAGACACTCGAAGAGCCACCCGCACACGCCATCTTCATCCTCGCCACCACCGAGAAGCACAAACTCCTGCCCACCATCCTCTCACGCTGTCAGATCTACGACTTCAACCGCATGACCGTGCAGGACATCGTCGGACACCTCGAAAACGTAGCCCGTCAGGAAGGAATCACCTACGAACCCGCTGCTCTCAACGTCATTGCACAGAAGGCCGACGGAGGAATGCGCGATGCCCTCTCCATCTTCGACCAGGTCGCCTCCTTCTGTCAGGGACACATCACCTACCAACAGACCATCGCCGACCTCAACGTCCTCGACTACGACTACTACTTCCGCCTCGTCGATCACTTCCTCGCCCACCAAATCCCCGACATCCTCCTCACCTTCGACCAGATACTCTCCAAGGGATTCGAAGGAAGTCATTTCGTCGGCGGACTCAACAACCACCTGCGCAACCTCCTCATCAGTCAGGATTCACAGACCGTGCGCCTGCTCGAAACCTCCGACGAAGTGCGTCAGCGCTATGCCGAACAAGCCAAACGCTGCCAGCCGCGCTTCCTCTACGCCGCCATCCGCAAGTGTACCGACTGCGACCTCAACTACCGTCAGAGCCAGAACAAACGACTGCTCGTCGAGCTCACCCTCATCGAGATTGCACAGCTCGCCAGCGGAGCCGACGATACACTCCCCTCTGGGCTTGGCCCTACACAGCAAATACTCACCACCCCTGAAGCCAGTCGCCAACTGCAACCAGTCTTCACCACATCCGCCGCCCCACGGCCAGCCACAACCGCAGCAGCAACCGCTGCACCGACAACTCCGGCAGCAACACCCGCTACGAAACCTGCTGCTAAAGCCGAACCCGTCGCAACGCAGCTACGCCCGCAAGCACCAGCAGCTCCGACAACCACGGCTGCCACGCAGAGTTTCTCCATCCACCTGAGCGCCACTACGCCAGCGGTAGAAGTAGCCAAGACCGCAGCCACCGATACAGCTGCCCCCACATCGGCCGAACCCGTCGCACCCCCTACCAGCGTTGCACCCACCCCCCTCGAGCTCACCCCCGACAACCTCATCGTCCTGTGGCGTACCCTCGCCCAGGGACCCTATGCAGCCGACGCCAACCTCGCCGCCCGTATGGAACAGAGCCTTCCAGCGCTCCAGCCCGACGGCACCACCATCGTCGTCGTCGCCGACAACCCCATCGTGCAGCAGCTCTTCCAGCAGCACGTCCCCGACCTCCTGCAGCACCTGCGCACCCACTTCCAGCAGCCCAACCTCCGGCTCGACATCCACCTGCGCCAGCAGGCCGAACGCCCGCAGATCCTCACGCCCCAGCAACTCTTCCGACAGCTATGCGAACAGAATGAAGCCCTGCAGCATCTGAACGATACCTTCCTGCTCAACGTAGAAAACTGAAATACTACGGAAGCGTAGAAAAACAAAACACCGCAATGAGTCGTAGTGCTCATTGCGGTGTTTTAGTTTCTCGCCTATGCCGATTATTCCTTTATGCAGGGAGGTCAGCGCACGCGTCCGCCTCCGACCCATCGCTGTTTCCAGTAGCGGTCGTCGAGACTGCTGACCATGACTCCGCGCGAACTGCTGGCATGGAGGAAGCGGTCGGACTTGAGGTAGATGCCGGTGTGGTTGATGTTGGCGGCTCGTCCGCCGCTGCCGAAAAAGACGAGGTCGCCTGGCTGTAGGTGCTTACGGCTGACGTGGGTGCAGTTCTTCTCGTATTGTTTGCGGCTGTTGCGCTGCAGGCTGATGCCATAGACGTTGCGGTAGATGCTGGTGGTGAGTCCGGAGCAATCGGTGCCCTCGCGGGTGGTGCCTCCGAAGCGGTAGGGTGTGCCAACCCAGCTGGCACACTCGAGATAGAGGGCGTGTGGGTCGTCCTGCTCGATGTCGAAACCGAGTAGGATGCCGGCGCGGACAAGCTGTCGAAGGTCGGCATCGGCATCGCGTGTGCCGTGGCGTGAACTGCGGCAGGAAAAAAGGGTAAAGACAATGCACGAAATACAAAGTACAATGTACGAAGTACGACGGAGAGAGGTGTACTTCGGCAGTGATACTTTGTACTTTGTACTTTGTACTTGTTTAGTTGTGTATAAAGTATTCCTCGATCTCAGCGGTGAGGTTGGCATAGTCTTTGTCATGGTCCTTGATAATGTGTCCGTGTTCGAGCAGGGTGATGCGGGAGCAGATGTCGAGGGTGTGTGTGAGGTTGTGAGAGGAGACGATGATGGTGGCTCCGGTCTCGCGGTTGTAGCTCTCGAGCAGGTACTTCATGGCGTGCTGGGACGAGGGGTCGAGGAAGTTGAAGGGTTCGTCGAGCAAGAGGAGCTGGGGCTGGTGGAGCATGGCTCCGATGATGCCGACCTTCTGCTTGTTGCCTGCCGAGAGGTTGCGGATGAGGGTTTTGGTGCCGACGACTTCGCCGTTCATGAAGTGGTCGAAACGTTGGAGGCGTTGCTGGAGCTCTGCTGCGGGGATGTTGTTGATCTTGCCGAGGAAGTCGAAATATTCCTCGGGGGTGAGATAGTCGATGAGGAAGCCTGTATCGACGTAAGCTCCGGTGGTGGCTTTCCACTGTTCGCTGTGGGCTGTGGCGATGCCTCCGATGCGGGCGACACCGCTGTCGGGACGGATGAGGTCGAGGACGACGCGGAAGAGTGTGGTCTTTCCGGCTCCGTTATTACCAACGAGTCCGACGATCTGTCCGTCGTGGACGACGTAGGTTTCGACGTCGAGTGCTACTTTCTCGCCAAAAGTCTTGCGGATATTTTCGAGGGTGAGTTCCATTAAAAATTAAAAATTAAGAATTAAAAATTAAGAATTAAAAGCCTGCCGGTTTGGACTCCTCTTCTCTGCCCTCAGAGGGCTGAGGAGATGGAGTTTGAGGGAGTGTTGCCCTCCCGCAGGCAATTTTTAATTTTTAATTATTGATTGAACTACGGAAGCCTTCCATGTTTTCGTAGCGGCGAAGCATGAAGCGGCGGTATATGTTGCGGAGCCAGAGGGGATTGAGCAGAAAACCTGCAAGTCCGAGGCTGAGCAGAATCCAGGAGGCGGTAAGGGTGTCGAGCATGACGATGAGGGCGTACATGACGAACATAGGGACGAAGAGCGCTGCAAAGGAGAAGATGATCTGTGTCTTGGTGCTGCGGGAGTTGTTGCGGGTGATCTTCTGGTTCATGGGCAGACTGCTCTTGTTATAGACGGCGAGCTGGAAGAGGAAGGGAAATACGCAGCCCATGGTGAAGAAGGCACAGGCGAGTGCTTCGACGAGCAGAACTTTTCCGCGGAGGATGGGCAGGAGGGCGAAGAGCATGGGGAAGAGGAGCATGAGGCAGTTGAAGTAGTACTTGGCCTTGAGGAGGGAAAGTACGGACTCGTGACGCGACATGAGGAGGTCGATGTAGTTGCCTTCGACGCAGAGGATGGTGGTGAGGGTCATCGTGCCGAGACAGGCGAAGCAATAGACGCAGATGAAGGTGCGCATGAAGGGTTGGTCGTCATATACGTCGGTGAAGGCGAAGAGGCAGCAGAACAGCAGCATGTAGCAGACGCCCATGATGAACTGGTTGCGTACAATCTTGTTGCGCATCGTCGATTTGATTTCGAGCTTCATGTATTCTCCAATCACGCCGAAACGGTTGAGCCACGACATCTCGACGGGGCGCACATGGCTGACGTGTTCGACTTGGGCTATCTCGCGATAGACGCTGTGGTACTGCATCCGTCGGTTGACGAAGAAGAGCAGGACGATGAGGGCGAGAGGAAGGAGGTAGGCCCAGGGCTGGAAGGTGCAGAAGCCACGGCCGAGGCGGACGGTGAAGTCGAAGAGCCAGGTGTGTTGCTCATCGTAGAAGATGCCGAAGTAGAAAAGGGCTGCATAGATGGCGATGGGGATGAGCAGGAAGAGCAGGCTGCGCTGGATGAGGGTGCGCCACAGGAGGTACCAGTAGCTGTTGAGCACGAACATGAGCCACCAACCGAGGAGGAAAGCGAAATAGCCGGCAAATCCGTAGAACTTGACTACTGCCAACAGGCCGAAGGGAACGAAGAAGAAGCCCCAGAAGAGGTTGGCAGCGCTGAGTCCGATGCGCAGGAGGAAGACATTCAACAGGAACTGCTGAGGGACAGGCAGAAGCTTGTAGGGCTTGGTGTCCTGGGCTGGGGTTTCCTGCATGGAGAATCGCATGGCGAAGTCGATGACGAGGAAGACGAGCATGGAGCCGTTGATGCGGTCGAACGACTCGTAGTTGCTCCCATCGAAGGCTTGGGCGAAGAATACGCCGAATAACATGAGATAGACAGCCCAGAAGGCGATGAAGATGTAGCCAAACACCTTCATCACCCGATTCTGCTCGAACAGGGGATGCCGCTTGAGCGAGAGGGATTTGTTCTTGTCTATCAGTCGGTAGAGCTGCCAGACACGTTTCCAGTTCATACGGTCATCAGATATTTCTCTGCTTCCATCGCTGCCTTGCAGCCTGATCCAGCTGCCACGATGGCTTGACGATAGACGGGGTCGGCCACGTCGCCTGCAGCAAAGATGCCGGGCAGGTTGGTGCTGGCTGTGCCTGGACGGGTGACGATGAATCCGGTTTCATCGGTCTCGATCCAGGGACGGAATATGTCGCTGTTAGGACGATGGCCGATGGCGAGGAAGAAGCCGTCGATGGGCAGGTCGTAGCGACGCTCATCGGCTTCGCCTTTACGGTGGACAAGATGGGCACCTTCGACACCGTTCTCGCCGTAGAGGCCGAGGGTGTTTGTCTCGAAGAGGACCTCAATCTTGGGGTTCTGCATAACACGATCCTGCATGATTTGGGAAGCACGAAGGAAGGGCTTACGGACAATCAGATAGACTTTGGCTGCCAGTCCGGCCAGATACATGGCTTCGCCGCAGGCTGTGTCGCCACCACCCACGACGGCAACGGTTCGCTTGCGATAGAAGAATCCGTCGCAGGTAGCACAGGCACTGACGCCCTGCCCCATGTATTTCTGTTCGTCGTCGAGGCCGAGGAACTTGGCCGAGGCTCCGGTGGCGATGATGGCAGCATCGGCTGTGACTTCGCTGTCGTCGTCGAACCAGAAGTGGTAGGGACGCTGCGAGAGGTCGGTGCGTACGCAAATGTTGGGGCGTATGGTAACGTTGAACTTCTCGACCTGCTGACGTATGAGGTCCATCAGTTCAGGACCGGAGATTTCCTCGGGATGTCCAGGGAAATTCTCAATGGCGTCGGTGATGGTGAGCTGTCCGCCAGGCTGGATGCCTTCGTAGAGAACGGGGGAAAGATTGGCACGGCTGGCATAGATGGCTGCGGTGTAGCCTGCTGGGCCCGAACCGATGATGATAAGACGTTGGTGTTCCATAGGTGTGTATTTAGTGCTATGTATTTAGTTATCAGTTTACCTCAGATCCACGACTTCGACGTCGGGATAGGATTTTGGGTGAAAGCGAAAGGTGGAGTCGCCCATCTTGGAGCCAGACTTGAAGGAGGTGACGTGGATGGTCACGACGTTGCCGTCGGAGGCGGTCATGCTGACGTAGCTGGGCTGGAGCGAACTCTTGACCAGACGGAGCACGATTTGCTTGGCACGTCCCTGCCCTGCCTTGGTGTTGGGGGTCAGGATGATTTCGTGGTATTGTTTCGTCGATTTTCCGAACGAGGCTTTGTAGCCGTTCTTATACATCGACACGAAGGCGTAGGGGTTCATCGAGGCAATTTCCTGTGGCGTCGGCTCCGTGACGTTCACTTCGTCGTTTGCCTTGACCAAGGTCCACATGGTCTTGCCATCGAACCAGACGACGGGGTCGCCGAGGTCGTTCCTGAATTTCTGGCCACTCATCAATATCGTACCCTGGCCCTGCTGACCATTCATCGAAAAGTTGTAGCCAACGGTCCAACTCCCTGCTGCCTTGAATTTGGCAGCGGCTTGGTCGAGCACCTTCATGGCTGTCGTCTGACCGTAGCACAGCAGCAAACTGCCCAGCATGATGCCCAAAAGAAAGATTCGTTTCATCGTTCTGTCTGTTTAGTTTACACCTAAATTTGTAAGAAGATTCTCCAGCGAGAGCAGGTCTTGGATGAGCACTTCGCGGGGTTTCGAACCGCTCTGCGGTCCCACTACCCCAGCCTTCTCGAGCTGGTCCATCAGCTTGCCGGCTCGGTTGTAGCCGATGGAGAACTGGCGCTGGATGTTCGACGTCGAGCCCACCTGCTTCGACACGACCATGCGGGCGACATCGCCGAACATCGGGTCGAGGTTCTGCATATCCACCTCCTTGCTGCTGCCTCCCTCTTCGTCCATCGGAGGTTCGGGCAGGTAGGTCATCTCGGGGAACTTTTGCTGCTGACTGATGAAGTCGCAGATGCGCTCCACCTCGGGCGTATCGACAAAGGCACACTGCACACGCACGGGATCAGCACTCTGCAGGTAGAGCATATCACCACGGCCGATGAGTTGGTTGGCACCTGGGCGGTCGAGGATGATGCGCGAGTCCATCATGGCCGACACCTTGAAGGCTACACGAGCGGGGAAGTTTGCCTTGATCGTACCGGTGATGATGCGGGTGGTCGGTCGCTGGGTGGCGATAATCATGTGGATGCCCACGGCACGTGCCAGCTGAGCGATACGGCAAATCGGCAATTCGATTTCCTTACCCGCCGTCATGATGAGGTCGCCGAACTCGTCGATGACTACCACATAGTAGGGCATGAACTCATAGCCGTCGAGGGGACTGAGCTGGCGTGCCTTGAACTTCTCGTTATACTCCTTGATGTTACGAACGCGTGCCGACTTGAGCGTCAGGTATCGGTCGTCCATCAGTTTGCACAGCGCGTTCAGCGTCTTGATTACTCGTTGATTGTCGGTGATGATGGCTTCTTCCTCGTCCTCCAGCTTAGCCAGGAACTGATTGGCAATAGGGGCATAGACACTGAACTCCACCTTCTTCGGATCGACCAGCACCATCTTCAGCTCGGCAGGATGCTTCTTATATAATAAGGAGGTGATGATGGCATTGAGGCCGACCGACTTACCTTGACCCGTCGCACCGGCAACGAGCATGTGCGGCGCCTTGGCAAGATCGACCATGAACACCTCGTTCGTAATCGTTTTTCCGAGGGCACAGGGCAGCTCCATCTTCGACTCCTGGTAGGTCTTGCTGCGCAACACGCTCTCCATCGACACAATCGACGGCTTGTTGTTCGGCACTTCGATACCGATGGTGCCCTTGCCAGGGATGGGCGCGATGATTCGTATACCCTTGGCTGCCAGGCTCAGGGCGATGTCGTCCTCCAGGTTGCGTATCTTGCTGATGCGTGTGCCTTCGGCTGGGGTGATTTCGTAGAGCGTAATAGTCGGGCCGATGGTGGCACGGATGGTGTTGATTTCCACGCCAAAGCTGCGCAACACCTTGATGATGCGTTCCTTGTTGGCTTGCTGCTCCTCCATGTCGATGCTCGGACCGCTGTCCTTGCTCTGGTCCAGCAAGTCGAGCGTCGGGTATTGGTAGTGCGAGAGCTCCAGCTTGGGGTCGTAGGGCGTGTTGATGTCGCCACGGTCGATGTCGCCTCCGCCCTCTTCCGTCTGTTTCACTTCGTCGATGGTAAACTCCGTTTCTCCTGTTTCCGGCTCCTCGCTTTTTTCTGCATCGCCAGCGTTCTGCTGAACGACGCGGTCGAATGCCGAAGCCACATCCTCCTCCGCCGGCTCTTCGGGGGCAGTGTCAGTCGTCAGCGGAAGTTCCACACACTCCGTGTGAGCGTCGTCTATCAGGGTGCCATTGGCATCGAAGAGCAGTTCCGTGCTCTTCTCGGGGTCCTCAAACGTGCGGGCAGACTCGCCGAGCTCCACTTCATCGTCCACATTGTCCGTGTGCTTCATCTTCTCCTTCAGCTTTCCGGCCATCTCCTTCATCTTCTTCAGTTGACGGAAACGGAAGAATTCCGTAATCTTATCGACCGTCTGCACACTGAAATACACAACCACACACACCACACTCAGGGCGATAATGCCGTACACACCTATCTCGCCCACTACATTGTTCAGCAGCGCATGCACCGTGTCGCCGTGGCTTCCGCCAAACGAGACATGCGAATCCTCAATGCCTGGAATCAGTTTGCTCAGCACGCTCAACACGATGCTCAGCCAGATCATCAGCAGACCCATCTTCACAAAGTGCTTCAGCAGCCGGAACTTATAAGAACCAATCAGTCGCAGCGCACATAGAATCAGGAATACGGGGATGAAGAACGAAGCCAGGCCGAAGCAGTCGTTAATGAAGAAATACGACACCAGCAAACCTGTCTTTCCGCCGATGTTGCTCACCACGACATCGCTGCTCCAGAACGCATCGCCGCTGCTTTGGCAGATGCTGTAGTCCGTTGCACCCGAATAGATGTACGAGATGAACGTGGCAATCAGATACACAGCCACCAGCAGCAGCGCCATGCCCGTCAGCACGCGCACCACTCTCCACTTCGAAATCTCCGGCTCCTGCGCTTTCTTGCGGCTGCGAGCCTGCGTGGTCTTTCCCTTCTTGGTCTTATTATCAGTTTTTGTCGTAGGCATATTTATCAAAAAAATCGTCGCACCCCTGCGAAGAAATGCGCACATTCCTTGCAAAGGTACGACAAATAATTAATAATTAAAAATTAAAAATTAAAAATTACACGTCAGGCTTCCGAAATCCTAACTTCGGGGAACGTGGAGCGGTCGCTTCACACTTCACACTTCACGCTTCACGACCAGCGAAGCGGTCGCTTCACGTTCAGAAGCCGCCGCCGAAGCCACCACCGAAGCCGCCGCCGAAGCCACCACGGCCGCCACCGTTGCCACCGTTGCCACCACGGCCACCGTTGCCACGCTGACCCATCCCGCGATTGCCACCGGCACGCTGGAGATAAACCTGAGCAGCCTGCACCGGAGTCAGCATTTCGAGGAAACGCGGCAGGTACTCCCTGTCCACAGCCAACTGCTTCTCCTGACGGTCAAAATTCTTCTGAATCAGCTCCGTTGCCTCTTCGTCGGTAAGGTTCTTGAAATCGACAGTCTGCTCAGCCGTCTCCTGGTCGCCGCCACGAGGATTGGCAGCGTTGTGACGTGCATTCTGATAGTCAAGGTATAGGGCGATGAACTTTTGCTCCGTCTCGTCCTTCAGCTTCAGCTGATTTGCCAGTCGTGTGGCCTGACGGTTATACATCTCGACGAGCGACATGTTGTTACGGCGTTCACGACGACTTTCATTGCCGTTCTGCGCCATGGCCGACACTGCAAACGCCAGCGCCAGCATCAGGAAAATAGATTTCTTCATAACTACAATCATTTATATACATTATACGCATTTTTTGACCCGTTTTCTGCCCATAGGTTTAATTGCACCCATCATTTTTTACGACTTGCCCACGTCGCCTCATCACATTCTCTGCCACTCCCCTCCCCTCACACGGCAGCAGATAGCCGGCGGCAGGGCACAACAATCTCCGTGCAAGAGAAGAAGAAAGTCGGCGAAAGTGCAGAAAAGACTCAGAATATCAGTGATATTTTTACGAATTCCATTGAGATTTGTACAAATTCCATTGAGATTTTTGCAAATATCAGTGATATTTTGACTTTCTTCTGTGCCTCGGCTGAGTTTCCAATGCAGCATAGCCGAGTCTCCTTTACCGACGCTATAACTTAGATATGCCAAACACCTGGGATTCAATGGCGTTGTTAGTCCTGTGCCAACGAAGAAGAAGTCGTGGGCCGAAGGTTTTTATGCAATAATCATTTCACTCTCAGCCGCTAAGATTGTCGCCAATCAGGAACGTTCAAAAGTAAAAAAAGCGATATTTTTTTCCATATTCTAAAGTAAAATGATACCTTTGCACACAAAAGTATTGTCTGACATCTGAAGCCGAAAACGGGGCAATGCGTGAGACATTCCCTGCCTACATCAGGGAGTGTGGCGTTAGGAATTGTGTCAGTGGCATTAGGATATTGGCTAACGAAATCATTGGAGTGATGAAGTGGAGCGTACTTGTTGATAATCGCACGAACGACCCTGTATGGGCGACCGAGCATGGGCTGTCGATACTCCTGGAAACGGAGCGCCACCGTATCTTGCTTGACACGGGAGCCAGCGACCTGCTGGTTCGGAATGCCGAGAAGATGAGAATCGACCTCAGCACCATTGACTATGTGTTTATCTCCCACGGCCACAGCGACCATGCCGGAGGTTTGAAACATTTCATGACCATCAACGATCATGCAAAAGTCATTGTGTCCCCTCATGCCATGAGCGGAGCTTTTTTCTCCAAACGTCTGTCCTTGCACAGCATCACAGCTGAGTGGCCAATGATTCCCCGTGAGCGTCTTTCGGTCGTCAATCGAAGTGGAGAAATAGCCGAAGGCGTCTATGTGATAGCGAACATACCGCATACGCGTCCCATGCCCAAGGGCAATAAAAACCTCTTTGTTCTAAACCATGAAGGTGAATCCACCCTCGACGATTTCCGTCATGAGCTGGCCCTATACACGGAAGGTTTCCTGTTTACAGGCTGTGCTCATAGCGGACTCGAAAACATGATCTCAGCCTGTCCACACCCTGTTAGGACTGTCGGCGGCGGCTTCCATCTGCTCGACGGGTATGAGTCTGAAGATGAACTGACGGCCTTGGCCCGACGGTTGAGAGCCCAATACCCGAACACGCAGTTCTTTACCTGCCATTGCACGGGTGACCATGTGTATGAGGTAATGAAAAAACAGATGGGAGAATATCTTCAGGCATTCTGCTGTGGGTATCAACAATCCATTTCCACATCCCCGCATCCGAGGCAACGTTCCCGACACGAGGATGACTCATCACACGACAACTAACAGATAAATCGGAATTTAGCGTTCCAATTATCACGGCTTCAAGCAAGTAGATTCCAGGTTATTAGCAATAATGATAAAACGAAATGAAGATGGAACAGGAAAATAACTCTAAAGGACTGACTGCTCGTATTTTGGGAGAACAGCCTACGGCTCTCCAGAAAACCTTTGTCAGGTTTACGCTTCTAACGCTATTGTTGTGGCCAATAGGTTTCTTCGTGTCCATATTCTTCTGGGATGCACCAATCCACTCC
>Ga0310691_10002095_pt1 | contig 27789 bp, 23 predicted proteins | sample 176DNAGHGlowgp2_FD_203887 | JGI IMG/M metagenome (GOLD analysis project Ga0310691, IMG submission 203887) | Sheep rumen microbial communities from Palmerston North, Manawatu-Wanganui, New Zealand - 1766 DNA GHGlow gp2 (v2) (version 2) | ecosystem: Host-associated > Mammals > Digestive system >... | reverse complement strand
CTAGTCCTATGAGGTCGGCCAGGCCCTGGATGGCCGAGAGGTCGGTCTGAGGTCTTGGCTTCTGATCGTTCTGCTGCAGGTCTACGGCGATGACGATATCGGCACCCATCTGCCGGCAAATGTCGACGGGCAGGTTGTTGAGCATGCCGCCGTCAACGAGCTTGTGGCCGTCTATTTCCACAGACTTGAAAACGCCCGGAATAGCCATTGATGCTCGCATGGCTCTGGCCAGACTGCCCTCGCGGAGAATCACTTCTGTGCCCGAGCGGATGTCAGCTGCCACACAGCAGAACGGAATCTTGAGTGACTTGAAGTCGGTACACCCTTTGGCACAGGCCATTGAGTCGAGCATGTGTTCGATGGTGTATCCTTTCATCAGACCCACACCCTTCGCGTCGCGGTCGAGAATGGGGAAACCGAAGATATATGTCACGCCGTCGACCGTCTTGTAGGGCTCGCTGGCGAGGGAACTGCTGCGGTCGGTGAGCAGCGAGAGCCACTCCTGTGTCTGGAACATCGTCTCGAGCTCGGCGGCCGTGTAGCCTGCGGCATAGAGACCTCCCACGATGGAGCCTATCGAGGTGCCCACGATGAAGTCGGGACGGATGCCTACCTCTTCGAGCACCTTCAGCACGCCCACTTCGGCAGCGCCCTTAGCGCCGCCTCCACCCAGTGCCAGTCCGATCTTCGGCTGTGCCTCGGCCGGCAGCAGAAGCACGAGGCAAAACAATGCGATGATAATCCGTTTCATGGCCGGCAAAGGTACGAAGTTTATGGGAGATATGCAAATCCTGAGATGTCATTTTCCCTCATGCATGACAATTATGACAAATGACAGTGTCATTTTCCGGCCCTAAGTGAGGATTTTGTCCTTAAATGCTTGGAAGTTTAAGTTTTTTTTCATATATTTGCGACGATAAGCCAATTAATTCAATCACATAAACTGAATAGCGTATGAAGAAACAAGTTCTTTTGGCCGTGCTGATGCTCCTGCCGGTGCTCGCCTGGGCCGACGATTACACGTACGACGGTGTCACCTACGATCTCGATGACACAAGCTCGCCCATCCATGCAGAAGTGAAGAAAATCACGAAGACGGGTGACGTCGTCATTCCAAGTTATGTGGGTAAGGGGACCAAGTCGTATAAAGTCACCCAATTCTGGTACAACTGTGGCAACTCGGGCATGACCTCCATATCGATTCCTAACACAATTGAGAGGTTCAATGAGGAAGCCTTCAACGGCTGTACAGGTCTGACTGCCGTGAAGATCACTGACCTGGCACAGTGGTGCAAGATTTACGTATGCCTCTGCGGCTATGGCAGTGATACCGATTCCTATTCGAGCAATCCCCTGCGCTACGCCCACGACCTCTATGTGAACAATGCGCTGCTCACCGACCTGGACCTGAGCGCGTTCACAGCGATTACCAACTTGGGGGCTGGCGTCTTCGAGGGTGCCAGCTGTCTGACTTCCGTGACTCTGCCCTGGAACTTGAAAAGTATCGGCAGATGCACCTTCCAGGGGTGCACGGGACTGACCACCCTGACCATTCCCAACAATGTGAATTCAATCGGCTGGTATGCCTTCCGAAATTGCACCAGCCTGCAGAGCATCACCCTCGGCAGCGGCCTGACATCAATCGGCGCCGCCGCATTCTACGGCTGTGACGCGCTGAGGAACGTTGTGTGCAACGCTGCCACGCCTCCTTCGATCAACGGCTCCGCGTTCAGCGACAATACCCTGAACTCCGGCACGCTGGTCGTGCCCAAGGGTAAGAAAGCTACCTACGCCCAGGCCAGCGGATGGTCGGGATTTCAGAATATCATCGAGATAGGCGAGCCAGGTTATGAGTTTGTGAGCAACGGTGCCCAGTACAGAGTGCTCACCACATCTCCCTATACCTGTATGCTCGTGAATGGACACTTTACGGGCACCAACGTGTCGATTCAAGCCTCGGTCTATGACTCAAATTCTCAGATGAGTTATTCGGTGACCACCATTGGCGGCTCAGCTTTCAGTGGCGTGAAGCAAACCATGACCTCTGTCACCATTCCTTCCTCAGTGACGCGCATTAAGGAAGATGCCTTCTATAAATGTAATGCTCTCACGCGCGTGAACATATCTGATTTAAAGGCATTCTGCGAAATATATGTTGAGGATGCGATGACGGCCCACGACAATCACCCCACGTACTATGCCAAGCACCTGTATCTGAACAACGCTGAGATTACCAATCTGTCAATCCCCAGCGGCGTGACGGAGATTAAGCTGGGTACCTTTGCTGGTTGCAGCAGCTTCAAGTCTGTCTCATTCCCTACCACTTTGACAAGCATCGGCTATGAGGCCTTCTATTTATGCTCCGGCCTGACCGAGCTCACCATCCCAGACAATGTGCAGACCATTGGCTACGCTGCCTTTAGCGGCAGCACGGAATTGACCACTGTGAACATCGGCAGCGGCGTGACCAGCATAGGCGATTATGCTTTCAAGGGTGCCAACCTTCAGAAGATAACGATGGCTCGTTCTACTGCTCCGGAATTGGGCGATGTCTCAGGATATGGAGAGGGCTCGCATGCGTTTGATAGCGGTGTATTGAATACTGCGCTTGTCATTGTGCCCAAGGGTGCCGTGAACAACTATCGCGCCAATACTGAATGGAACAGGTTTGCGAATATCGTCGAATTGTGGGGCGTAGGCTATCCGTTTGAGCTCAACGGGTTCAATTATGTGATTCAGGAGAACTATACGCTGGCCGTCGCACCAAAGGCTGGGGGATATTCGGGTAGTTTGAACTTCCCCACCTCTGTCTACATTAACAATACGTATTATACCGTCACCACCTTCGGCATGAATGCTTTTGCCAACTGTACGGGTATCACTTCCATTTCCATCCCTGCTACGCTGACGCTCATCAAGGAGGGCGCCTTCTGGAAATGTACAGGCCTCACGGCTGTGTATATCTCGGATCTGGCGGCCTTCTGCAAAATCAAGGTGGAAGACAATATGACGGCCGTTGACAACCGTCCCACCTACTATGCCCATCATCTTTATCTGAACGGGCAGGAGATTAGAGACCTGGTTATTCCTAATGACAACAGTGTGACGAAAATACAGTACGGCACCTTCGCTGGACTGACCTCTCTGACTTCTGTGACCATTCCCGACTGCGTGACCTCCATCGAAGCCTCTGCCTTTGCCGGCTGCACAAGCCTGCAGAGGGTGACTATCCCAAGCAGCGTGACACAAATCCAGTCTGGCGCATTCCAGGTCTGCTCGAACTTGTCGACGATCATATCACTCAGGGGCACGGCACCATCGTGCGTATCGGATGCCTTCCGCAATGTGCCGACGAACAGCTGTGTGCTGTGGGTACCCAGAGGATGTAAGGGAAATTATAAAAACACCGACCCATGGAGTTCTTTCCTCTACACCAACGAACTGATTATGGGCGATGCCAATGTTGACGGAGTGGTGAATGCGGCTGATGTCGTCGAGGCGGTCAATGCCAAGAAGGGCTCGCCGTCAATCAGGTTCATCCAGTACAATGTCGACCAGACAGGCAACGGCATCGATGCCAGTGACATCAATGCCGTCGTCAATAAAGTCATGGGTAAGTAAGTTAAATCATTCTTCCTTCGTAGCCTCGGCATTCGTGTTTTCAGCGGGTGTCGAGGCTGCTTTTTCATCGTCTTCATCGACGACAGCGGGATAGCCGTTCTCGTCGAGGTCGATATATCCGTCAAGGCGCTCGATGTCGAGGGAGTCGATGCTGATGGAGTCGGAGTCGGCTGGGGCGTTGAAGTAGCCGCCGCAGTTGTACATCTCTTCATAGATTCCGTGGTCGTTGGCGGTGTTGAGCTTGCATCTGTATTGTTTGAAGGCAGGGTCGTTGAGTACGGAGCCGAGGAAGTATCCGCAGATGGGTAGAGCCGTGCGATTGCCTTGTCCGAGCATGCCTGTGCGGAAGTGGATGCTGCGATATTCGCCACCCACCCAGGCACCTACGACGAGCTTGGGTGTAGTGCCGATGAACCAGGCATCAGAGTGGTTGTTGGATGTTCCCGTCTTGCCGCCGAAGTCGGTATCGGCTGCCTTGTCGTAGCCCACGAAGCCCATCAGGCGTGAACTGGTGCCGCTCATGCCGCCCTTGAGCAACTGCTGCACGAGGAAGGCCGAACGGTAGGGGATGGCTTGCTTGGCCTCCGTCGGGGCCTCGTAGATCACGTTGCCGTCGCGGTCTTCAATCTTCGCCACGAGCACAGGCCCTATCTGCTTGCCGTCATTCATCGGTGTACAGTAGGCATTCACCATCTCCAGGAGGTTCACGTCGCTGGCACCCAGGGTGAGCGATGGGGTGGGGTCGAGTTTCGAGCGGATGCCCATGTTGTGGGCGGTGTTCACGATGTTCTCGATGCCGCACTCCTGTCCCAGACGGACGGCCACCGAGTTAATACTCATGGCGAAGGCCTGCTTCAGGGTGATGTTGGCGCCTGAGAAGTGGCCGTCGGCATTCGTGGGTGCCCAGGTCACCTCCTTGCCGTGATCCATCACCTTCATGGCGAAGTACTCATCCTTGCGGGTGTCGCAGGGCATGATTCCCTGGTTCATGGCTTCGGTATAGACGAAGAGCTTGAAGGTAGAGCCGGGCTGACGCATGGCTGTCACCTTGTCGTATTTCCATGAGTGGAAGTCAATGTCGCCCACCCAGGCCTTTACGTGGCCCGTCTGGGGTTCCATCGCCACGAAGCCACAGTGCATGAAGCGCACCATGTAGCGGATGGAATCCATCGTGGAGAGTTCCATCGTGACCCTTCCCTTGTCGTAGTCGAACACCTTCACGGGGTGGGGTAGGTTCAGGTAGTAACGGATGGAGTCCTCGTTGCCGTTGAATCTCTTCGAGAGGTATTTGTAGACGGGCTGCCGCTTGGCGATGTCCTCGATGAAGTTCTTGATTTCTACGTGGCGCTCGTCTTGCCAGGGGTTGGTTGAGCCCCAGTGGCTGTTGAACGTCTGCTGCACCTGTTTCATCTGCTTCAGGGCAGCTTCCTCGGCGTATTTCTGCATGCGTGAGTCGAGGGTGGTATAGATCTTCAGACCCTCGGTATAGAGGGCGTTGCGATTGTCAAAATATTCCTCGCACCAGTCCTTCAGATAGTCAGCCACGGCCTCGCGGAAGTAGTTGGCATCGCCGTCATAGGCCGACTCCACGCTGTAGTCGAGCTTGATGTCGAGCTGTTTCAGCGAGTCACAGACTTCCTTCGAGATATGTCCGTGCTGTTGTGTGAGGTCGAGCACGATGTTGCGGCGCTTGAGGGCGTTGTCGGGATTGATGAGGGGATTATAATAGGTGGTGGCCTTGAGCATGCCCACGAGGATGGCGGCGTTCTCAGGAGTTAAGTCCTTGGGCGAGCAGCCGAAGTAGGTCTTGCAGGCGGTCTTGATGCCGAAGGCGTTGGAGCCGAAGTCCACGGTGTTGGCATACTGCGTCAGGATCTCTTCCTTGGTGAAGAAGAACTCGAGCTTGTAGGCGGTGATCCACTCCTTGCTCTTCATGATGAGCATCTTCAGCCCGGGGATGTTTCCCAAGAGGCCTGTGGAGTATTCCGAGCGGGTGCGGAAGAGGTTCTTGGCTAGCTGTTGGGTGATGGTCGAGGCACCGCGGGCATCGCGATGCAGGATGTAGTCCTTGGCAACGGCTACGAAGGCAGTGTAGTCGATGCCGTGGTGGTGATAGAAATGTTCGTCCTCCGTAGAGATAAGTGCCTGCCAGAACACAGGATTCACTTCCTCGTAGGTCACAGGTGTGCGGTTCTCGCTGAAGAACTTGCCAATCAGCTTGCCGTCGGCGCTGTAAATCATCGAGGCTGCTGCAGGACGCTTGTTCTTGATGGTCGACATCGAGGGTGACTTACCGAAGAGCCACAGGAAGTTGATGTCTACGGCTCCGAGGTAGAGGAAGAAGGCCACGATGAGCGAGACGAGTGCCGATAGGGTCTTGATGTACCAGGGACGACCCTTGTAGAGGCGTGTATACCACTGCCAGGCGGCTGCCATCTTCTGCTGGCACCACTTCAGGGCGAGGCTTATTTTCTTTGTTGATTCGTTACTCATAGTCTTTCGAGATATAGTTCATTATTGCTTGTTTGTCTTCAGGATGAAACCACCTGATATGTTCGTCTTTCTTGAACCACGTGAGCTGCTTGCGGGCATAGCGGCGGGTGTTGCCCTTGATGCGCTCTACAGCTTCTTCCAGCGGCCAGCGCCCGTCGAAATAGTCGAACAGTTCCTTGTAACCTACTGTGTTCAAGGCATTCATGCTGCGCATGGGATACATGCTGCGGGCTTCTTCAAGCAGGCCGTCTGCCATCATCTGGTCCACACGGGCATTGATACGATTGTAAAGCTCTTCACGCTCGCGATTGAGTCCGATCTTGATAATCTTAAACGGGCGCTGAGATGTCTCTTTCCTCCTGAACGAAGTGTAGGTCTTGCCTGTCATCACGCAGATCTCGAGGGCATGAACCACGCGGCGGGGGTTCTGGCGGTCAACGATCTCGTAGTATTCTGGGTCGAGTCTTTTCAACTCCTCAATGAGTGCTTCAAGACCTTCTTCCTTCAACCGCCTTTTCATCATTTCACGTGTATGGTCGTCGATGGTGGGGATGTCGTCAATGCCGTCGCAAACGGCGTCGATATACATCATGCTGCCACCTGATAGCAGGGCATAGTCGTGAGATTGAAACTCCTTATCCAACAGCTCCAGCACCTGCTGCTCATAGAGCGATGCGCTGTAGTAGTCACCGATGCCCAATGTGCCCACAAAGTAGTGCTTCACCTCTTGCATCTCTGCCTCCGTAGGCCGTGCCGTACCTATCTTCAGCTCCTTGAAAATCTGTCTGGAGTCGGCATTGATGACGGGGATGCCAAAGTGCTTGGCAATGTCCAGACTGACGGCTGTCTTTCCGACGGCGGTGGGTCCGGTTATTACGATGAGCGTTTTATCCGTAAACTATAAACTATCTGATCACGCCGCGCTTGGAGTTCTCGATGAACGAGCAGATGTACTCCACTTCCTTCGAGTCGGGGAACTGTTCGCGGGCCATAGCGACACCGTCTTTCAGCACACCCTGAGAGTAGATGATGCGGTAGGCCTCGTGGATGGCCTCGATGGTCTCACGGGGGAATCCTCTGCGGCGCAGGCCTACGAGGTTTACACCGGCATAGCGCACGGGTTCCTTACCTGCGATGACATAGGGAGGAATATCCTGCGAGGTGCGCGAACCGCCTTGGAACATGATGTAGCTGCCTACGTGACAGAACTGGTGGAACAGACAGGTGGCGGAGATGATCGCGAAATCATCGACCTCCACCTCGCCGGCGAACTTCGTTGAGTTGCCGATAATGCAACCGTTGCCGATCACGCAGTCGTGAGCCACGTGCATGTTCTCCATCAACAGGTTACCGTTACCAACGACGGTCTTGCCCTTCGAAGCGGTGCCGCGGCTGATGGTCACATTTTCGCGAATACTGTTGTTGTCGCCGATTATGCAGGTTGTCTCCTCGCCCTGGAACTTCAGATCCTGGGGCTTCGTAGAGATGGATGCACCAGGGAAAAACTCATTGTTGTTTCCGATGCGGGCTCCGAAGTGTATGGTCACATTGTTCAGGAACTTGTTGTTGTCGCCAATGATGACGTTCTTGTCGATCACACAGAAAGGACCGATGATATTGTTATCGCCCAGTTTTGCCTCTGGGTCGACGACTGCCAATGGATGTATCTGATTCATTGAGCTTTATGCTTTAAGCTTTAAACTTGATGATTACTTGTTCTTTACGATTTGTGCCGTGAAAGTGGCTTCGGCCACGACATGGTCGCCCACGAAGATATAGCCCTTCATCGATGAGATGCCGTGACGGACTGGTGCCAGCAGGTCAACCTTGAAGATCAGCGTATCACCAGGCACCACCTTCTGACGGAACTTCACGTCGTCGATCTTCATGAAGTAGGTGCTCCATTCGCTGGGGTTCTCCAGGGTGTTCAGCACCAGCAGGCCTCCGCACTGTGCCATAGCCTCTATCTGGAGCACACCGGGCATGACGGGCTCCTCAGGGAAGTGCCCCTGGAAGAAAGGCTCGTTCGAGGTGATATTCTTGATGCCGACGATGGTGTTGGCACCCAGCGAGATCACCTTGTCTACCAGCTGCATCGGATAGCGGTGAGGCAGCAGTTCACGGATGCGGTTCACGTCCATCACCGGCTCCTCATTGGGGTCGTAGAAGGGTGCCTGCACCTCGTGTTTGCGGATCTCCTTGCGCATGAGCCGGGCAAACTTGTTGTTGATGGTATGTCCGGGACGGGTGGCGATGATGCGACCCTTGATGGGTTTGCCGATAAGAGCCATGTCGCCGATGATGTCGAGCAGCTTGTGGCGGGTGCACTCGTTGTCCCACTGCAGGGGCTTGTGCTGGATATAACCCAGGTCTGTGGCATCACGATGCTCTACGTGCAGCATGTCTGCCAGCATGTCGAGACGCTCCTGGGTGGTCTGACGCTCGTAGATGACGATGGCGTTATCGAGGTCACCGCCCTTGATGAGGTTGGCCTGCAGCAGGGGTTCGATGTCGCGAACAAAGACGAATGTGCGGGCTGAGGCAATCTCTGTATCGTAAGCATAGGGATCGTCGAGGGTGGCAAACTGCGAACTGATGAACTTCGACTCAAAGGAGCACATGGCTGTGATCGAGAAGTCTTCATCAGGCAGGATAGTGATGCACGAGCCGGTCTCCTCGTCCTTCACCTCAATTTTCTTGCGGATCACATAAAAGTCCTTGGGGGCATTCTGATCCTCCGTACCGATCTCATTGATTTTCTCCACATACTTGATGGCTGAGCCGTCGAGGATGGGGAACTCCGGACCGTTCACCTGAATGAGACAGTTGTCGATGCCCAAGGCATAAAGGGCAGAGAGACCATGTTCGACAGTAGAAACACGGGCATCGCCCTTACCCAGAACTGTACCGCGCTGGGTGTCGACCACATTCTCTGCAATGGCGTCAATGATAGGTTCGCCTTCCAGGTCGATACGCTGGATTTTATAGCCTGTGTTCTCAGGCGCCGGGTTGAATGTCACCGTCAGGTTCAATCCTGTATGCAGTCCTTTTCCGAAGAGGGAGAAACTGCCTTTTAGTGTTTTTTGTTTCATATATTCGCTTTTCCTTTTTATCCTTCTTACTTTTTCTTCAATTCTTCAATCTCACGCTGCAACTGGGCTATCTGTCGATACATATCCGGCAGTTTGGCATAGAGGGCCTTGGCCTTGAAGAACACCTTCGTGTCCATAGCGGGAGAGCCGATCAGCTGCTGACCGTCGCCCTTCGTGTTGCTGATCACACCGCATTGGGCACCCACGAAAGTCTTGTCGGCCACCTGAATATGTCCGGCAAAGCCTGCCTGTCCGCCCACCATGCACCAGCTGCCAATCTTCGTCGAGCCGGCCAGACCTACCTGGGCCGACATCACCGTGTTCTCGCCGATCTCACAGTTGTGGGCCACCTGGATCAGGTTGTCGAGCTTCACGCCCTTGTGGATCGTCGTCTGACCCATCGTCGAGCGGTCTACGCAGGTGTTGGCACCGATCTCCACATCGTCCTCAATCACCACGATGCCGATCTGCGGAATCTTGTCATAGCCCTCAGCATTGGGAGCGAAGCCGAAACCGTCGGCCCCAATCACGCTGCCAGCATGGATTGTCACATTTTTTCCGATTTTGCATCCCTGATAGACGGTGATGTTGGGATAGAGCAGGCAATTGTCGCCGATGGTCACCCCTTCGCCGATGACGGTATGAGGGTATATCTGCGTGCCATCACCGATGACGGCTCCGTCGCCGACGACGGCAAAGGCACCTATATAGACGTTCTGGCCGATCTTCGCATTGGGTGAGATGCTCGCCAGCGGGTCGATGCCTGTCTTCTTAGGCTTCATCGACTCGTAGAGCTGCAGCAGCTTGGCCACGCACTCGTAGGCGTTCTTCACACGGATGAGTGTAGGGCTGACGGGCTTTTCCAGCTCGACGTCCTCGTTGATGAGCACGATGCTCGAACGGGTCTCGTAGATGTAGTGGGTGTATTTGGGGTTCGACAGGAAGGAGATGGCTCCTGGCACTCCTTCTTCAATCTTCGCGAACGTGTGGACGGTAGTGTCTTCACGACCTTCCACTCTGCCTTGTACGAATTCTGCAATCTGTTTGGCTGTAAATTCCATATCGGATGTCTAAATTATTTTGCAAAGTTAGCAAAAATTATTCAAATCTTTGATAACAAAGGTAATATTTTCTTATTTTTTTAGAAAGTAATTGAACATTTAGCAATTCAGAAGCCTCCGAAATGTCCTTTACTTCGCCGTTTTTGTAAAGAATTGCGATACTATCATCGTCCACGTTGTACATGTCTTTCGAGATCTCCGACACGTTCATCAGGTAGTGGGCGTCTGCCTGGTCGATGCCCAGCCGGCGGGCGATGTCGGCCTGCAATTCGTCGACCCGTTCCTGGGCAATGGGCTCCTCGTGCACCTCCACCTTGAAGATGCGGCGGTCGAGCATGTCGGTGGCCAGGGTGGAGAGGATCTTGTCGCCGTGGTGCTTCCAGGCCTTCATGGCGCTCCAGATGTCCGAGTCGTCGAGTTCCTCATAGTTGGCCAATGCCTCAGGATGACTGCTGAACCACTGGGCGTCGACATCGTTAGCGAGGAAGTAGTGCAGGGCAGGGGAGGCGAACACGTCTTGTCCCATCCTGATGAGGTCTTTCGCACGGGTGAGCATATTTACTAATACCTTCTCGTAGGCCACGCAAGTACGATGCAGATACACCTGCCAGTACATCAGCCGACGGGTGGTCAGGTAATTCTCCAGCGAGTAGATGCCCTTCTGGTCCACCACCAGCGTGTCGTCCACCACGTTGAGCATCTTGATGATGCGGGCCGAGCCGATGTTGCCTTCTGTCACGCCCGTGTAGAACGAGTCGCGGCGCAGGTAGTCCAGACGGTCCATGTCGAGCTGTGAGGAGATCAGCTGGTGGAGGAAGTTCTTGGGATACTGACCCTTGAAGATGGAGATGGCAAGGTTCAGCTGACCGTTGAAACAGTCGTTGATCTCCTCCATCATCATCAGCGAGATGTCCTCGTGCGAGATGCCGTGGATGAGTGTGTTCTCCAAAACGTGCGAGAACGGCCCATGCCCGATGTCGTGCATGAGGATGGCGGCCTCGACGGCCTCTTCCTCCGCGTCGAAGATGAAGATGCCCTTCTGCTGGAGCGACACGATGGCCTCGCTCATCAGGTGGAAGGCGCCGAGGGAATGCTGGAACCGTGTGTGACGGGCACCGGGATAGACCACCGAGGCCAGTCCCAGCTGGTTGATGCGGTTCAGGCGCTGGAATAGCGGGTGTTCCACGATGCCGTAGAGCAGGCCGCGAGGTATCTTGATGAACCCGAACACGGGGTCGTTGATGATCTTTGCTTCTTTCACTATTGAAGGTAAAATGTTATTTTGGGTGCAAAGATACTAAAAAATCTGTATAATATGTATAGTTTGCGGTTATTTATTTAACTTTGCAGCCACAAACATTCATTTCAATCAATATGTATAAGATTTTACTATCCTCTCTTCTGGGACTGTTCTTCTCCACATCGTGGGCACAGTCGCCGAAGGGTAACCTGCAGAAGGGCGACTATGGCTATCTGTATTGTCACATGAACGACCGCGGACGGGCCTGGACGGCTTATGCGCTGAGTCGCGACGGGTTCCACTACCATGACCTCTTTATCGGCGACTCCATCTTCAGCGATGCCGAACATGCCCGTATCGAAGGTGCCACCCGCGATGCCTATATCTGCCGCAAGCACGACGGCACGGGCTATCTGATGGTTTGTACAGACATGAATGTGGGGGCCAAGGAACGGCTGGGCAAGGTGGCCACATGGGACAACTACGGCATCGACCTGCTCACCAGCGACGACCTCATCCACTGGCAGTCCGTCACCTTCGACTACCGCCGGGGCACCGCCATCTTCTCCAATCCTGAAGCAGAGAGCGTCTATAAAGACTGGACGACCATCAACCGTGTGTGGGCGCCGCAGATCGTGTGGGATGCCGATTACGTGTGGCCCGACGGCCGAAAGGGTGGATATATGATCTATTATTCAATGTGGAACCGTGGCGAGGAGGCCTACGACCGCATGTACTACAGCTATGCCGACGAGTCGTTCACCACGCTCACCCAACCTCGTCTGCTCTTCGACTGGGGCTATGCCACCATCGATGCCGACATCAACTGGGTGGAGGCCGACCAACAGTGGCACATGATGATCAAGAAGGAGGGCGGCAAGCCCGGACTCTTCACCGCCACCGCACCCGCACTCACCGGACCCTGGGGCGAGCCGGTGGAGGACGATTACGTGAATTTCGAGGGCAACAAGAAGTGCGAGGGTGTATCGGCCTTCCAGCTGGCCGGACAGCAGACGTGGGTCATCGGCTACATCGAGTACTCATCGAACCCGAAGAACTACCGTCTGTGCCTGGCCGACGAGCACATGCGCAACTTCCATTCCCCGCGCAACATCGAGGGCGTGGCCCGTCCCCAGCACGGCTCCTTCCTCCGCCTCACGAAAGAGGAGTACGACCGCCTGGAAGAGTGGGGGAGTCACGATTATTGAGAGTTGAGAATGCTATAAACATTAATCAGTATTAACATGGATACATCTGCAATTAAAGCAATGCCCGTCTGGAAATGGGCGCTGCTGCTGGTGGTAAGCTTATTACTTGCCGTGATCATGTATGGCCTCGCCCAGGTAGCGTTTTTTGCTGTCGACAAGCTGTGGCTGCAATGTACGGTTGGAGTTGTTACATCCATTGTCATGTTAGGACTTTATGCACTATTTGTAAGGTGGTTTGAGAAGCATAAGGCAAACGATATTCCTTTCAATCGCATAGCGCAGGATACAGCCAAAGGTCTTGGAGTTGGATTCTGTTTCTTTCTTAGTGTGGTGTTGATCATGATGCTGTTAGGCCTATATCGCATCGACAGCATAGGAACAGACAAACCGCTGGAGATCATATCAGCATTCTTCCTTTTCCTATTGGTAGGAACAGGGGAAGAAATTATCTTCCGTGGCGTTCTCTTCAGGTGGATTGACGAGAAATGGGGTTTTGTGGTGGCGCTGACAGCATCTTCCCTCATATTTGGTTTCATACATATTTCAGAATCAAACGCTACCCTGTGGTCATCTGTAGCCATCGCTGTAGAAGCAGGCCTCCTTCTTGGTGCAGCATACAAATATTCCGGTACATTGTGGTTCCCTATCGGCATTCATTGGGCGTGGAATTTCACGCAAGGCAATATTTTCGGGTTTGAAGTATCTGGTAATGATGCAGGGGCTGCCCTCCTGAAGTCAACAGTCAGCGGCCCTGACTGGCTTACAGGTGGAGCCTTTGGGGCTGAAGCATCGGTTATACCGGTCTTGTTGGGGCTGATATTGTCGGCATGGTACATATGGAAAATAGAAACCCCACAGATTGAAGGTCACGTTTAGCACGAGGTAATCGGCTTGTCGCCTGCTGCGTCCCCCACGAATCCCTTATTCTTCCACTTGCCTGATCGCCATCGGCGCATGAGGATGATGCCGCGCACGTTCTCATCGAGGGCAAAGCCTACCCACATGCCGACGAGTCCATAGCCCAGAGGTATGCCAATGACATAGCTCACGCCGACGGCGATGCTCCAGTTGAAGATGATGGCGATGATGACGGGATAGATGGCATCGCCCGTGGCCCGCAGCGTCCCGACGGCAAAGATGTTCGACGTGCGCCCAATCTCTAAGAACCAGTCGATGAAGAGCACCCACACACCCATTGTGATGATTTCCTGATTGTCGGTAAAGGCACTGAGGATGCTCTTGCCCGACAGCGCGAGCAGGGCCGAGCCCGTGAGCGTGATGATCATCGACCAGCGGAAGAAGTAGTTGCCCAGCACGTAGGCCGCCTGATGTCGCCGCTGGCCTACGAGATGGCCCACGAGGATGTCACCGCCCTGGGTGATGCTGATGCAGAAGAGATACACGAACATGATCATGTTATGACAGTATGTTCGCGTGGCCAGAGCCTCATTGCTGATCTGGTTGATGAAGTAGGTGACGACCACCTGCGAGAGACAGTAGCTGATGTTCTCGCTCATGGCGGGGATGCCGATGTAGAGCAGGTTCCGAAGCTCTTGCCAGGGGATGGGACGGAAATAGTGTAACGGGAAGCGGGGGATATGTACCCGGAAGTGGATGGCAGCCAGCAGTACCATGGCCACGGCGCGGCTCGTGGCGGTGGCGATGGCCGCACCCTCTACACCCAGCTGCGGACAGCCCCAGTGTCCGAAGATAAGTGCGTAGTTGCCCAGGATGTTCAGCACGTTGACGATGCCTGTCACCACCATCGGATAGACCACCTTGTCGGCACTACGAAGCGAGGCGGAGAACGTCAGCGACATTGCCTGGAAGAACGACAGCGCACCCGTCAGCCGCAGATACACCAGCCCGTCGCCCATCAGCTCCGGGCGCAGTCCCATCAGCTGTAGCAGTTGTTCTGCGTAGAAGAAGAGTAGGGCGCTGACCGTCAGTCCGAGCATCAGGTTCACCACCAGCGCCATGCCCACCACCTGTACCAACCGTTTGCGGAGCCCCGCCCCGATGTACTGGGCGCAAAGAATCGCCGCACCCATCGAGAAGAACTGATACACAAGGAACACGAGCGAGATCAGCTGATTGTCGAGTCCCACCGCCGCCACGCTGTTGTCGCTGTAGCGGCTTAGCATCACCGTATCAACGGCACCGAGCAGCATCACCAGCGCCATCTCGATGAATACCGGGATGGTGAGCACACGCAGCTGTCGTTTCAGGGATTGATCGGGCATCCGTTACTTCAGTCTTTTTATGTTGATTTTCGGCTGCAAAGGTAATGCAAATCCCGTAAATAACCAAAAATCCCCATCAGAAATGAATGCTCATAGCCGAAGACCGTCAGCACAAGAACCCACAGGTGAAGGCTCTGCCGACGTTCTGCCTTTCTATAAGGTGCCCGTTGGGTGGCCCAACAAACACAACATATCAAACAAAAGCCTCTGTGGAGTCCCATATTCCACGGAGGTTTTCTTTTTTGTGTGCCCAAACAACAAGAAAAATACAAATTTACCTTAATAATATTTCCCCAATCCAATATTTATCCTTAACTTTACACCCGCAAACTGAAAGCCCCCGTTGTAAGGGAGGTGAGGGATGCTATATATAATTGAAAGTGTTTACGAATGCTGATTTGTCCTCCTCCAAACTTCGCAACCTTGGATAGAGTCTGATCGTAAGACAGAATCTTCTGGTCAAAAAGCAAGAGTGAATACTACATCAAATATGATAGTTATTGTCACGTCGTTATTTCGTATAATGTTCGTGTCTTATTATCATATGGGTGTGGGTGTTCGCATTGCTTTTGTCCTGACCAGAAGAGGTAATGCGAAGACCTGGAGGAGTGGGATGAAGCAATGTATTAAGCCCACACTTTTCATATATATATATCCAAATTAATAGCTGATAATTAATAATCGTCTTGTTTGGGCTTGACTTGGCAATTTTTATGTGCATAACCAAACATTTCGTATGAAAAAAATTTCGTGTTTAAAATCCATATTATGCATTTTGTTGCTTCTACCTGTAAAAATGGAGGCAAAGAAATATTCATTTGTTATTGATTCTATGAGAGAGGTCTATGTTAGTCGTAGCACATATGAAGGATCAAAAATGCTGAAAGTCGTTGCTTATGGAAAGTCTGCAGATGCTGCTATCGAACAAGCAATGGTTGATGCTGTTGCTGCATTAACATTTGACGGTGCTAAAGGGCAGGGCGAAATGGAAGGATGCCCTGCTGTTTTGCTTAATGGTCGTGAAATATATCAGGAGAACAAGATATACTTTGATTCTTTTTTTAAAAAAGGTGATTTCCTAAAATTTGTAGAGAAGGTGAATAGTACATATCCAACAGGAACTGATAACATAAAGACCAGCAAAGGCCGTAAGATTCAAATTCTTCTGATTGTTGATTGGAAGGGATTAGCAGAAAAGTTCAAAGAAGCAGGATTCAGAACGGTAATAAGCGAATTAAGCAATTTTTAAATCATAAAGATATGAAAAAAATAATATTAACAACCTTTTTCGTATTTGTTTCTATCATAACGATAGCCCAACAGAAAGCCCAGAAACCAAAGGTTATGGTTGTACCAGAGGAAGCTTATTGTATCAATGCAGGAATGTACAAGAAAAATTCCATTGGGGAAAAAGTAGCAGATTATAAAGCTGCTATGCGAAACGACAATGTTCTAGACGTAATTAACACTTTTGAAAATTTGATGGCTGGTTATGGATTTAACCTGACAAACCTTCAGCAAACTCTTGATGAGATTAAAGAGGAAACTGCTTTAGAAAATGTACTAACGGCAAAAGACGATGGTGTTATTATTGAGGATGATCTCGAAAAAATGTCGCGTGTCGCAGGGACAGATATTGTTGTTAAGGTTTCTCCAAAGATTTCACATTACGGGCCAGATCTTCGATTAGAGCTTAGGGTATCATCTATAGATTGTGCTTCAAAAAAAGCACTTCAAGCTTTTGGGCCTGTTACGAAAACAACGGCAGGCTCTGTTAGTATGCTGATAAAAGCTGCCGTAACAGATAATATTGAGACATTTGCTTTAGGGTTGACCAAATATTATGAAGATTTGCAAGTTAAAGGTCGCGAGGGGACAATTATCATAAAGGTGACAGATACATGTCCGCTAAATTTGGAATCAATGGTTAATTATAATGGTGAGGAAGGAGAACTGTCTGACCTCATAGAATTATGGCTGTCAGAGAATGCTGTTAACGGAGCTTATACGGGATCCAAGACTTCAAGGGTTGGTATGAAACTCGACCAAGTACGTATTCCTCTTATGGGAAAAGCAGCCTTTGGAAGGACTAAAGCACTGTCAATGGAAGATTTTGTAAAAACAGGGTTGGTTCAGCTATTAAGTAAATATGGAATATCTGTCTCAACTCATGCTGTCGGAATAGGAAAAGTCTATTTAACTTTAGGAGGAATGTAATATGAAGAGAATTTGTTTTATCTGCGGATTTCTTATAGCTTCTATCATTTCATGGGGGCAGGAAATATCATTTGGCAAAATAACGATAACCCCCTATGTTACAGGGTTAGATCCAACTACAACAAAATTGTTAGAAACAAAATTGAGTAGAATCGTTACTGAAAATGAAGTTGCAGGGGGATTTGACAAAAGATTCATCATAGTTCCCTCAATAAATGTGTTATCAGAATCCGAAACAGCAACTATACCCCAAAAGACATCTATGAAAGTTCAGGTCACATTCTTTGTTGGCGATGGTGTTGCAGGTACTTTATTTAATTCGTGCAGTATGGAAGTTACTGGTATTGGGGACAATCATAATGAGGCACTCTTTTCTTCCATAAGGAAGGTAAATACTAAAAATCCAAAACTTCAGAATCTAATCACAGAAGCCAAAAAACGAATAGTCGAGTATTATAATTCAAACGCTCCCACATTGATTAGCGAAGCAGAAGGATATATCGCAGCTCAAGATTATGAGAATGCGTTATCACGTTTAGCTGTTATCCCTAATATATGCCAACATTACAATAAAGCTCAAACGCTTATTTCTAAATGTGGAAACAAAATTGTTGAAAGGGATAATAATTCACTGCTAACTAAGGCCAAAGCCGCATGGAGTGCAAATCCAAATGAGTATGGAGCAAATGAGGCGAGTGCCTATCTGTCACAGATTGTCGTTTCTTCATCGTACTATAAAAAAGAAATAGATAATCTGACAAAAAAGATAAGTCAACGGTTAATTCAAATAGAGAACAAGCGAATAGAGTTGGCAGAAGCAAAGATACTTAGTGAAGAAAGATTAGAGGCTGAACGTCTTAATGCCTCTTCAAGAGTAACATCTTCATTTATTAGCACGTTGCCAAGTTTGGTTTTTAATGTATTGAGTTGGTTCTAAAAATAAAGGATATGAAGAGAAAAATTATTGTACTAAATCTTGTTTTATTTATGAGTATATGCTGTTATGCTCAGAAAATAACATTTGACTCCAAATATGTGAAGGTTGGAGTTTTGAGTAATGAATGGCCATCTTGTATGGCTAACAATCCGAACATACGCAATCTTGGGGATTTGAATGGCATCACATTTGATCAGAGTCAGATTGGCAAACAAATCTTAGACAAGCTCTTGTTACGTGATGCATCAGGTCTTCATATGGATAAACTATATGAACAGGCACTCCAGAACACAACTATAGAAGAATTTGAAGCCGCATTAATGGATCCAAGTGCAGAGGTTAAAGATCATCTTAAAAGGGAAGTAGCACACCAACTCTTGAAAAATAATTATGTAATCGTATTCAGTACTAATAGTAAAGGAAAAAAGTATTGGTCAGTCTATCATGTAGAGATTGATGACAATATTATAAATCAAGCATATTTGAACTGGGAAAATCCGACTAATTATGATCAGATAAATGTCCCTATACAGTTGGTAGCCAAAGGGAAAGTTCCAAAGAAAGCAAAAGATCAGAACGAACTAATTTACAGAATAGCAAAGAAAGTGCCAGCATTTGCTGTCCGTGGCCCCGTAACAAATCGCTTCCCATTTACAGCTAGAATGGGACGAAATCTTGGCATGAAGAAAACAAGCCGGATTTATATTTATAGAGTTAAGGAGGACTCCAATGGTGAAATTTATTCAAAGAAAGTATGTACGACAAGAGCTACAGAGATTTCTGAGGATAATACTAGAATGTATATGATAAGTGGTTCTTTCCCCTCAACGAAGAAAGGAGATGTGGCCGTTTTGAAAGACCGTCATCGTTCATCAGTATCATTGTATGGACAAGGTAGCTTTGGTGACGATGCCAGATATGGTGTTCAGTTACAATATGATTATCTACTTGATTTTTCAAAAAATGGTATAGCCCATTATGCTATGCTAAATGTTGGTGCTAACCGTTATACAAAAGAGAAAGAAGGAGTATGGTGGAATTCTGAAAGCAAAGAGCCTGTTCAGCCAGTATTAAATCATGTTGAGGCAAAAATTGGTTATGGAGTTGGCTTCAATTTGTTAGGTAGAATAGAAATTGTTCCTTATATAATGGGGGGCTATCAATTTTCAATTGTTACCAATAAGGGTAAATTGGATGATAATCTAGACACAGGTCTCATTTATTGGGATAATTCAAAAGAGCAGTGGGATGGTTGGCAATCGATGAAATGGACTGGTCATGGCTTTGTTGCCTATGCTGGAGCAAAACTGAATGTAAATATATGGTATCCTTTACAATTATCTGTGGGGGCTGACTACAATTATACTTTCGGAGAGAATACATTAAAGCCTATTCGAGATAGACATGAGCTGAGCCGTGTGAATTTGTATGCAGGATTTCGTATTCATTTTTAATATTTATCGGTATGAAAAAGTATAGTCACATTATTATATTAGCGTTATCATTGGTATTCTGTTCATGTTCGTATGAATATGAAATGCCAGATTATTCAAATGCAGTAACCTTTTATGGGAAAACTGAAATGGAGAAAGGAATTGAGAATAAGATCAGAGAAGAGTTCTCAAAATATGGTATTAATGCAATTAAAATTGATATCCAAGAAGAACATGCCATAGAAAAAGAAGCAAATGGGAACATCCTATACGATGGTGATGCAAGAGGGCGAGTGAATATAAGATCAAAAACTTTAGATTTGTCTTATGCAGTAAATCATGAAGTAAAGTGCGGAGGTGGAAAATATCAACCAGTTATTGCATATTACCAAAGGGCTTTTAAAATAGAAGTCTCGCCTTTTGATGTTATGGCATCTGTCTCAAATGAAATGTTTCAAATTCCATATCGTGTCTATATGGTGACAAGACAACAATCATTCAATAAAATGATTATTGATAAAGCACAAGAGCTTAGTTATGAATTTGCCGATGTTATTACATATGTATCAGAACGAGACAACGAAAGAACGGACTTACTTCGTTATAAATGTGATTCTTCAGACGGGATGATTGCTACACAAATTGGTGCAGAGTCTATCGTTGTAGATATTGAAATCTATGGATGGCCAAAAGACGAGTATCGAGTATATTACGATAAAAAGCAGAAAATAGGAACATATATATATAAATTTACACTTGATGAAATTAGTAACATTTTTGATATAACAGCTGAAACTCAATATGATTTTATTGAAGAACAGAGGACTTTCTATAATGTAAAGAATTCCTTGCCTATGGTTAGTAAAGCGAATGAACTAGGCTTTGAGTTCTCGTCATGGAAGTTGTTCGTTATAGAAAAGGATAGTGAAGGGAATGTCTTGACACGCTTTGAACATGAGTCAAAAGATGGGAAAATAGAGGCACAAGAAGATGCAAAATCAATTGATGTTGAGGTTGAAATATTTGGATGGCCAAAAGAAGATGGACGCGTTAATTACAATAAGAAACAAAAAATAGGGACATTTGTAATTAAAGATATTATGCTTTCTGAAATCAAAAATAGCACATTGGATTTAACAGACGATATGCAATATGAATTTGTTCGTCATGAGTAGACATAAACTACAATTTTATATAATAAGAAGCGGAAGATTATTCCGCTTCTTTTATGACTGATATTATGCATTCCAGTTCGTGCATAAACTTGTCGGCAAAAGCTTTCAGGTCTCCGCCTTCCTGGCATCGTCGCTTCACCTCTTCATATTTCTTTCCATTGCTCATGGTAGCACGGTCAACATTGAACTGCTCTTCAAAAGCTGTAGGTGAGGCTCCTTCTATTTTTAGTTTTTCTCTCAGGATGTAAAAAGCAATCCTAAGGAACAGGATATAAAGCGTCGAACTCTTAGGAAAGTCTTGGGCCACCACTCTATGTCGATTCTTCCGATTTTCCTCAGTATAATTCCCTCCGGTGCGCTCTTTATATTTCCTGGCGACTTCCACATCCTCCAGTTCTTCCTTATTTCGACGGTAAAAAGTCTCGACATCATTCTTGATCTTATCCTCCAGCCTTTTTCTCTGCTTGCATTTCTCGGCTTTCACCAAGATACATTTATCACGCAGATCCCTGCTTTTGAACACCTCGCCATTCGGTCCGTGAATCTCAAAGTCACCTTTCAGTACATTCTGCAGATCCCCGAGCGTTTTGGTATCCACGCCAACCATCTCGAGGATCAGACTTATGCACTGCTTTAACAATTGTAATCTCTTCATCTTGATAGCAGTTTTGTTCAATTTTAAATCAGATTACTGTAGCAGAGAACCTTGAGGAGCACTGCATCTGTCATAAACATCACGAAGAAGAATTCCTCGTAACTGTTATGTCGTTTACCGGCCAACCATTCGTCCTGCTCTGTCTCGTTAACGAAACAAAAGAGATCAGGGAGGGTATTGGCAAGCATCTCGTCGGTTGTCGGAACTCGACCGTGATGGATAGAAGAACTAAAGAGAAGACTAGTTAATCTATCATCGATTATAAGTTCATCAAAGTCACCATCTTCATGATGGTCAACAAGACAGGTAGAACCAGGACACCACTTGCTAATATGCTCGTCCGTCACCTTGATTTTGCTGCGAGTGGCAGCTGTCTTTTTAATTTTCTTCATTTTTTTTACAAATTTAATTGTTTAAACATTCTTAATACTATCCTTCAGAATCTTAAGGAGCACAGCTTCTAGCATGAATGCTGCATAATCATACTCCCAGTTCTTCAGTACCATCTTACCCCAGGCCCAGTTTGCCTGTCCTTCCTTGTCGGTAAGGAAGAACACCTGTGGAAGAGCATCAGCGAGTTCCTCGTCGGTCGTCGGATATAAGCCATGCTGGGTGGCAAAACATCCGAGCATCACTTCATGCGATTTATCCATAGGGATACCCTTGAAATCACCCACCTCATGATGGTCAACCTTACTGAATGCCTTGGGGCACATTAACGACAGAACTTCGTCTGTAACTTTCAACTTAAACAATTTTTTTTTCATATAAAAAATATTAGTTTATAAATTAGGTACAGGGGCTTTCCCTGCATTGCCAACACTGAAGTTAATCAGTTTCGACGGTGCAAAGGTATCGTATTATTTCTGTATATAAGAAAACAAATTACACAATAAAAAATAATGGATTTTTTTGTGTAAAAATTTAAAATTATGAAGAAGGGGTGAGGTTGATTCTTAATAAAATATAATATCTTGTTCTATTGTAATTATTATATGCATGATTTGATATATCTTTGCAGTATGATGAAGGTAAACTTCGTTAGTTAGAGTGCAACAATCCAAGCTGGCAAGTGAAGTGCTGGCGGACTCCCCGACTGAAATACGTGGCTTGCACAAGGATGTTTTTAAGTCTGTCATCCTGGGGAGGCTCAAAGAAAGGTCATATCAGCCTTTTGGCGAGGAAGCAATTGAAGAACTTTGGTTGTCGCTCGTTACAGCCAACAAAAAGTTTAACAAATGCAAAATAGGCAGACCCAAGAAGGTCTATAATCGAGTCCTCTCAAGAAAGACCATTGAGGAGATTCGTGGGATCTTTGAGGAAACGGAGAGTAGGGATCTATCGGAGAGCTGGGCAGACGGACAACGGGGCAAGTCGACAGAAAATTCGCGAGTTTATGTCAAGTTGGAAATCGAGCGTCTGTTCAAACTGTCTGAGAAGAAGTGTACCAAGGTCTTTTTCGCGATGGTTCTGGTGTCATTGAAGGATAAACTTAATGTCGACATTTCTGATGAAGAGTTCTGCTTATCTTTCGGACTTAACAGGAAAACTATTTCGAAGTACAAAGATTCAAGAAGTTTTCCGGTAGACGACAAAGTAAAATTAAAATCCTTACACGACAGAATAACTGAAAGGCTTAGGACGATAATATCGAATGGGATTTAGTTAGTAAGGATTAATTCTGTCCGGGCAAGAATGCCCGGACTTTTTGTGTTTGAGTAAATTTGAATGTTTGGGGCAATTTATTTTTGTTTTCGGCTTTTTTCAATATGCCTTAAGTTGAATTTGAGGGTATTTTTATTATTCGTAATTTTGCACCCGTCTTCCTGATGAGGTCCGAAAAGGCGGGTATTCCGAACCTTATTCCTTATTATAGGAAAGACAGATTTTATTATGAGAAAAGAAAATAATTCTCGCTTCAATAACAGCGAGAGCAAAATTACGGAGAGTGAATCCGTAAACATCGGTCAGCAGAGTGCTGGTCAAGTGATTAAAAATGATGATGAGCTTCTGAAGTTTGTGAAGGGCTTGAAGCCCGGCAAGTTTGTCAAGTTCTTCGATCATTGGTGCTACGGTCGCACCATCTTTGTGGGTTTGAACGAGGATTCTCGTGAGAAATTTTTATCTAAATTGGCCTCAGAAGCGGGTACTATCGTCAAGGCTTATTCGATTCAGCCAGAAGGTTGCAATAAGCCAGTCTTGATCATTGAGGAGGTGGATACGAAGAATGTACTGGCCAGCCTCAATATACCTAGTGAGTTGTATGACTACTTGTTAGAATGTAGCAAGGATTCATACAGACCGCTTCGCAGTCATCTCTGCGATCCGTCTGGCGCACACAGCACGTGGACTCACAACAGCTCACTGGCCATCGTAAAGAAGAGTGGCGACTACAGAGTTGATGTAGACAGTTTCATCGATGTGCCAGAGGAGATGGAGAATAATCCCGTATTCTTTGAGAGACTCAAGGCGAAGGTCGAGGGATTGGTCAAAGAGCTGATGCCTGCCAATCTTGGTAAGTTGAACGTCACCTTCGACGGCAGTAAGGAGACTCTGAAGAAGATGAACGAAGCCTTTGCCAATGGCCAGAGCTTTACGCTGAAAGTTAGCAAGGGTTACATTGCTGGCAACTTGATTCTCAGAGAACCGAAAACCAAGCTTCGCTTCAATAATGGCCGAGGCTGGGGGGAGTTGTCCTCTAAGCCCCGTTACAACAATGCGAAACGTAAACCCTGATCACGGTTAAACTTTAACCCCGCCCGGCTTCCGGAAGAAGAGGGGAGTGGGGTGGGGTCTTCAGGAAAGAATATTTATTTAGCATTATTATTTATACACTTATGAATATAATAAGGAAGTTTTATTTGATGTTGAAGACGGCTGAGACAACCGTCTATGCTGGAAATTGGGAAACGCTGATGTCAGCGATGGATGTAAAGCAGACGACGGAGGCAGCCCAGGGGTGTCTGGAACTAAAGGAGCGTCGTGAGAAGGGCGAAATCGACAAGGCGACCTATGAAGAGGAAAGTAAGAAACTCAAAATGGGGGTGCCGGTATTATTGCCCCATTTCATCCGAAAGGATGGAGCAGGCAGAGGTGCGCTGATGGACGATGCCATTTGGAGCGATCTTTATCTGTATGACTTGGATGATGAGCACGTGAAGGCTGATGGCAGAAGCTATTACGAGCGCTGGATTCGCGGCCAAGAGTTAGAGTGGGGGATTGTCTTCTCGCAGCTTTCACTGCGCGGCGGTCTTCATCTTCTTGCCATACGGCCTGAAGGTATGAGCGTTGAGGAAGCACAGGTTTGGCTGCATGAGCAGATTGGCGATACAGCGACCAAGTATGATACGAGTTGCAAGGATCTCCGTCGCCGAATGATACTGGCCCCCAGCGATTATATCCTCTATATGGACGAGGAGCGCCTGAAATTCGCTGACACGACTGCAGAGGCTGATGCGCAGAAAAAGGCCCCGTTGGGAAAACAAACGAACGGACAAAAACCTACGGTCACCGACGAGTCCGACGATGAGCAGGATGCTGGCAAGCTGTGGGTAGAGGCTCAGCAAGTGGCTGGCCTGACGCTAAAGGGAGCGGAGGAAGGCGAACGCCACGAGACGCTGAAGACGATCCTGGCGAAGAGCGGTATTGCGCAGGTTCTGAGCCAGGATGAACTGGCGGAACTGGTGGCGGCAGACTGCCCGGCGTGGTGGCAACACGACGAGACGGATATCAAGAACCTGATCCGCGACTTCTCGGAGAAATACGTTGATACGCCTGTAAGGGTGGGGGACTCTGGCAAGAAAACCAGTGGAGTAGGGACTTCGAAAGCTGCTGCATCCGATGAGTTCAAACCGCGCCGCACGGACTATGACATTCCCATGATTTTCCGTCCGAGCTGCAAGACGCAGCTGCCCGATGGCCTCCGTCAGTGCGTTGAGAGTGTGACGGATAGTAAGCTTTGGATTCCAGAAATCTTAGCAGCGGTGGTTACGTGCGGTGCCAATCTGCCACAGATAACTTCAAGAGATCCTATGGGTTATGTCCATCCATCATTATTAAGCCTCATCATCTGGGCTGAGAGCGGCGCCGGAAAGAGCGAAGTACTGCGCCCCGTGAACCTGCTCGCCACGCCCATGAGAGAGGACGATGCCTTGGCACGAAAGAAGCGTAAGGCCTTCAAGGAGCTGAAGAAGAGCCGCAAGGCGAGCGATGCCCTGCCAGCACCGCCTAGCGATCCTATCTGTGAGTTGCCGCTCGACAGCACGCCCGCTTCGCGTGCAGAGCGTGCTGAACTGGTCGAAGCTACAGGGCGAATTCTCTTCACCGTGAGCGACGAGGGTGGCTGCATACTCTCCAGCTCTGAGAAGTTCGAAAGTTGGCAGCTATGGTATAACGCAGGCTGGGCGGAAGAAATTTTACAAATCGCACGTTCCAGCGACGAGAGCATCGAGGCCTATGTTCATGCACGCCTGAGTTGCGTGATGGCAGCACAGCCAGTTTATAAATCGTTGATTGCATCGACCATCCTCCAGGGCATGGCCTCACGCATCATGAACGTGGTTTTGAAGAAAGAAGTGGGCCCGCTGGTGCCCCTGAAGCCCATCTCGAAGGCCAATGAACAGGCCATCATCGACCTGGCCCGACGCCTGCGCGCCCTGCCTGAAAAGGAACTTGACTTGCCCAAATTGCGACTCGCGATGAAGAAATGGGAGGAAGACACAGTGACAAAAGCGATCGATTTGGGCGATATCGTGATGCAGGACGATGGTATCCGTGGCCGAATTATGACATCTTGCTATCGCATCGGCGTTGTTTTGACCTGCTGCTGGATGGTAGATCCTTCTGCTAAGAAAAAGGGCGGCGACTCGACATTGGTGATCGATCAGTGCCTGATGCTCGCAGACTATCTTGCAGACACGTTCACCTTGCTTTTCCGTGACACCGTAGAGCGTTTGAAGTCGGGCGACTGGCATCTGGTGCTCAGCGGCAAGGGTTCGTCTGAGCCTAAAACGCCAGCCAAGACCGCCAATGAGCAGATTCTCGATTCGCTGCCCAACGAGTTTACGAAGAAGGATCTGGCTGAAAAGAAGCCTGGGGCAAAGGATTCCACGCTCAGAGGGCTGCTGAAGTCATGGATTGACGGCGGAAAACTGCTGAAAACGGGCAAGGTCTATAAGAAAGTGTTGTAGTCTTGATTCATCTTTGGGACGTCTGTTGTGTTTGTTGGTAGACACAACAGATTTATTTTTGATATTATTGATAATAAGCTGTGATTTTTGACCCACAAAAAGGGCTAAAAAATGACTCAAATCCTTAATAATGAGATTATGAAAAACTTTTCATAATCGAAAGATAAACTGTTTGTCCATCAAAACAAACAAACATTCATGAACCATTTATAAATCCATGAACCATGAAGAAGCAGAACATTGTGTTAGTGCTTAAAATCATCGCAGGCATAGCTTCCGTATGCCTTACGGTGATAGGGGCCGAGAGCTGTGACTGACTGGCTGATCTCGTCCCAGAAACGCGACTTGGACTTTAGGCTGACTAAAGTGGGAGTTTACCCTAACTAAAGTCCGACTTTAACCTAACTAAACTTTTACAAAATTATGGCAAGATCAAATGTTCCCATGGTCATCAATCTTCGACAGAACAAGAACGATGACTCCACGGCCTACGGTAAGTACTTCGCCGAGGTCGATTCCAAAGAGCCCCTGAACCTGAAGGGTCTCGCAAAGCACATGACAGAGCACGGCAAGATCTCGAGTAAAGAGATGTGTGAGCTGGTTCTGGGTGAGCTCGTTTCATGTATGACGCACCTGTTGCGTGAGGGTCAGCCCGTGAAGCTGGATGGCTTCGGCACGTTCTATCCGAGCGTGGACGGCCAGAAGCTGGGCAAGGCCAATCTGGCAGCTGCCGTGGCCGGTGGTGCGGATGCCATGATCAATGGCATCAAGATCAACTTCCTCGGTGAGAACACCAAGGGTGAGGCAATCACTTCGAGGGCGTTCAAGGAGGAGTGTGTCTTCGAGTGGGGCTATCTCGTGGAGAGCGAGGTGCGTACCGTCGGAGGTAAGCAGAAGCGTTTCCAGAAGAAGACGCCGCTGGCCTATGTGCTGGCTCCGGCTGCCGACCAGCAGGGCAACGGTTAAGCTGAAGGTCTCAAAGCCAAGAGACTGCTGCGAACACTAAAAGAATCCCCGGGGCTGAAAGGCTCCGGGGATTTGCTTATTTCCTAAATACATTTTTTTTGAGTTCTTCGGCCATCTCCTGTTGGAGCTTCCGGGCAGCAGAGGCGGCAGCCTCGGCGAAGTCTTCACCGTTGCTGGCGTAGATGATGCCGCGCGAAGAGTTGACCAGCAGGCCGCAGTCCTTCGTCATGCCGTAGCGGCACACCTCCTGCAGGCTTCC
>Ga0310691_10002093_pt1 | contig 27802 bp, 14 predicted proteins | sample 176DNAGHGlowgp2_FD_203887 | JGI IMG/M metagenome (GOLD analysis project Ga0310691, IMG submission 203887) | Sheep rumen microbial communities from Palmerston North, Manawatu-Wanganui, New Zealand - 1766 DNA GHGlow gp2 (v2) (version 2) | ecosystem: Host-associated > Mammals > Digestive system >... | reverse complement strand
ATTCAAAGACAATAGCGAATTTAACTGAACATACAAAAACTACTTTTATAGCTTCTACTCCAACTTTCCTTAATGGAGTAGTCCAAAGTGCAAAAGAAAATCAGCTTGATTCTTTACGTTTTGCTGTCGTATGAGCTGAGAAATGTCCAAAAGATTTGTTCATAAAATTCTCTAAAAAAGCTCCAAAAGCCACGATTATAGAATGATATTGAATTACTGAATGTAGTCCAATCATCGCAGTTAATCCATTTAAACGCAATGCAAAAATCAAGAAATGAACAGTTGGGTTACCTATCCTTTGAGAAACTGTTAAAATTGTAGATATAGACACAAATAAAGAACTTCCTGTAAATAAAGAATGAATGATTTTAATCAGATGATTAAATATGTTTTGATGATATATAGATCCAGATCTGGAATCTCCATTTGTTGAAATAGATTGACACCAACGATATAGAACATGAGATCTCTGATTTTTGGATAAAGACGGATATTTAACTATATCCTGAAGATTAAAAAGATTTGTAAAGATTGCCTGAGAAATGATTTCATTACCTGCCATTGAAAGCCTTCTTTCACGTAAATGGAAAAATAAAAATTGAGAAGAATGTTTAGCAATTGAAGCAGAAGAAAAAGATTGAGATGTTTTATTGACGCTGTTTACTACCGAAAAACTTGAAAAATCTGAAGTAAATGATTACCTACATGAGCAATGAGCGAGAAATCTAGTTAGTATCGATTCAATAATTCAACTAAAAGAAATTCCAATGCTTGGTACGTGAAAGGTAGACCACGTTCAATTAAAATCATTTTTAGGGTCATGAGAGATGAAACAACCTGGGAAAAGGCTTACAAAAAAAACATTAAAAGAAAACTTATCACAGAAGAATCAAAAAACAGAAAAAAAATAAAAAGAAATAAAAATATTTCTCTTTTTAGAGTATCAATTAATTTATGTTCTTTTCAATCGTATTAAATACAGATGCATTATACCAGGAAGCTATGGATTTTTTTATAAAACAGTGAAGAAGTGATTTATTAACAAGAGCTCCAAGCTCTTTAGTTTGAGCCTATTTAGTTACACAAGAAATGTATAAACTCTGAAAGTTATGATTTTCTTTTGCAGAATGAGTATTTTCATATGAATGAATATTTTTTTCTACTTCTCATAGTAATGATATGATAGTAATCGCTATTGACTCAAAAAAAGTAGCAGTTGATATAGAATATATTCGTCCTAGACATGAATGACTATTGGAAAATTCATTTATTCCTGATTCTTCTTATTCTCAGCGAGAAAATTTTTATCTACAGCGATGCGCAAAAGAATGTTTAGTAAAATATCTGGATATCACAATGACTGAAATGCAGGAAATGACCATAACAGCATTCTTTCCATACCACTATTTTGCGATAGGTGAACGAACATTAAATTCTCTTATGATAATTCATTACAGATGAAAAGAACATCCAGTTCACCTAGATATTAATAATGGAAGAGTTATAGCTTTTTTACGTCAAGATGATTATAATTATATGACATTTTAATCAGGTTTGTTTTCTCATTCAAAATGATCTTCTTTCTTGTCATCCTGTCAGCAAGGAAGTTTTTTTATTAAGAAAAGATAAACATTTACTCAGAAGAACAATAAAGCCATAATTAAGAAGATTATGATTTTATTCATTCTATTTGTTCACTGCATAAGCATGAGTATCATCATTACAATAGATCGAATTCGAACAAAAGCTCTTACTTCTCATCTAGTCCATCAAAGACGTAATAAACGATGATGCATATGTTTATAATCTCATTGCATTGGAGATCTTTTGAGTATAAATATTCTGTAGAATATTATCCATATCGCATCAAATATTACTAACGACAGAGCAACGATTAATGTTCATATCTTCGTTCCTCAAAGTACCGAGAGATACGCTAAACCAAACGCAAGAAACATTGTTCATATATCTCTAATTAATGCTCTAGGTTTAAATTCTATAACGGTATAAACTAGTGAAATTATTGCTAAAACTAATGATAACTCTTGAACGAAGATTAAAGTATCATAATTTGTATATTCAGTATATGATGGAAGCACTACCCACTGAATAAGTCAAAAAATTGTAAAGAATCAGATTGTTAAAATTCAGTTTCACTGTGCATTGATTCCATCTATCCAATTCACTGCATTAGTTACAAATGTTGATCGAATCGCAAAAGCTATATATAAAACCCATTGAGGTAAAACTATTACATTTCATCATATCACAAACTCAAAATCATGGATTCAACTAATATATAATGCCAAACATGCAGCAATTAGATGCACTAAAAATCTAGCCCGTGCTGGAATTTTAAACTTTATTTTTCAGATATATTCTAATTCTGTAATTATTTCTACAATAACTATTAATGTTCATCAAGCTAAGAATCAGAGTAATAGATTATTCGTCCACATTTCAGGGAAAAATAGAGCAATTATGATAAGAAAAATCAAATAAACTACTATTCATTGCATTGTAGGTACAGGTTTTCTTGTTCATTTTAAATCTTTTCAAGGCTTATCTAAAATATTCAATTTTCTAAAAAGTTTAATTCCACATCGAGATAAAAATGTAACTAAACCAAGGATGCTTAAGCATGTTGTTCGGATATTCATGAGATTTTATAGAGATAAAAATCAGAATACATTTATTTTTTATCTATTGAAATCTAAAAAACAAGAAATGTTTTATTTTAAGTTAAAGAAAAAACTCCATCCCGGAGGATAGAGTCTTTTACAATCATAACTCTTTCTCTCTATCTTTTATGATGAGATATAATATAACTCAATCCAGATTCTTTTCTACATCATCATTTGTAAATCTGATTATTTTTATTCACTTACTTTCCATCCAATTTTCTCTATTTTCATCTTCTTCTCATATTTCGTATATGGTATCATCAATCTACTTCAATTACAAGTAATAATTTTGAGCAATAAAAATCTGCAATAAATCATCATAATGTCTTTTGGCGAAGAAAATGGTATCAAGTTTTGTTTCATTTTAATACAAAATTCCACATTAATGATTCTGCCCTAGTTGGATTCCTTCTATTAAATCTAGCATAATCTTTATTCGCAGAATTGTATGGAATATATGGCAAATCTTGATTATAGTTTTGTTGGAATACCATGCTACCAAAGGTATTATAAATAACAGAATTGTAAAAATTTTATACAAAATTGCAAATCCTCCACCACTACGTGGTCCCCCTCCTTTATCAATGAGGAATAAGTAGAAAATAAATCAAGTCACCCTTCCTTGATAAAGGAAGGGATGGGGATGGATTTGGGAAAATTTGAAAAAACTCTACCCCGAAGGATAGAGTCTTTCCTTTAGTTTTATCAGACTAACTATTTAGAATTAGACTGGAAAACTTTAACATATGTTCCTCCTATCTTGAAGAAATCATTGAACTGTTCTTTTGTAATATTAGCAACTGGAGTTGCACCAGCTCCTGTATCAACAGAATACTTGAGTGATTCAATGAATTGAATCTCATCTTTTATTCATTTTACTTCAAATGTAGCTCCATCGTTGAAGTCTCCAGAAATTGCTGTCTCACTAGGTGTGCTTCATGTTCCATACATCAAATTACTTACTGTTACATCAGAATCAGCATCAACTTCTACTGTGAATTTAGTAGCTCCTCACAAATCTTCTTGTTTTACTATTCTTACAAGAGCATCTTCGAATCTTGTTAAGAATTCTTTATTAAGAGTTTTTGTGTTAACTACTACTCCACTTAATGAAATAGTTCAAGCTTTTTCTTCGTCAAGAATTACTTTAACAGTAACAGCATCTTTTATAGTTTGATTAATATCACTATAAGAGAATGTTGTTGAGTTGTCTGCATCTGGATCTAATTCTGTTGATCCGAACATTACGCTAACATCGTCTGTTGTTATACTAGCTCATGCTAACTTGAAGCTAAGTTCTTCAATTTCTACAGAACTAGCTCAATCAGCTGGTTTAACAGTGAATTGTGCTAATACCTTGTTTTTAGCTTTGCGAAGAACTGTCTTAGTTGTTTCTCCAGCAGTAATACTAGCAGCTCCTTTTTCAACAACTTTCATATCCATAAGTTTAGCAGCTTTGTATTCTACATCCTTTCCGAATTCATCAGTTCCTCAAAGAACTAATTGAACTCCAGCAACTGTTCCTGTATCTCCGTATGCTTCAACCTCAGCAACAACTTTAACTTTAATTGTTTCTCATGCCTTAACTTCAACATCGTTGAATATTTCTTCAGCACCAGAACCATAACCATCTGTACTTGCTACAGGATCTTCATCATCTCCAAGGTATAGGTTGTATGTTATCTTAACACCATTCAAAGGATTAGATCCGCTCATATAGAATTTATTAAGATTTATAAGAGCTTTCTTTGCTGTATATGTTCCATCAAATACAACTCCCTCGTTTGTATCTTCATCCATAAATTCTACTGCTTTACTTAATGAATTTTTAAGAGTAGCTTTAGCAGCTTGAATTGTAACTTGAGAGAAGCTGATAGCTCCTGATACGTCTCCTGTATTAACATCATCTCTTGAGTTGTCGTATCTAGCATTCTTAAATGAATCACCATTGAAGTTTGGTTTAAGAGTTATAACTTTATTCTGAGCCTCTTCTTTATCTTCAATATCAATAGCGAATTGGATCTTACCAGATTCAGCTATTTCAACATTAGAGAATGTGAAATCTGTTCCTGATTTCTTAGCTTCAAATTCATCTCCATTTACAAACATTCTTACAGCAGTTACATACTGTTTTCCATCTCCAGAAGCATTTAGAGTGAATCCGATTTTACTGATAGGTTCAGTTACTTTAATTGTACCTTCAGCTACTACTACATCTTCAGATCCTTGCGAAGCATCAAGTTTACCAAGTTTAGTATTTGATAATTTGATTTTTCCTCCATTGAATTGATGATGAACAGCGTTTGCTTTTTTATAATTTCAGTCTACTGTTAATCTAGCTCATGTTTTCTTTTCTACTGCGTTTATGTCGCTATCTTTTTCTAGATAGTAACCTACACTCTTTCCATAATCATCGAAATCTTTAAGTGATGCAGAGATTACGAATAGAGCGCTCTTGTTCATATCGACAGTTAATTCGTCGAAAGAAATAACTAGTTGATCATCTTTATTCACGCTATATTTTAATCCTTCAACAGTCTTTCCATCAACTGTTACAGTTAACTTATCAAGGAAGTCTGCCATATCAAGATTTCCATCATTTGTTAATGTGAATCCTTTAACGTGGATTATAGAACCCCCAGCTTTAACTTTAAGTCTTGCTATTTCGTAAGACTCTCCTTCTTCATAGTTATAGTTTTTACCGTCAGTTCCCTTAATATCTACTGTTACAGTGTTTCCACTATATTGAACCATGTCATAAGTATATGGAGTATAATCATCAAGGTTTAAGTTCTTAGCAGAAGATTCTGCATCTATTACTTTAAATCCGATAGTTCCTCCAACATTACTTCCAGTTAATTTTGCTACAACAGTTGCAACAAATGTTCCATCTACTGATCTGTAGTCTTTCTTTATAGACAAAGTAACTTTATCTTTTGAAAGACTCTTTCCATCAGCTATAACATTTCCATCTTGATCTTCTAATCGAACTTCATCTACATCATCTTGTGTAGAATATCCATATCTTTCAAGAACAACTTTAGTGATGTTTACATCTTCAGATGTTTTGAAAGTAAGAGTATCAAGATCAGAAACTCCAGGAACTCTAGCTCTTCTTCATTCAGTTGCTTTAGCAGTAACAGATAAGTCTCCTGATTTAACTACTCAGTTTTCACCTTTATTAGCATCTTCTCTACAAGCAGCAGGACAGTTAGCATATACTTCCAATTCTGGATCTAGACATGCTAACATTATATCTGCATCAGTACAATCTACTCCAGCTCCTCACAATTCGCTTCTCATAAGCATTAGCATTACATATCCTCTAATTTCTTTTGTAGATTCAGCATTTGCAATTTGATTCATAATTGCGTTAGCTTTAAGAGCGTTTAAGTGGTTAGCATAGTAAGGAGTTCCTCCATTGTACTGATCTCCCCACAAAACTCTTGATAAAGCTGTACCGAATTCAGCTCTAGAGATAGTATCATAAGGCCTGAATGCATTATTTGGCATATTTTGACCCATGATACCTAATTGACAAGATTCAATAATGTAATCGTGAAGATCACCTTTAACTGAATCAATGTCTGTAAATGTACATGCAGCAGATGTATCAGCTTCCTTAGCAGGATTTAAAACTTTAGTAGCATATACAGATAACATTTTAGCCATTTCAGCTCTTGTAATGGCTCCATACATATTAGCGTTATCAATAGAATCCATTGTTGTAACGCCTTTGTCATGTGCCCAGTTGTAGGCATCTTGAAGTTCTTGGCTGTACTCAGCTCCGAACACTGATGCGCTAGGCAATGTCATTGTAACTGCAACTACCATTGCAGACAATGCAGTAAACATTTTCTTAATGTTCATGTTTTTTGTTGAATAAAAATAAAAGTCACAAAATAAATTACCAAACAGGGGTAGGGTTTCTGTGTCTCCACACAGTAAACTAACTCTCAGTGTAGAAATATTAGACACAAATGCAAGAGATTTTGACCAAAGTGGACATCTACATAACTCTAAAGCCCTAGTTAAAGGGAAATAAGAGATAAAATGCTGACTCACTTTCGTCAAGATCATCCAAGATTCGCGATCTACTCGCATGTCGATGATCCCCCATATTCGCCAAACAGGGAATACGAATTTAGGCATCTGCAAGCACGTTCTCATATCATTCTACCACGAGCGTCCCTTACAGTTGAGATTACGAACTATTTTCAATTTTGTGACAAAATTTGTCGAAATTTATACAAATCTGTACTAATTTTTATGAGTTTTCTTTGTTTTGAATTATGTTTTCTTATTTTTTAGTTTGGCTTGACTTTTTATCGGTTTTGTACTTTCTTCGCCCCTTTTTGAAGGGGCTGTCACGTAGTGACTGGGGATTTCTCCATATCACACCTGTCATTCTGAGCATCAGCGAAGAATATTAGGTGTATTTCTTCGCCCCTTTTTGAAGGGGCCGTCACGTAGTGACTGGGGATTTCTCTGCATCTCGCCTGTCATTCTGATCTTAGCGAAGAATCTTAGGTGTATTTCTTCGCCCCTTTTTGAAGGGGCCGTCACGTAGTGACTGGGGATTTCTCTGCATCTCGCCTGTCATTCTGATCTTAGCGAAGAATCCAGGACAACCGATTTAACCTCTCTGAATTCTTCGACTTCACTTCGTTCGTCCTTGAATGATATACTATCGAAAAAAACATCAAAAAATTTCTCCAAAAATGCTATATATATAAATATTATGTCATACCCATCTTTTAGACACCAATCAAATCCAAAAAATACAGCTTCACAACTATATTTTCCTCCCATTTTTTCTCAAAAATTCACAACAATAGTGAATTTCACTAATTTAGTGAACTTTTAGACAACTAAACCACCTATCTTGTAAAAATTCACTATTTCATAGAAAGTGTGAAAAAATTTGCAAAATAAAATTTTTGGATTATACTTTAAAAAATTCACTGTTTCATAGAATAAGTGAATTTCACTAACTTAGTGAACTTTTAGACAACTAAAGTGGACAACATGATTGAACATCCATGAATCGAATTACAAGTTCTTATCAGGGAAAAATGACTTACTCAAAAAGCTTTTTCTTCTATTTTGTGAAAAAAAGTTAGTGAAGTTAATGAGCTTTTAAAATGAAAAAGAAATATCACAATTCAACGAGATTATTTATTACATCAAACTCTATGAACTCCAATTAAATACCGGATTTTGAAGCAAGTTGATTATGATTATTCATTAATTGATATTGAGGAATCAGATACAAACAATCCGGGTTCTGTGCCAATGACTGACTATGATTGAAATAATGAGCAGATTAAAGATAAAATAGAACCAGGGCTGAACTGAGTAAAAGACACACAAGATACTCCATTGTTACACTCCTCTGAATGACAGAATCCTAAAAATTATCCCCTTGATAAAGGGGATACGGCGAAGCCGAGGGGATTTGAGCAATCACAAAAAACTGCAATTCAAGAGCAAGAAACTGAAATCGATGAAGATTTCAAAAATAGGGCAAACATTTTCAGAAATTTCTAAGCTTTGTCCCCCTTTGGTAATGGGGAATTAAAGGGGGATATTTTTAAACTTTAACTTTTTATATTCCCCATCTTCCATCCCGCTAAGTGGGCTGAAAATCTTAGGTGTATTTCTTTGCCCCTTTTTAAAGGGGCTGTCCGAAGGACTGGGGATTTTTTGTCATTCTGGGCGATAGCGAAGAATCTTAAGTACAAGTCGTCATCCTGAACGCAGTGAAGGATCTTAGATGTAAACGGTAAGACACACAAGATTCTTCATTTCGCTAATGCTACATTCAGAATGACAATTCACTAATATTGCAAACTTCCACAAATTCCCTATACTACCAACGTTTAGATTCCAAATATCATGTCCACGTATCTCTGACAAAATTTTCTTACTGATTCGACTATCAGACATCGAATTGCCAATAAAACTCAGGATTTTTATGATAAAAATAACTGTAAAAATCTAATAGAAATCTGACCATGAAAATGATCAATAACTAAACTAATTCTTAACATTTCTCCGAACTTTTTTCTTTTTGAAAAAGATGAAACTTTGAAGGAAATTTTGGAGGATGTCGTAACAAAAAAGGAGAATTGAGAGGCTAAAATTATTTGGTGAGATGTGTTGGATTGAGATTTAGAGCAGTTTGAATGAAAGAAAAATCAGACTTTTGTCGTATGAAATTTACCATATTATATTACATCTCCTATTCTAAGAATGTTTTTCTGAGATTGAATGGGAGAATTTGCGGGTTGACTTTTTATGGTTCAAGATGAAGTTTGACAGAAACTCCGCTTCGATGCAGGGAAAAAATCATATTTATATTGGATTTTGAATTATGCTTATGAGGTACAATATCTAAAAACAGTTCCCGCTAAAGCTTTTTCTCCTGCCCCTAAAGTTAAAAGCTGTTTAATATGACTCGTAAAGAAAAATAATATTCCAAATATCAAATTTGATGAATTAATCAAATTTTTAGATTTATTTTCTCCGTACAGTAGAAAAACCTTATGAAAGATTTCTAAAATAATTAGTAAAAAATGAGGTAGTTTCGTTGTTCCTGAAAATTTAAGCAACAAAAGATTGGAGGAGCTGGATTGGTCTCAACTTGAAGAAATTTTCATGCCTTAAAATTTTGTGTAAAAAAACTTGCATTTTAAAATTTTTCGTCTATAATAGCACTATCACCAAAATGGTGCTATTTTATTTCCTAACCAATATAAAAATGTTCAAAGGAAAAGTCTATGTTTACAGAAACAACAACTGAAAAGAGGAAGAATTTGAGAAAGAATTCGATAATCCTCAAGAGTTTAATAACTTTAGAAAGACTTATCGTCAGCCAGAATTTGAAGGTCCTTTCATGTGACTATGAGATTGGGCACATTTGCAAAATTATTTCAATAATTTAATAGATAGAAGATTCTGACTTGAATCTATGCCCGAAGCTGAGGAAGAACAAAAAAGTCTTCCAAATGGAATCAACTTCGATGAATATGAATCAGAACTCAAAAAGATGGAATACGAAGAAGCTCATAAAACCGAAAAGATTCAAGGACTTAAAGCTAGTATAGCTAAACTTGAAGATTTCAAAAAGAAATTTAAGGCAAAAGGAAGAGATGATATGATTAAAAAGATTGATAAAGACATCGCTTCTACAAAAAAAGAGCTGAGCGCCTTGGAAAAATAAAGTTATTTAATCACAAAAAGCCCCACAATTGTGGGACTTTTTTATTCTTGTCATTCTGAACATTATATTGTCATTCTGAGCGTTAGCGAAGAATCTTGGGCGTATTATCTTCGATTGCTACTTAAATCATTCCATTCCTCATTATTTTCTTCTATCAATAATATCTTTTTTTCTCTTTTCCATCATTTTATTACTTTTTCATATTGTATAGCCTCTATAATTGTAGGAAATTCTTGAAACCACACCAATTTATGGACACAATATTTTTTTGTAAATCAATCAAATATTCACTGCTTATGCTGTAAAATTCTTTGTTCAATGTTGCTTGTAACTCAAGTATACAAAACTCATCATTTTCTCGATGCTAAAATATAAACATATCATCTCTTTTCCATAAATTATATTTTTAGATAAAACATACAAGATTCTTCACTCCATTTCATTCCGTCCAGAATGACCCTATTTAGTATACTCCACTTTTGATCCAACTCTAATCTCCTCTCCATCAAAACATTGAATTATATTTTCCAAATTTACTTCATCTATTGGATCTATCTCTGGACAATTAATTTCTGGACGAATAGAAAGGAAAGTCTGACCACTTAACTGATCTATACTCTCTACAAATCCAATCTGATTTTTTCACTTTCTTCTAGCTTCTCTTGATTTTAAGAGATTATAAACCTGTTTACGAATTATACTGAAATGCTTATGAATAGTACTGTATGGAATCTTGTTTTCAAATGATGAAGATAGAGCTAAAGGTTCATCGTGATATTCAAAAATAGCAACATTATCGAAATAATCCTCATCCAGAAACGATTGCAAAAGCTGCATATCCTCGTTTGTTTCTCCTGGAAATCAGATTATGATATTTGTACGAATGAATGCTTTTGGAAATAATTTACGGATTCACTTCAGTAATGTATGTATCATTTTATCATCGTAAAAACGCCCCATTGATTTGAGTAATTTTGGAGAAATATGCTGTAAAGGAATATCAAAATATGGAATAAATTTCTCGAGAGTGGCAAAATCTTCCAGCTGTTTCAGAGTTAGAATATCTGGATATAAATACAAAATACGATATTTGAAATCATATGGAAGATTGTCCAATTCATGAAGTAACGGTAATAACTGAGATTTTGAAGAAAAATCTGTTCCATATCTCATCGTATCTTGTGCAACTATGATTAGCTCTTCGATTCATTGTTTAAGTAGATTCTCTGCTTCTGCGAGAACGGATTTTATTGGCAGTGAAATTAATTTTCATCTGATCTGTGGAATTATACAGAATGCACAGGAATTATTGCATCATTCTGCGATTTTAAGATATTCATAGCGATTCTCATAATTTGTAAGCAATCTTGGTGCAGAATATCGACAAAAATCTTCAAATCTTTGGCTACGTTTTGTTAGGCTTTCTATATTTGCAAAAGTTAGGTCATTTCGTGAAAGATAGGAAATGTTTTCATTTTTTAATAAATTTTCTCGCTTATCTAATTCTGACTTATACGCATTATCAAGAACATTTTTTGATTTTAATACTTTCTCAAAATACTGAACTCAACATCCAATTAAACATATTTTCTTTTTTTTCTTAAGTGTTTTATTTATCGTTTGGAACATTTCTTCACGACCAGAAGAAATAAATCCACACGTATTGAGTAAAACTATTTCTACCGCCGAATCATAAGGATTGGAATAATATTTTATCTTATCTGAATTTTCACTCAAAAGTTTTCATAAAAACAATTGGCTGTCTACCAAATTTTTATTACATCATAAATTTATCATAGAAAGATGTACCTTTTTCATTCTATTCATTCAGCGACAAAAAATTTAAATCAGGCTCTTGAACTAATGATTTATTGTATTTATCTTGAAATTGAAGTAAAGCCCAATTTATTTCTTCAGGAATTGAAGATTGAATTTTTGATATAAGATATTCTTTGGAATCCAGTTCATATTTATCAGAAAAAAGTGAAATAATATCATTAACTGGGATTATTTTTCAACCCCGCTCAAATTGATAATTTCATGATTTTATGGTCTTTTTAGCAGAAGAATATAAATCAAAATATTCTTTTAATTTTGAATTATAATACAGCATAGAATAGTTATTTTTTAAGTATTTCTGAATCTCTGCTATGTAAGAATTCTGCATTGAAAGGAGTTTTTTATTCTTTTCTGTCGTAGAATTTGGAATACTTTTACATGAAAATAGAGTTTTATTATATGAAACACAAAGTTTGTCTCATTTTTTTACCAATGTGATTTTCTTCACGATTGAAAGTTCTTCTGCTGGAATTTCACGAACAGATGTATTGTTTGAATTAAATCTCATTCAATCAGACGCTTTTCAGTAGCAGAATTTATCCAGTTCTGCTCACTGATACAATAATGAAACACACGATGCCGAATTTGGCAAAGAAAACGATCATTTAATTATGATATTTTGGTTTGGAATCAGATTTCAGACTAGTTTCTTTTTAGTTTTATCATTTATAAGCAAAGAAAAATCTGGGCTTAAATTAAGCATTTTTAGAGATTCTGGAAAGTCTTCTGATGGCGTTCGCTGTAATGTGATTTCTTCTTTTCAGCTATCTTTTCATGATGGGTTTGGAATTATAGATTGGATTTTTACATTCGGAAATGATGATGAAACTTGTCATGAAAGTAATAATTCTTCCTCTGAAAGTATTCCATTTGGATTGTAACATCGTGTATCGAATGTATAACTTCATTGATTAAGGCTAACACATGTAGCACGGTTATTTGGTAGTCAGAAATTTCATTTTAAAGTAATTTCTTGAGATTCTGAAAGGTCAAAAAGTCAGAATTCTGATAATTTTTTGCTTTTCATAGTTCATGTAGCATATTCACTTCGTGGAAAGATTGTCAGACTAAAGTCATCAGAGAAATCAATGGAACTAACTGTGGAAACCTGTGAGTTGTCGACACTGAGTTGGACAATTTCATTTCACGAATCCGTTCCATCTGGATCATAAATCACATTGGAAATTTTGATAGATAGTTTCTCGTAATCTATTCCCCAAGCTTCTGGTTCTTCTTCTATAGATTTTCCACATATTGCAGAAGATCGAAGTCATTTTTCACTTCTTTTTGCATTTTCTTCTGCTTGTTTGAAAGCTGATTGCTGTGAATATGCTGTTTTGTAAGTATATTCTTTAGCGTATCATTCGGCTATGAGTGTTTCATTTACAAGTTTTCAATCTAAATAAACATATGCAAGCATTCTACCATAAGCATCAGATTGAGCTGAATTAGAGTCGAAATCAAGTGTAACGTACTGATTTTTGATTAGATTTGTTAGATAATTTTTCGCTTCTTTTCAAAAACATTCTGTGCTGCGGTAACGAGCTGTATTAGATTCAGGAGCATCTACTCCAAGCAAACGGACAGATTGTAAACTTCAATCTTCCTTACGATAACGGAAAGTATCTCCATCTATGACTGAATAGACTTTCACGGCTCAGTCTGGAATCTCGATTTTTGGTTTATTTGGATTATAGGTATAAGTCGAGAAAATATGGTTATCATAGAATAAAATTACCACTACATCTGAATTGTCTTTCGTGGAATTTGGAAATCCAAAACTTCATTTTAGAGTGATAGTTGAATATGGCTCGAGAATTCATGTTATTTTTTTATTGGTAGCATTGACTTTCATTTTAATTTTGGAAAGGTCTAGCGATTTGGATGATTTTGACTGAATTGTTATCGTTTCATTTCCTGAATCGCTTCATTCTGGATCGTAGTCTACATGAGTTATAGAAATCTGATAATCTGATGGATTGAAATTATCAACCTCTTGCTTTTCTTTTTCATCTTGAGTTTTGTCTGAGAAATAACAATAAGAGTCTAGCTGGTTTTCTCATGAATAAAGGTAAACACATGCTCATGCATCAACAAATCAGAATGATTTAGTAAATGTATCGATAGTATTTGAATAAAGAATTCAGTCTATGTATTTTTTCGTGGTAGCTGTAGAAGTTTTTAAGTAATAATTGTGATTTTTAAGATCTATATCGTATGGCAGAAATGATTGTAAAGTGATAGATTCTGGACTTTTTGGCTCTAATGAAACTATTTTTATAGTTTGTCATTTTGGAGTTTCTTGCCCCCCTTCGGTAAGGGGGGTAGGGGGGATTTCTTGTGTATCTCATGTATTAAATCCCTCCGACTCCCCATTCGTTACCTCATTGTCGGCACCTCCCTTATCAAAGGGAGGCTTTTGACTATCTCCTGTTTGGACAACATTTCATGAATTAATTCAACAAAGTTCCTCTTTACTTGGACATGAACATCCACCTCATCATCATACATATTTCACCTTCTCAACTATCTTTTCGTTATATTGTGATGTCACAGAAAAATATTTTAAAGCCGATTCATCGAATCCTGGCGAAAAATCCATCACGTTGTCCATATTATCTCCACAGTTGTGTTCGAAACCATCGTGATAATTTGACTTTTCTAACGATCAAGTTGTAATTTTTACGATGTCCAAAACTTGTCTACTTTGTCCATCTATTCCATACAATTCCAGTTTTCAACTAAAAGAATTAAAATTTAAATCTGGATGCAATACAATGGTTATCAGTCCTGCTTCTGTTAGATCTCAATCTTTTGTTGTCAAAATCAGCCTTGTATTTTTTTGTAATTTTTCTCTATCATAAGTTTCTGTTTCCCTATCTAAGTCCATGATTATTGGCTGCGTAAGTAGACTTCATGAAAGTAATAATGAATCGTATTCATACTCAATATCTTCATGGATAGAAAACTCCACATAAGGATCATATCTGCTTCATCATCGGAAAACTTCACTAATCGTTATGGTATCTTTTCTTGCGTTTGAACAGCCGACTATGGAAGAATTATCTTCCTGTGGAGAATCTTCTGGCGATATTCCGTAATTAATTATTTCATCTGCCGTTGTGTATAAAACTCATGGATTAGCCGAATTGTATGTATCTTCTGAAAGATTTGCATCATCGTTTGAGATCGATCGTGTAATAACAGGTCCGTCTTGAGTTAAAATTTTATGGAACGATACTCCATAATCATCTCTTTTATTTACTCGATATTCATGTGCAAAAAATCAGTCAATTTGTTGTCATGAAAGAAGTAAAGAAATCTGAATTTCTTGGTCGTCTGGAATAAAAAACTCTGGAAACCCTCCTTCATTGAGCAAAATATTTACATTTCAATCATGCATGGAAGAAAAATCAAACATTTCGTTTGAATCAGCAATAATTAAAAAATCGTTTGCTGGAATTTGTATATTTTGGTAAATATAATTTTTATTGTCTGAAAATATATTTCAGGAAAGTGTTAAATCTCAAAGAAAATCTCAGTTTCAAATATTAAAAATTTCTATCCATTCATCGTCATCGTCGTAAAAGACTTCAGAAATTATTAGATTAAAATCTGAATTTTCTCATGTCATATCTCAAGTTCATGTTTCATCTCAAATTCAAGAATTATTTCAAGTTCATGAATTGCCTGAATCGTAAGGATAATCTGTCGGTCAATTTCACATCCATGGATTTCAGTTTTTTATGATTATTTTTCATGGATTAGCTATAAATCACGTAATATTGAAGATATCATCCATCGTTGTTATCTGAACCTCTCGTCAATTATTGTAAATTTTCTGAAAACTTGGACGAGGATTTTTGTTTTTATTTTGATTTACTGTAATCTCATCTACTTCAAAAGAATCGATTGTGTTTCATGAGTATTGTAACTCTATATAAATTCCATTTCCATCTGTTATTGAAATATTTTTAGGATAAACTGAAAAAGTTTCTCAATTTATCATTCATATATCTTCTGAACTGGTAATAATAATTGATTGATAACTTTGAATATTAACATCTGAATATAAAATATTTCATCTATTATTTGCTCCTAAAAATGTCAAAGTTCCGTTAAATTCTTCATCTGAAAGATTTGTAATTTCTATCCATTCTGAACTTCATAATCGATATACTTCTGTTATCTTTAAATTTGGTAAATATAGTTCTTCTTGTCATTCTGAGCGAAGCCAAGAATCTTGTGTATTTTTCTCGTCATTCTGAACCAAAGGTGAAGAATCCATAGGGGTATTACTTTCTAAATCCTTCACTTCGCTTTCGCTCGTTCTAGATAGCAATTCTTCGGGACTTATATCTAATTCACCAGCAATACTTAAATTAAAAATAAGCGGAAAAAAGGCTAATCGTACGGAAACGATTAAGCGTAACGTTTTCATTTGTGATGAAAATATGGAATAAAAATTATTTTAATAATTCATCCAATATCGTATGTTTAGCCTTTCATATCTCCTGAAGAATGTCTGTTGAAATTTCTGGCTTGTGATAATCTTTGAGAGAAATCATAGCATTATATAAATCCGTTTCTGTAGTTGGCTGAGATTGTTCAACCATAATATCGTTAAATTTTTTTACATACCGTTCAGCATTGAGTTTTTGGTCGTGTGTTCGTGGTATCGGAACTATGATACTTTTCAGATTAAATAATTTTTGCTCTGCAAGTGAAGTCGTTCATCCACGAGTGAGTGAAATATCACAGTATTGATATAAAATTCACATATCGGACTGTGAGAGAAAATCGTATGTTGTAACTGAAGGAAATTCTTTAAAAATCTGTTTTAAGTCTTCGTTTAGTTTTCAAAGGATTATATGATAATGAAATGCATCATGTAAGTTTTTGTATTTTTTGAGTAATTTTGCCAAACTTTCATAAAGTCTTTTTGATCATTGAGATCATCACATTACGAGAATTAGAGGTTTCCCATCCTTTTTTTCAGATTTGAGAGAATTAGATAATTCTGGATTTGAATCTTTAGTTGGAACTATTTCATCAGAGAGGATTTGTCCGACTACGATAGCTCATGGAAAAACATTATCAAAACCACAGAAAGACTGTTTGGAGAATTTATTTCAGATTCTATTTACTAGTCATGGACGAGTATCTGATTCATGCACATAAATCGGTTTGTGAATAAATTTTGTAGCAAAAACTACAGGCAATGCTACATATCATCATTTACAAAAAACCACATCAGCCTTAGATTTTCGTAGATAAAATACTGACTGAAAAAATCCTGCTACAAATAAAAATAAATCTCTGATATTTTTTAGGCGTGATTTTAGGGGAGTTTCCCTACGTCGTTTTCATGAAAGAATAGAGATAAATTTGACTTTATTTCAAAATTTGGCTGCAGTTTCTTGCTCTAGTGAATTTTTGGATCAAAATCGGATTATTTTTTTGATTTGGTTTGAATATTTTGGATTTGAAATTATTGTTTCAACTAAAGATTTGATAGGAAAAACGTGTCATCATGTACCACCTCAAGCCATAACTATTGTCTTCTTTTTCATTATTTCAAAGTAGACATTGTTAAATACAGTGTCTAGTATTGTCAATTTATGCAAAAATTTCAAGAGAATTTTTAAAAGTTGAATTTATATGAAAAATATTGGTCCTCTTTGGTTGTTTTACTTCCATCGGTATAAACCAAAAGAACATCTTTTTTATTTGCATAATTATTCTCCTTCTTTTCTTTCTTCTCTATCCCATCTTACCAGATGATATCATGGCTTTGGCACTGCACTTACTGGTACTTCACTTCCACATTCTCGTACTGCTTCTGTTGTTTCTTCTCCATTTATCTCTAGACGTTGAATCCCTGCATCTCAACTTAAATGCACCGTATAACTATTTCTACTATAATATAAACATATCTTTGTTGATCCATCTCACTTAATCGTAGTTTCTGTTACTATCTCTCATGGTCAATTTTCTGTTCATGTTAAACTTCACCTATCATAGCTTGCACATGGATACTGACTCTCTTTAGATAGAGATGATAATGTTAATACATCATCCGTTCTTCAATGTCATGTCTCCGTTTCTACTAATATATATTTATTTTCTCAAATCTTCTTCACATAATGATATATTATATATTCTACATTGCTACTCTGCCATACCGCATTATATATCTTATTTCAATCACTTCATGATGGAATTATAACTCACGTTTGTGCCACACCCCCATTACTTCATGTCCATCATAAGAATATATATCATGTTTTTATTGGTTGTTGAAGTGTTATTGCTCAACTTTCTATTGTATATGTATCTGGATTATTTGGATCATTTATTCATCAATCCAAATTATATGTAATTGTATATTCTACCAAATTCCATTTTGCTACCAAATTACTAGTTCATATAATTGGTGTAGAAAAATCAAAATCCAATCAATTTAATGTCCATCCACTAAATTCATATCATGTTTTAGTTGGATCTGGAATTGGTTTTGTTGCTGTAGATCAATATTCAACATTTTGAACATCTGGCGTATAATCTCATCCATCTGAATCAAATGTTACATCATAACTATTTACACTTCTATCAAAATTTGCTGTAATCTCACAATTCATTGTAACAGATTCAGTTCATTCGATTCCACAATTTTCAAATGTCCAACCACTGAATGTGTATGTATATTGCTCACCGCTTGTCGCTGGCGTAGCTATCACAGTTGTAAATCAGATTGTTAATTCATTTCAATTTGTAAAAATTGGCGTTCAAAAGTCTGCTGTCACTAATCCACCGTTTACTGTTCCATAATCTTCATTATTTGATACTATGCTAACTTCATATTGTCATGTATTCCAATGGGCATATAGTGTTGTTGATTCTGTAATTATAGTTCATGTAAAATTAAATTCTTCATTTGCTCATGTTAAGAACCAACCACTAAATACATATCATGTCTTAGTTGGATCTGATGGTCTAACTCATGTAGTTCCAGATTTTACCGTTTGTGAAGGTACATCACTTCATCACATACTGTCAAAAATCAATCTTACTCCGTCTTCACATGATGTTCCATTCCATACATATCATGACTGATTACATGTAAATTTAGCATATAAACTGCTTCATGCTGATACTGTATCTCATGTAGACAATGGATTTCAAGAAAAATCTGGTGTAGTATACCATCCATTGAATGTGGAGTCTACTCTAGTAGGAGTTCAGAGTGTTGATATCACTCAATTATCAATTGAAATTACAACATTTCATCATCCATCCAAATGTATATCGTCCGTTGAAATAGATGTTGCACTTGTATTTACTACATTTTTTACACAACGAACAGATCTCGCTCTTGCACGTCAATCAGATTGTTGTGGCTGTATTGCATCATTTGTTTTTAAATAAATTCAAGCAGCTTTAATGGCATTTGTTGAATCTGGGCTTGACGACCAATAACTCATAGCTGATGAAAATTTAGAATCAAGTGCTCCGTTCTCAGCTCTTCTTCAAACGGGAGGAAGTAATAAATCTTCAGAAAATTTATAGATAGTATCATTTAAAACATTCAATCATACATTTACCCCGCTCCAATCAATAAAAATATTTTTCCATTCCAATGTACTTGGCACATGATATCATATTGGACACGGTCATTTTCTAGCTTCTGAAGTTGTACCTACCCCATTAGCAGTCGTTGTGTCTCATGTTCATCACCAGATTCAATCTGTCTTACTTGAGCTTCCCATCCATGATGTATGACTACCTGCATTTGAATAATAAGTTCCACTAGCATAATTTGACGGAACTCACACACTCCATATATTTTTTGGCACTTGTGAAGTTCTGATAAAAACTCATTGTTGTGCTAAATTTCATTGAGCTGGGAATCAGTAATTATTTCACCATTGATATAAATATCCCAAAGATGCTGGATTTGGAGCATCATAATATTTATTAAATATTTCTGTAGCTCACATATTACGATCCATTATCGTATAATGTATTTTATTTTGATCACTTGCTAATAAATATAATTCCAAATCCTGAACTATTTGTCTATTTCTTTGTTCTTCTGCTGTAGGCACACAAAAACCTAGAGCATTTGGTTCTTCACCATCTGGACATCATGTCCACATAGCATATAATAAAACATTTTCAATTACTTTTGCACCTGATACATTAAATGCTATTTCAGTTCATTCTAAAAACCATCACAAAAATTCATGATAAGTTCAATCGTTACCAGTCCGTCATGGAATTTGTCAACTAAATTGAGGAAAATCATCTCATCTTAATAATCATGAGAAAATCTGATCTTCAAATATTTCTCTATTATCTATACCATCATTATATGTTACAGTATATCTACGAACTATCGCATCTTCATTTTTAAAGCAACGCACTTGACGTCAGTTCACAAGATTCTCACTATAATTTACATCATACGAATCACTCTTAACTAGGAAATCATAAGCAAAAGTTTTTGATGTATTAGGTGTCACTGTTCTATAAAATCAAGCTATATTACCAGATTCGAGAGCTGCAGTTGAACGAGTGAGTCATCATGCTAATGGAAGACCTAATTCTGCCCTGAAATTAGGCACATTCATTCATCCATTATTTCATGACCAATATTCTACTACCTTATTCCATTCTTCAATTGTAGGGACATGCCAATTGGTTGGACATGGTCATTGCTTAGCTTCATTTGTACCTGAATAATATCACCATATATTATAATTTTCTGTTGTAGCCCAACCTGGGAAAGTTGTATTACCTACTTTTCATATAATATAAGTTCAACTATAATATGTTGATGGTGCATATAAAGACAAATTTACATTGGCAGTATCTCTACGAATAGTAGGAGGATTCTGAGTAAAACCATAGTTATTTCACCATTGATAGTAATATCACCATGCATTTGATTCTGTGCCATGTGCTGTAGCTCAGAGATTACGATCCATTATCACGATAGATATTGGGTCTTCCTCATTTGTCCATCACAATGGCATAGGAATTTCTTTTTCTCACCATATAAAATTTGGATTTTGATCCAAAATAGTTTTCAGATTTCACTCCAATATACACGTTGTTTTATTTGTATTTATTGCGTATCAATTGTTACACCATTTAGCATACAAAGTAATATCAGCATTTACATGATACTGGTCTCATCAATTTCATGCAAAACTTTGTAATGATGAAGTTTGTGATGTATACCATCATACAAATACGTGATTATCTCGTGTAGCATTTGGTAAAGTTACATTTCCATTTACTGATGTGATTGTTCAAATTCATTGTTCATTAACTATAATATTATCTCATGTTATAATTGTTCAATCTCATGGATTTAAAGTTAATGTTATGTTGTTATCTTCTGTAAGTGCCAATACATACACAGAAAAGTCTGATGTTAAAATTTCTATTTCGTTTCCATCATTATTAGCTACTTCGACTTTTTGTCCCTCATCTGTTTCATCATCAATATGATATACGCTTACTTGAGATGTAGATACTCATTGAAAATCTAAATTATCTTTATAATTAAATTTTACTGATACTTCTTTTGTTGGCTGTATTTCTTCTCATGAATATACAAAAGATATATCAAAAGCTACTATTTGAGCATTTTCTGTAATGTTATTATTTTCATCTTCTACCAAAGAAGTCTGAATAGTTTCCAATCTATCTTCAGAAACTCACTTAATTACCACTTCTGTTCATGCTGGGAATGTTCATTCTTCTGCTTCTACACTTACTACAATATCATTAATTGTCTCTGATCATTTCAAATATCCATCTTCATCTGCTAAGAAGAATGATTTTAGAGTTTTCCATAATCATTCAAAAAATCATTGTTCTTCTCACTCTGAAGTTTCATCCAATGAATCTTCTATTTCAATTATCTCATCTCATGATCATTCTCATCCATCTACATTTCACTCCATTCAAGATAAGATACTATCATTATTTCCCATATCTTCCAATAAATCATTTGATTCAACAACATCGCTTCCAGATCCATTATCTTCAGATATTTCAACAACATCATATTTAGCTACATAAACAACATCTGATGTTACCCCTGAAATATCTGTTTCCCATCCACTAAAGATATATTCAACATTTCAATCTCACTGTTTCACTGGATTCTCTCCATCATATGTCGGCATTGTTCCATATTCTACATCCTTATCCTCTTCAAGAATTGATCAATCTTCATTTTTCCATGTCACTGTATAAGTATTTAGTATATATTCATATGTTGCCATATATTCAGCTGGTCATACCACATTTAAAATTTCTGGTTCCCATCATTTAAAAACATATGTGTATTTAGCATCTGCTGGCTGATATGCATCTTCATGTGTCGGCATTTCTCCATATAAAACTTCCGTTGTATCAATTATTGTTCCATCTTCATTCTTCCATGTTATTGTTGATTTATTAGCAGTGTATATATATTTTGCTTTATATTCTGCATCTCAATCTACAACTCTTATTTCAGGTTCCCATCATGCAAATGTATATGTATATTTTTCATCTGCTAGTTGTGTAATATCTTCATGTTTTGGCATCTCTCCGTATGCTACCTGTGTAGTATCTCTAATTGTTCAATCTTCATTTTTCCATGTGATTGTATACATTTGAACTCATGTTGTATACACATTATCTTCTTGTAGTCATGTTGTATATGCTTCCTGTTGTCATATTGTATATACATCGCTTTCTTGTAATCACTGATTTTCATCGTTTTGAATATTTCCTCCTGTTACATTTTCTCCACTTCATACTTCTATTCCTTCTTCTTCCTGGTCTTCTATCTCCTCTGGTGCTTCATATGGATCTACATTTTGAAAACATCTTATATTATGTCATTGAGACTTATACTGCAATCTCTCATCTGCTCAATTTCAAATATATACATTCATATCAAATACTCATGCTTTACTTCCATCCTTTGCTACTGTTGTCCAATACACTCATAATCCTTCTTCATAATTCCCATTCTCATCATAACTTCATGCCAATGGAAGTTTTAATTCCTCTGACAATGTTTCTATGATAATTGATAATTTATCTTCATCCACACATTCATTTTCTCATTGAGCACACTGTGTGGCTGCTCATTTGAATGTATGTATATTCTTTGCAGCATAATCTGCTGAATATCTTAATACTGTTCCATTTTTAGTTGTATCTTGTGTATGAATCTTTCACCATATACTCAACAACTGATTCCATTCTTTTACCGTTGGTATATGATATCCAATAGGACATGCTCAATATCTAGTACTTTCTTTTGATTCATTTCACCACAAACTATTATAATGATCCCCATTCTCCCAATAATCTACACCTCACACTATAAATTTTCATTTACCATCATATCCACGATTATAATAACTATCCTTATATACTGCTTTCTCTGCTGTCTTATTTCATCAATTTACTGTTTTCACTCCACTATTATTTCACCACTGAAAATAGTTTCCATATGAACTTCTTTCTACTCCTACACTTTCTGCTCATAGATTCTTATCCATTATCGTTATACTTACTCATGTTTTTGGATCTTTTAATGTAATTGTTCCCACATTATTTCAATCTCTTCCGTATTTTATATATCTACTATCTCACTCCCTCTTAAAGAAATATCTAATCTTTGTTATTATCTCTTGTATCTCTTCTGTTATAGTTTCTATCACTCATCGTTCTTTTTCTTTTTCCTGTCATTGTGGAATATTAATTCACGTATCTACTCCACTTCATGTTTGTGTTCATGTTTGTATTTCTGGTGTTTCAACTGAAGAATCTTGTGTGTTTTGTTCTTCATTATCTTGGATATTATTTTCTCCGTTTTCTTGGTTATTTTCTTGTAAATTTGAAGTATCTACTTCACTTCATGTTTGTGTTTCTAATATCTCTGTCGAAGAGTTTTGTGGATTATCTCCTTCTTCACTCTCTCCGTTATCTTCTATTTCTACTCATAAATTTTCATTTTCTTCTTCATTCTTATCATCCTGTGTATCTACTGAAGAATTTTGTACATCCTCTTCTTCATCTTCCATATCTTCTTGTCATTCTAAGACATCATCAGAGGATTCTTGGATGTTTTCTTCTTCATTATCATCATTTTGAGTTTCTTCTTCTCTATCTGATAAAGAATCACCTATATCTTCCTCTTGAATGATATTTTCTTCAATTTGAAAATCTTGTTCAGCATCATTTTCCGCTAACACATAACTCATTGGTGTAAAACATTCTGTTAACACCAATACCAATAACGTAATTAAACTTCAGATTCTCTTTACCATTTCCTTATTCATGTATGCTCAAAATAGCCGGGGTATGGCTCATTATATTATATTCCTGAATCCCAATTTTTGCAAAAATCCAATAGCTTTTTTTATTATTTAGAGTTGACTTTTTTTCTTTTTTATTAATAATTATATACGCTTATTTATAACAAAAAAACATTAATTCTAAACTATTGTTTTATTTGTTTTTTATAAAAATTTTTATTGAAACAAAAAAATAATTTATTGATAAAACTTTACAAAATATTTTTTATAAAAATTCTTTGCAATTATGCATTCATGTATGTAAAATGCATTGGATCATTATAATTTGAACTTCGATCTCATCATCGATAAAATCAGTGTTTTTTCCGTATTGCTACCGTTTCCTTACCATTAAAATATGGACTGCTCTTATCTGTTTTACCGTAAACTCATCCATTCACATTATAATTGACATCAACTGCTGATCAGTAACTATGATGTGACATCTTGTTTCATTTACGCATTTTTCTCCAACAAAATCATCATGTTTTTTTTGGATTTACTGGAATGTTTTTATCATACATCTCTTTAAATATAGCCTCATATTCACTCGCTAATTTTGAATGAATATTTAGTTTTAATTTATCTTCTTGTCAATCTGGTGTACGAACAGGCACCTCTATTTTCGTGAGATATTTTTGCATTTCCTCTTTGTTTTGTGGAATTCACTCAGGGAATAATCGTTTCATACGTTCATTTTTAGGTATATTTGCTGCTTCTCATACTTCTGCAGACGTTATACTAGAAGATTCATTGTTTGAACTTGAATAATTGTCTATTAAATCAGAAGATCATCCACTTGAACTTGAATAATTGTCTATTGATTCAGAAGAAGATCCACTTGAATTTGAAGAATTATCTGTTGATTCAGAAGAAGATCCACTTGAATTTGAAGAGTTATCTGTTGATTTATTCGAATGTTTTCTATGCTTATGTGAGCTTTTTTTCTCCTTCTTTTCTTTTTTCTTTTCTTTTTTGTCTTCTTTTGAAAGTTGTTCTAATAAATCATCAAAACCTTTATTTTCCCATTTTTTTATAAATTTATTAATTTCGTCGTTTTTTATTGCCCTTTGCCGTTCTTTGTAAAAACGTTTAAATTCTTTTTTCTCGTGGTGTTTAACAATATTTTCTCGCTCTTTGTTTGTTAATAATATTCCTTTTTCTTTTAACGCTTTTTTGTATTTTTCTCTCCATTTTCTATGTTTTTTCTTTGGTTCTTCTTCGTTTTCCTTTTTTACTTTATTTTCTGTTTCTGTATCCTTTTTTACTTCATTTTTAATATTATTTCATTTTTTCTTAAAATATATTAATATTTCTTCTTCTAATTCTTTTTTCCTTTTTTCTATTTTTTTATATTCTTTTAACCATTTTTCTAAACCTGTAAGTTGCTGTTTTGATTTATTTACTTCTTGTTCTGATGATTCTTTCTTTTGCTTTTTGTTCTCTTTATATTCTTTTTTTTCGACTTCAGTTGAACGTCACTCGGTTTTACGGTGTTCTGTTACTTCTTTTTTCCCCTCTCATTTGTATGTATCTTTGGACATCCTATAGATTTTTAAAAATAAAACCTAGTGAATTAAATTTATTATATTCAATTAAAATTATAATTAAAATTTTTAATTTGTCAAAAAATCGAAGATTTTTTTCAATTATTGATAAAAATCTTTAATCTATTGTTAATCACTTTGCTACTGATTTAAGTGGCCTCAAAGAAATTCACACAATAAATAAATTGTAAATTCATGCAATTATTAGAAATAATCGCCGACTAAGATTATGATTTTCTAACCATCCATTTATAAAAAATCAAATAATTAACATAATCATTAAAATTCAAAATAATTCTAATCAAGCTTTTTTTTGAAATTTAGGGAAAACTTTCAGTTTTCAAGCTACTATCATCGCTCAAAACATAAATATAGTTTCTATTAAAACTTGTGTAATTACTCATCATAACAATCATAATTGTGGAATTGAAATAGTTTGTCACAATATATTTATATCTAATCATTTAATTATACATAAACCAACCAAAATTCATATTATTACTCATGTTAGATTGATTTTAAAAAGTACATTCTGCTTTTCGATTGATACAAATAAATAATTGAAAATTTGCTTAATAAAACTGAAAAATAATACAATTCCAAGAAATGGTAAAATCTGATTAGATCACCATGTAGCTATAGATTCTCGACTTCATAAAAAATCTTTACTAGATACAAATAATATTATATCTCTATTAAAAACTCGAAAATCTATCGCTATTATTCATCCGATCCATGCAACTAAGCTAAGTAAATTTCACATGGATTTTCTTTTATTTATAGTTGAATATGTAGGAATTTTATGAAGTAAACTATTTCCTAATGATGATGGAATAATTAAAAGAATTTCTAATAATGACAATGCTAATGCCCAATATCATACATATTCATATCATGATGATGTTGGAAAAAACCAACCCAAAAACATCAAAACAATCAATGTATGGAATGAACTAAAAAAATATGAAAATCAGTATCTCCAATTTTCTTTAAAAATATTTTTTATAAATTTTAAATCTATATCTATTTTAAATGGAAGTAAATCCTTACTTCTTAAATGAACATCTAAATTCTGTCAAATCGAGCTCGCAACTACCGAAAATATTACACAGCAGAATGCTAAAATTGTTGTTGTGTTTACTACATCTCAATCAAATTTTACACCCTTAAAAATAAGATATACAGTTGGGAATAAAACTGCTAATTGAGACAATCTTGCAACTATTAATGATCGACTTAATCTATTCATTTTCCGAAAAAGTTGTAATGGAAGCTGTTGGATTCATACAAACATATTACTTGCAGAATATAACATCGCAAGTGGTAGTCATCGGATTATGAATTGATTACTTGTGTATGCTGGAATCAAATATGCTGTTACAATAGCTATCGTGTAGATAATTATTATCATAAACATTCTAGTTCATACAAATTTATGATAATTTTCTTTAAGTTCAGGTGATTCTCATCATTTTTCTTCTTTAATTGCTCAGAGACGTTTTACAGCAATTACATAAACACCGAAATCTACGAGAGCTGTTCGTCGAGCAAAAAATCTGAATATTGTCCCATAATCTCCATATCTAAGAGGTCATAAATATGAAGAAATAATTTTGGTAATTACAAAACCAAAAAGAGCTGAAATAATTCTCCCAAATAGTTGCCAAGCTGCATCTTTAATTACTAATTTATGTCACGACATTTATTATATTTCACGTAAATATATTCAAAAAAATATTCAAAATCTGATTTATAATTTTAATTTTCTAATAAATTTATCCATTGTTGTTTGCTCATAATTTTCGAGCATGGGAACATATCAATTTAATTCGTTAACGAAATTTTCGAGATTTTTTTCTGTATCTTTGATTGTATATATTCTAGGTACTTTCTTATCATCTATTATCACAATATTTTGGATTTTCTTTTTTTCTGTATGATATTCTAATACAAATCAACTTAAATTTTTATATGGAAAAACTATTTTTCATATTTGTAATGCTTCTGGTCATATTATCATTTTTATTATATTATTTATTTTTGTTATATAGAAAATATAACCTCATGCTACAATAAATACAAATATTCATCAAACAATATTGCTTGATAATATCGAAAGTACTACAACTAATA
>Ga0310691_10002092_pt1 | contig 27808 bp, 19 predicted proteins | sample 176DNAGHGlowgp2_FD_203887 | JGI IMG/M metagenome (GOLD analysis project Ga0310691, IMG submission 203887) | Sheep rumen microbial communities from Palmerston North, Manawatu-Wanganui, New Zealand - 1766 DNA GHGlow gp2 (v2) (version 2) | ecosystem: Host-associated > Mammals > Digestive system >... | reverse complement strand
ATAATCTCAGCCACGTCTGTGGACATCGAAGTGCCATTATATGGATTCTCCTTGAGATACGGGTCATATGGCGTAATGAAGTTCTTCATCACGGACCCAATTGAAGAATTCTCCATTGCCAAAGCATTCTCCCTTGACGCAATCTCATCCTTTGTCTGGGCAATCCTGTTAATGACCATGTCAGCACCGTTAAGAAGCCCGTTCACAAGGTCCTTCTCTCTCATTCCGCTTGTACCGCACCTGACATCGCCAATCCATGCATCCTCAATGTTCCTGACCCCGTTGTCATAATTGACCTCCTTTGTGAATCTTGGGAAAGGTGGAATAAAGTCATTGCCATTTCCGTTCAGCTCAGTCAAGTCTGGAAGGTTAAACGGCTTAAGGTCGGTATCACTTATCTTCCTCTTACTCTTATTAATTTCATTCACGCAGTTGTACATCATGTACATGAGAGTCTCGAAATGGGCAACGACACACCTCGTGAAGTTCTCAATGGACGGATACCACGATAAATTGCTGTCGATTATCTCGTCAATCTCATCCTTAGTGACAGCCGTAGATATCTCAGAATTATACCTGTCAACCCTTTCAATGACAGATGTATAGTCACATGAGATTAGATAAGACATTATCCTATAATCCGGCTCAGGACCATTTAGGTCATACCTCTTATAGTAAAACCGTTCATTGAGCCACTTTTCTAGTATTATCTCATCATCCTCAGAAAGAGAGAGGCCGGCCGCCGCTTCATCATTAATGGTAAATGAAAATTCCCTTGCTAGTTCAAACGTAGGAATATTCGGGTTGTATGGAACGGTCCTTTCCTGATTATTGTGCTGGACATTGATTATATCAGAATTCGGCCTCGTACTGTATGATAGCGGGTTCACAAGTGTACCTTCCTTTCCAAGCGTGTTGTTAAGGTCATAAAAGGCACTGTTTATCGAATCCAACAGCTCTTTGTAGTCATTGCTATCATTAGCATTGTCAAACACTATATTCTCAAAACCGACGCTGCTCTCATCATTATCAGATGATGAAGGAACGTCGTTCCTCATAACAAGAATCTTGAATGAAGATGCCCCACTTGTCCCTATGATACGGAACTTGTTGTTGTCCTTTCCATTCCTGCCAAGTAGCATTGTATACAGCTCATTATACAGAAACTGAACATTGCTGAACTTTAAGTTTATGTCATCAATCTGTGCGTTTGCACTTGACGACTTCTTATGCTCATAGTCATTTATATTTGACTCAATCATCGCTGCGTCATGATAGATGTCCATGAGCGTCGGCATATCCTGCTTGACGTTCACACCCTTCCTGTATATGAAGAAACGTCCGTTTGCAACATTATCCTCCCAGTACTTCTGGCCATAGTAGTCCGAGAACGGAGCGGCTAGAAGCGCATTGAACGATATGTCTGAAAGGAATGAGAACATATATCCGATGAACCTAACTGTCGTGTCCAAGCTTCCCGTGCTTGCATTAAAGTTCGTCCTGAAGTCTGAACATGACATATCATAGCATACGGGTTCACCGTACACGCCTTTCATATAGAAGGTAAACTTCGGATATGGCATCGTGAAGAAACACTGGAAGAATGACTGTGCGACATCCTCCTCACTCATACCCTTGATGCCATCAAAATTACTTTTCTTCCTGAGCTCAGTCGGCTGGAAGAGGCCTATTCCCCTCACATCTGTGAATACGACGGTTACCTGAGGAATCTGGAACTTCTCGTAGCTTACGTTCACGCTCTTGATTCCCACCATCTCGTTGGTACCGTAGTTAATCACATCCCTGAAGTATACGTCGGTATAGTCCGTAGTAAGGGACTTGACATATCTTGTCTCGTCTGAACTGCCTTCCTTAGGTTTTTTTTCATATATCTTCTTGCCTTCCATGAAGCTCACTGTCGACTTTCCGCCTGTGCTCCTCCACTGAAGTATCTTAACCTCGTTTCCGCTTCCTTGCACGAACTCCCTTGACCTTCCGAACACCTCCACCTCAAGATTCATGGAGACACACATGTCGGAAAGGTCTGGAGCAACCTCCACAAGCCTGTCCCCACTCCCATATGATGCCGTATAATTAGGCTCTATGTAATTGACGTTGCTGTTAGGCTTCTTCTTCAACTCATCCATGACAAAACCTTTGTTAAAAATGCAAGGCCTCAGTTAGTGAGGCCGTACAGCTTATTATATCTTTGAATTCCCTCCTCATATGACTCAAGGGCACCTCCAAGAGGATACGGTATCCTAAGCCTGGCATTATGTGGTATTGAAAACTCCATTGAGCCATACTGAGGGTTAGCCTGCATGATAAGCCAACCGTAGTTTGCATCACCATAATACTGGTAGGACAACAAATCCATCCTTGTCTTACCTGCCTGATAATATGTAAACTTGTCAGTGCTCTGCTCACCTATCTCGACAAATGGTATCCTGAGCCACTGTCCGCTCGTCACGAACGACTTGTACCTGTCATATGCCATACTTATTGCTTCTTATTATTATCTTTTTTATTTTCCATGCCGAAATATGCCTTGAAACTAGTCACTTCACCGTTCTCGTCATACTCAACCCTCTCAGCCCTGTTGTCATATACTGTGGTATTAGCATAATAGTTGAATGAGAGTGCATTCTGAAGACGTGATATCGGACCAGTAAGGTCACTTCCACCGAGGAATGCAAATGATATGGAGATATTGGCCATCATCGGCATTACTCCAATTCCCTCCTGGTTAAGGTCCCATGATGCATCCTTATAATCGATAGACAGGTTCGTGATGACAATCTTCGTGTAGTAGAAATCACCAATCCTAAGGATACACACAGGAGGCCTTCCGAACGCAAGGTTATTAGCTATTCCGCCGAAATCACTCGTTCCCTGTGTCGGTCCCTGCCTCGTACACTGATGCAGGAACGTAAGCCTTGCACCGAATCCCTCTGGGGAAATTGAATGGAAAGCAGGGTCGAAATACTTAATCTTCTCTGTTATCAAATGATGAAGGAATGGGTCATCCTTTTCAAGCCTTTTGAAGAACAATGCCTCATTGTCATACCTCGATATTTGGTTTTTTGTAGATGGCGTATTTCCATTATTTTGGCCTGTATTTGGAGATGCAGGAGCTGGCTGAGTTTGTAATTGACTTGATTTTACGCCTTGAGCTTGCCCTGGACTAATTTGACTAATAATCTCGTCACTAACATTTGAAAATGTTATTTCAGCTCTAGCACTTCTGCAAGCCTTCATAACTTGGTCATCAACATTTTTAATTTGTTCTTCTGTGACAGATAAGCCAGATATTGGCTTTCCTCCGTTATCTTTATAATTTGTATTATTATTTAATTGTAATTTTTGAATCAGCCAATTATATAAGGTTGCAGACCTTTGTTTTGCTAATGGGTCTTGATTTTTCTTTGAACGTTTACTAGTAGCTACTGGAGAATATGAGCCACAGCAGTCAAGACTAGATATTTTGACACTTTTATTTTTACCATTTATAAGTTGTTTTAAAATTGCAATGTTATTCTCAGATGAACCCGTGTAATCTTTAAAAGTATTGCTATCATCACCATATAATGCTACATATAAGTCTATTAGGCTTATTAAAATTTCATCCTTACTAGACTTATCATCATGAAAACCAATTATTTCAGCACCTTTTGTATAACCTGTTGAATTAAAATAATACGATTTCCTATCCATATAATTGGTTGCAGGAGATAATATCTGGACTAATGTTTTCTCATCCGCCCTAGTAAAATATTTCTCTTGATAGAACTTTGGATAACCGCTTGCGCCTATTGCTCCATTGTCCCAGTCATGAGAACACCCCTTATATGTTTTCTTAACAAGTTTTGATTCTTTGTCTTTATATCTAATCTCTAAATTTTCCGTCTGATTAAGTCTGAAATACTCAACATTATTTTCATCATCATACTCATGTCCGCCAGTAATCTGACTCGTCTGGATACTTATTCCTTTGTCACACATCTCATAACCACCACAACTTTTCCATACGCCATCACTTTTATACTCTGGTCTTACACTCATGTTAAAAGGTATATCTTGATTATTTTCGCCAACCTGAGTTCCAACCCCGTTTAGAAGATATTGTATAGCAGCTTCTGGCTCATCATTAACTCCACTATAGTTATTCGGGAAATATGCAACCACCTTAAACGTTATAGTTCCATTAGGATTTGGGTCTGGTTCCTCATCTGGGTTTTGTGCTGGAGCATTTTTACTACTATTTGCTGCTTCTTTGCCTTGTTCTTGTGCTGCAGGAGCATTTAAATTACTTTGGTTAAAGCTCACATCATTTGGCTTCTGAGGTTTGGCAGTCAAGACATCACATCCTGCAAAGAACCTGAGAAGTTCAGACTCATTACTGTTCGCATTAATGCATCCATATTCGTCATAACTTCTTGATTCCTCCTTCTTATCTCCCCTCTTATCCCAATAGTCGACGATTCCAGGGTGGTCGATGAGCATTGTAAAGCTAAGCCTTCCTGTTCTGTCACTGTTCTTGTAGGTATACACCTTCTCTCCCCTTCCGATAAACTCGGATGAGTCCCAGTTGACGCTAACCTGTTCATCAAATGTCAGGTTGTATGGAGGGAACCACATAATCCTTCCTCCAAAAGGTCCTTTCTGCTCGGGAGACAGACCATCGTCATCATATGTTCCGTAAATCCTTCCCTGTTCCCTCCATGCAAGGTTTTCAATGGAGAACATGCACCGCTTGATATTGTAAATGCCTGTGCTTCTATCATTCTCGTATGGAGTTATCTTCACAAGCCCGTTTTTATCATCAAGCACACTGTTTTGTAAAAGCCGTGTATTCCCACTAGGAGCCCTTAATGCGTCCCAATGGTATTTTCCATCAAAAGCATCCTGTTGAGGATTACCTTGTAACGGTCGTATTGTATCTTTTAAACTCCTGTACTGATGGTAGTTCGTCCACACCCTGCAATATGGGTTGTCATAAACATCTTGAATATGTTCTTTATTGCCGCCTTTATTCAATAGATTTCTTCCATGTGACATGCCAAACATTTGAGATAAGGCAGTCTGTGTAGGACCATATTCAGCATTTTTCTCATAGAACCTTGCAATCATCGTCCTCATCCTGCCAGCATTGAACAGGTCGTTCGTTTTCTTGATGAGGTCATTTTTTGCAACACCACCAAAATTTAAAGTAAAAGACTTAAATTTCTGTGTATATGTGTCTTCATTTTTCTCTGTTTCTGTAAGATGTGTTCCTTGGCTAACACCATATCCTTCCGACTCAGCATAGACATAGTTGGTGTAAAAATCCCTCGTTTTGCTGAATTCCATCTCAGGCTTCCAGTTACCATTGTATCTACTGCTGTCAAGGTACACGTCCGCGAACCTGATTGAAGGTTTTCCCTCATAGTATGTGAATCTGTTCCACATATCAGTCCCATTGCTTGACTCGTCGGACCTGTATGAGTTTCTCCTCATCGTGTCGAATATGAACGCAAAGTCCTTTCCGAGAAGACTCATAGGTTCATATCCAAGTGCCTGGATAATGTAACCATATGTCTCCACGGAGTTGTCCATTCCAATAGTCCTGTTGACAAGCCCGCTGGTCTTCAGGAAATTTGCAATATCGCGAGATGCGCTTGAGATTCCATTTGTGACTTGTTTTTGAAACTTATCCCAGTTAATTTCACCCTTCAGCTCTTCAACGCGCTCCTTCCATGCCTGAGGTATAATTCTTTCGCTCATATCCATTAAAATTTATCTAAAAACGCCTAATTCCAAATCAACTCCAAGATGTTGCATTATTAATGCCTCCAGTCCTGTATGAAACATCATATCCAAGAGTACCTCCGTTCATCCTCTTGTTTATCTCAGCCCTGACAATATCTGTAATACTGCTGATAAAGCTTGAGTTCCTCATAAGAGCCTGTCCGTCGATGGAACCTAGAATTCCTCCTCCGCCCTCAAGCTTAAGGGTGCCGTTTATGTTCACGTCAACCTTTATGTCATTAACCCGTATCTCATTATTCCTTGAACCTCCTCCTGAAGGAGACACAAAGCTCCTTGGACCTCCGACCTCGCGTGCAGTTATGTTACCTGTTGGACTTAGGAAACCGGCAGAACTCTCTGAAAGGAACTTGTCATTGTCAGCAATGGCTGCGTTTATCTTCTTCTTGTACTCTTTTGCATCAGAATATGCCGAATACAAACCGTATGCAAGCCCTCCAGCAGCTCCGAGTGCTGCTCCAACAGGCCCGAACATACTTCCAACGGAAAGTCCAATGGCTGCACTTGAAAGACCATTACCAAGATAGTGTCCGAAACCTCCCCTGTCAATCGTCCCGTTCTCAACAAGGCTGTCTGTGACACTGTTTCCAACCTGTCCGGCAATACCAAGCCCAATGGCTCCTGCAGGGCCAATCCTACCGAACACGTTCCTCGTATTCGCTCCTGCACTAGTCCACATTCGTCTCATTAGCCCAGGCTTGGCCGTACCAGCATTGCTTGCATTAGTAGCTGTGCTAGCAGCGACTTGTGCTTCGTCCTTATTTGCAAATATCCTAAGATTATGCATTGCCTTATCACCTGCTACATTTACCTTTAAAATACCCTCACCTGCTTTTCCTCCAACATTGTATATTGCACCATTGTCAGTTTGCAGCCTAAGTACTTGTCCGTTTTTAGCAGTTTTCAGTGCCTTAAATTGAATAGGCTTTCCACTAGCATCCTTAATAATCCTTTCATTTTGGTCGTATGTCCACCCTGACCAAGGTGACCACTGTCCAGTAGCCGTAGCAGGAAGCATTGGAGTAGTTCCGCCTGCAAGCAATCCTGAAATCTTATTGTATACCTTACTTGCCCCGAAGATGCTTCCAGCAGCCATTGCAAGGCCGATTCCATTTGCCATGCCGAACCCTGCCTGACTTGGCTCGGGCTCCTGTGAAGCATTATACACCTCCCTGCTGGCACTGTTGCCTTCAGGTGTCGTATATGCAAGCTTTTCAACGCCCTCATACCTTACTCCGCTGCCAAGTTTCCTGATTTCATCAGCGAGCATCCTCGAGTTGGTATTGATTGCATCAATGATTCCGCACATGGTGCAGTTGGATGATGAAGGAACGGCGTTATTTGGCATTCCTGGGCCTTCTGACGCACGATTTCTGTCTCCAGGTGCTCCAGGTCCATAGTAGCCGTTTGAAGCAGCCCTAGCCTCATTTCCGATATATACGTTGCTAGTATTAGGCTCCCTTATCTCATTAATCCTCTGTCGGTAAACATCCGAAGACATGTTTGAGTCAAATACAGCCTGCTTGAACCTGTCATAGTATCCGTCCTTGAAGGTTTCATAGACTTTACCGGCATCTTTCTTCCATTCAGCCATTGCCTTGTCCACTCCTTCATCACGGTCGAACCAGCTGTCAACCCAGTCCATCGTCTTCTGGAAGATATACCTTCCGTCCATTCCCTTTCCGATGGCCTGTGTTATCCCGAGGTCTTTCCCGAAAAAGCTTCCAATCATGTCCATGACTCCTCCGATTGGGAGTAGAAGCTTGGTGGCCCATCCTCCCATGAACATGAGAGCCTGCTGTGCAATCGCAGCAATGCCTCCTATGAACCCCTTTGTAATGTCGACAAATATGTTCTTCCAGAAACCTGGATTGAGGAGGAACGTGAATCCCCTGGCAATGACGCTTGCCATATTCACTCCCTCCTTGATGAGGAACTCCTGTATGAGCTCAAGTATCGGAAGCACCCTCTCTGCAAGCATTGAACTGATGACGCTTTGAAGAGCCTCTATTCTCTCGCTGACGCTCACGACGCTCCTAGCACCCTCAAGGAATGCATCCCTGTCTGACATGGTGGATTCCCTCCACATCTGCTCAAGATTCCGCATGTTGCTTGCATCGGATATATCATATGCACTTCCGTTAGCACCTTGGACGGTGTACTTTCCGGTCTTCTCATCATAGTCAGCCTTGTTGATAATCCAGTCCCTGAACTCCTTGTTCTTGTACATGTCTAGAGTACCTCCGATGGCATACTCCATGTAGCTTGCCTTGGCCTGGTTCTTGGCAATGGCGACAGCCTCTCCTGCATCCATTCCAAGAGCCTTTGCAATCTCAACGACCATCTCTCTGTTGTATCCGTTGAGTTCTGCCATACCAGTCTTTGCATTGAAGGTTGCATAGCCCTTCACCATCTCGGTAACCCTCTCGGTAAGGTTCTCGACATTGTTGAGGGACTCATACATCATCGTAAGAGGATTAGCCCCGTATATGCCAGCTGTTCCTCCGAGGGCCATGAGCCTTGCCGAGTTGCTTATGGCATCCTGGAAGTTCGTGAAGTTGGAGACAACGCCACCGATTGAGCTGAGATTGAATCCGAGCTTCTCGGACAGGGCTGTCATCCTTGTGATGCCGGCAACACCGTCCGCGAACGTCATCTTGTTCGCAAGCTCGAGGTTCTTTGCAACCTTGCTGCTGAAGTCAACCGCATTCAAGCCGACCCTCGTCGCCTTGGTATAGGCACCGATGGCCATGTTTGCGGCTGTCGTCATGGAAGAGCCGAGGCTCCTTACGAAAGTACTTGCATACTGGTTGCCCAGCTCCTCGCCGACCCTCCTGTACAGTGCCGTATAAAGCTCAGCCTGCTGGTTTGTGAGAATCTGCGCCTTTCCGGTCGCCTTTGTCAGGCCATCCTGAATCTTGCTTATCGCATCAGCGGTCACGCCATATGCCATTGACAGGTCTCTAGTCCTGTCAATCAGCGTCTGGGTATAGGCAATACTGTCCTTGAAGCCAAATCCCAACTCCCTAGAGGTGTTGATTGCCATCTGGTTGAAGGATGAAACGCTTGCTGCAGCATTTGATATTGTCTTCTTCAACAAATCAAACGCATATACCGCCGTTGTAGAGACCGCCTTAAGCGCTATCTCACCAATTTCAGTTCCCAAATCGCCTAGAATCTTTGCATAAACTGGATTCACAATGTAAACTTTTCGATAAATAGGTGTTTTTTAATCTTTTTTAACATTGAAAACTTGGCAGTTACACCACGAATAGCTACCTTTGCAGCCGAAAACAATTCTATATTATCAATACCAATTTTTATGAAGTACATTATCCATGGCAAAAACTTCTCATATCTGATTGAGAACGACGAGGAACTTGAAGAGTTCACAAAACGCTCCGCAGCAGGAGGATGTTTATACGTCATTTTAATCCTTTTCGGAGGTTTGCTATTCATTCTCGGAATGTTCTATACATTCTATCTAGTATTGAAATACCCGGTGGAAATAATAGACTTCTTATGGAGAACATTGCTGCATATCATAAACTTCTTCGGACCCCCGGTCGACATGCCTTAATTCTTTCTCGCAGTATTTATTGTATGTGCGGCTTGTATTAAGTAGCCGCACATATGTATATGCATAAAAATATTGACAGGATTATACAAGAATCAATAAACCACGTTGTAGCTATCAACGAGGAGAACAAATATGCGTTGTTATGGCTTCAGTTCAAAAACAGGAAGACCATACAGTTCCTAACAGACCTCAACAAGAGGCTTGATGCCTTCATGGGAAGCTACAATAAGGCTTTCGGAGGTGAAATCGGGACAATCACAGAGGCAAAGGGAAAGAAGAAAAAGAAGCAAGGAGGCGGAGGAATGAACAACCAGCAGTTGCAGCAGATTCTCCAGAAACTTGAGCAGATGGGCCAGAACCCATACTCACAGCAGAACAACGAGCTTCTTTCAAAGATTCTCCTACAGATGCAGAGCAAGTCTTCCGGCGACACTATGACGCAGAACGAGAAGCTGGAAATGGAACTTCTTGAAGACACCATGCAGAAGGCCAAGAACGCCGTGTCAGTACTTCTTAAGGGAGCATCAGTCCTACAGAATGACATAAAGTACAGCCTAAAGGCTCTTAAGATGTCCGAAGGAAGAATCGTCGAAGCGGGCAATGGAATGCCGACAAGCTTCTTGCCAGGTCTTGGCCATGCACTAAATGCCGGTGGAAAATTTGCACACAACGTAGTTAAGGGGGTTTCCAGTTTCTTTGGAGATAAAAGAAGCATCAGTAATAACTTCAAAAAATATAGCTCAAAGTTTGTCGACGATGCATCAAAATATGTAAACAACATACAAGCCGCCGAAAGGCTTACTGCGGACATAGAAAATTCATACAAGGCATACGGCGAAACATGGAAAAAGTACAAGAAGGACAAGCCAATTATCGAACTTCACTCACAGCTTGACTTCATGCTTCATAAGGCAAAGCCTTCTCTCATGGAACTTGCAAGGGAAATACAGCAGGTTGTCAACTTTATGACAAAATAATACCACTATTTTCTCGAGATTTGCCCCAGAATCGCCGATAATGTATCCGATGGGCACTTGTACCACCCAAGGAGAGAAAACGCGTCAGAGAGGCTTAAAATGGCTTTATACTTTTTCTTAAAAATCAATGGGACTGGAAAAAATCCAGTCCCATCTTTTTCGCCGTCACTTGACGGCACGTGAACAACAACAAATACTATTAGTTTTTATCCTTCATCTCTTCATATTTCCGGTTCTGCTCCTCCATATACTGGTTGTACTTGTACTCATAGTAGTACCTGTCCCTTATCGGCATCTTGTCAAGGACGTCGAACGGTATGCCAATGTACTTGAAGCATCCGAAAAGCTCATCCTTAAGATTCCGCTCATACGTCGGGGATATTGAGGAAAACAGAATCGTCCCAATTAAGAAAGGTCTTGAACGAGCCACCTCCCAGACTCTCAGGGCGCTGAACCTCAATCTCGAAGTCGATTCCAGGTGCGTTCGTGTTGATGAACCTCCTCATCAGAAGAGACTCCCTAGCAGGCATGGAGTTCACATAGTTCCTGATATACTCCCTGTCGGTATTCCCGTTCACAGACATCACCTGCATCACAAGGTTGTTGGTTATAATCTTGTTATAAGCTGAACTGTCTTTCTCCCTCAGCCTTGCAATGATTCCGTCAAGAGTCTTGGCAACCTTCTTAATCTCGTCCTTCTCCTGAGAAGTGCATATATCGTCAGAAAGCACTGCGCTCTGGATATCCTTGGATGCATTCTCAAGCATTGCTGCCCTTGTACCGTATCCTTCAAGCTCAGTAAGCCTCTTAAGGGCCTTCTCCTGCTTCCTTGTCAAATACCTGAACTTAATCTTGTCATGCCTGTACTCCGTCTCATAGTCGAACCACCCGTTCTCATCTCCTATCAGCTTGAACTCCTTAGGCTTAAGCTTTGACAAATCCACGGTGCTCTCAATCTGCTCTCCGGTATCAGGGTCCCTGACGACAATCGGGAACTCGATGCCATAGCTCGTTGCCCTAAGGAACAGTACGATTGCATCAGCATCTCCGCTAAGCAGGTCGTCAACGTCGATTGAGTCGTTGAGAATCTTGTTCTTCAGCAGGAAGTCAATGACAAGACCGTCCCTGTACAGGTTCGGAGATGTGATGAAGTTCTCGTCATATGCCGTCAGATAGCCAACGGGAACCCTGTCAATCTTGTTCCGATATCCCTGACCCTTGCTTGGAAGAGGAATCACATCATACTGAAGCGTAGGGTCAAACTTGTTATACATCGAGTCGTCCATGTCGACGGTCTCTGACGGTATTGCAACATCCGAAGGAGAGTCCTTCTTCTTATCCTCTGCCGGCACGCCAACGTTCCTCTGCTCCTGAAGCATAGTGAATATCTCAGCGTCGATTGAACTAGACGTGTCTTTCTTTTCACTGATGGAGTTCCTTGATATGTCGCTTCTCATCTTCTTTCCGGCGTCCTTGTCAATCTTTGATATATTCTCGATAACCTCCTGAATGGCCTCGTCTACCTGCCTAATCGCAGTGTCACTGCCACCCCTCTCGGCTATCTCGTTCCGAGTTTTCCTCAGCATTTCGTTATTAGCCTTAAGCAGTTCTATCTCCTTCATCTGCTCATCGGTAAGTTTCTTCTTAGCCATATATGAAATCTATGTTATTCCTTATTATTCAAAACATTCAACAGCCTCAGCATCACCAACAAACAACACATAGTCGTCACCCGAATAACCCATCATCGCAGAGTTTGAAAGCCTCAGCCTTATCATTCTACCGTCAGGAAGCTCTTCCTCCATGAAAATCTCCTTGAACGGCTCATGTTCCCACTGCCAGTCCTCTCCAAGCTTCTCGCTGTATTCTGAAATCTTGTCATGAGAGTCCCTCCATGACTTCAGCTCAGTCTCGAAATCATCGTCGCATTCATCAAGGTAGACACGTATGATGATGGTACAGCTGCCGCTGACCGAAGCTAGTGACTCACTCCCGGAAAGCATAGTGCCGTCCTCGCTGTAGACATCGCACTTGCAGCCGACAAGGACCTCTTCGCTAGCACTTGCCTGCTCGGAAGGTTCTCCAAAAGTAAGCCTGTCGCTGTTTGCAATCCTGAAGTATATATTAGTCATCCTTCTTTGAAATCTTGTTAACGTGCCTCTTATTCTTGTTTTCTCTTAGCCTTACCTTCTCCCCATCAATATGCAGCCACTTCTGAAGCCACTCCATCACATGACCAGGACGCTCCCTTATATCCTTCTCCCATATCCTAAGAAGATGTATTCCGTGGAGAGCAGCCCACTTGTCCTTTATACCGTCAACCCTCTTGTTATGCTTCTGCATCGGGTTCATCTCAGATTCCTTGACAAGCCTTGGGTCTGAATGATACCAGGAACCGTCAATCTCAATGATTACATTATGCTTCGGAAGGTAGAAATCATAGAACCTCTTGATGTCCTTGGCCTCAAACTGCCATTCATACGGGACCTTCAGCTTCTCCAGGAAGTCCCTTGCAAAGTCCTGCTCAAGCTTGCTTGTGCCGAACTCCTTCCTGAACTTGCCGTCACGTCCTCTTAACCTTATTGTTTCCTTTTTCGGCTTTGGCTGAGCCTTCTTCCTTGATTTCTTGACCGCCTGCTTCATTTCCTGGCCTCTTGTTTACTATATCATACTCTGAAAGGTCGATTATCTTACTGTAGAAACCCATGTTCTCATAGAACGGCATTATCGTACCGTTAATAAGCTTCGTATAACTGAAGTTCTGGATTGCAAGGTTCTTTATGCAGAACGACCTAGTGATGTTGTCCTCAATGACACCGATTGACTGCCTGTTAATCCAGTAGTCTGCCGGCTGGAACAAAAACTCCTGGTTGGCCACCACATGCTCCATTCCCTTGTCTGTTATGCTGTACATACCGGTAGAAAGCATCCCGTCATCATACTCACTGTACCTGTCGCTTATCCTCCTATTGTCTATCAAGCCCTTATACTTCTCCTTGTCATGCATCCACTTGTCAAACAGCACAATATCAGTGTCAGGCATCTCGGCAATGGCTGCATTAATCTCATCAACATCCCTCAGGAATACCATGTCGTCCTCAATAACGAGAATCCTCTTGTATCCAAGCCCAAGACACTCCTTGTAAATCTCATAATGGGCAAGAGTACAGTTCTTGTTTCCGTCAAAGAAGTACTTGTTTCCCCTGACTATAGGGAAATAAGGGTTGTTGAAAAGATGATACTGGAATGGTGAGAAAAACGTGAACTTCCACTGGAATTTCTTGCTTTCAGTGTCAAGGCCAATCCTCTTAAACTCATTCTTGATGTCTTCAAACCTGTCCGTGAAAGGAAGGAAATGAATGCAAAACACCTTGTCAAAACGTGATATATCTAACATAACATTCTATTGTTGTTCCAAACAAAATATAACCTGAAACACGAAAAAATCAAGTAAAAATTCCAAAAAAAAAATGCCGCGAAGGCATAAAGCCACGCGGCATCATTCAACTTAGCTCCAAAGAATCAATAGCAGAGGATTGCATAGTCATACCTAAGCGTGCAAGTAATCGTAGAAATTGCATCCTGAGAATAGTCAAGATTTCCAAAGTCGGCATTAGTAAGAAAAGCATTCTTCAATACCCACTTTGAAACACATACGCCAGTCGGGTCAAGCATCTCAAGCTCAACATCACGCTTGTAACCAGCTGCATAACCTTGACGGCCAGTCACAGACTCTGAATGAAGCCTTATCCACTCCATAAGTGCCTGAGATGCCGAAGGGCCAATAGGGTCCTTGAACGTAATCTGCATTGAATCCCAAGTGTACCTACCCAAAACCCATGTCGAGGTGTTCAGGAACGGAATCTCTGTTTCTTTCTGGTTGATTTTAGGCCTGCTTGCAGTACTCAACCACCACTCCTGAATACCAAGGTCTGCAGGGAACCTGAGGAGCCATCTGTTTTGCCTTAGTGGTTCATATTCTAAAGGCATTTTAAGTAACAAATCAGACATGTCTTTATTATTTTAATCTAGATTATTTTACTATTTTATTTGTACCTTTTAGGTGTTGTCTATGAGGGGTTTCCTCATTTTTCCCTATAAATATTCTGAAAAATATTTTAAAAAAAGTTAATACATTTTTTATGATAAAAACTATTATATACCTTTGCAGCAGTTTTAAAATACATTCTCTATATGAAGCAACAATTCACAATTCATGCAATCACTGACTGTACCATTAAATATGGTGGCTATATTGAGTACTCCACTGATTATGGGAAGACATGGTGCATCCTTGATAAGCTGTTTCTTCCTGCGAATAATGAGGCCCAGTTCAGAAATGCTGAATCGAAATCTGATGGAAGGTTCGTCATTAAAGGCTACTTCAATGTCTATGGCCATATTTCTACATTAGCTCCAAGCGGAACTAAAACATTTAGATGGATGTTTTACAAAAAAAATGTTGTGGATGCTAGTAAGCTCATACTTGACTATGATGAGCTTTGGCTACGGGCTTATTATTCTATGTTCTCATGTTGTACTAGCCTGAAAACAGCCCCTGAACTTCCTGCTACTAAATTGGCTGAAGGTTGTTATGAAGATATGTTCTTTGGCTGTACTAAACTATCAACAGCCCCTAAACTGCCTGCCGCCACATTGGCTAATGGTTGTTATTTATGTATGTTCAAAGGCTGTATCAGTCTTGAATCAGCCCCTGAACTTCCAGCTGCTACATTGGCTTATGGTTGTTATGCAGGTATGTTCTACGGCTGTACTAGACTCACAACAGCCCCATCTATACTGCCTGCTACGGAATTGGCCGATGGTTGTTATGAAAGTATGTTCTGGGGTTGTTCTAGTCTTAGAAAAGCCCCTGAACTGCCTGCTACCGCATTGGCTGATGGTTGTTATCAATATATGTTCGTTGGTTGTAGAAGTCTGACAAAAGCCCCTGAACTGCCTGCCACGACGCTAGCTCTATTTTGCTATAGAGAAATGTTCTATGACTGCGAGAATCTGACGACTGCACCAGTGCTCCTAGCTGCAAAGACTAAGTACAACTCATATTACGAAATGTTCATTGGTTGTAAAAGCCTGAAGAAACGTCCTGTAATGCCTAAAAAGGCTTATCTTGAAGCACTTGCAATGAATTTCATTCCTAGTGAGCTCGTAAAATAAACATTCCTATGAAACAGCAATTCACAATCCATGCAATCACTGACTGTACCATTAAATATAGTGGCTATATTGAGTACTCCATTGATTATGGGAAGACATGGTGTATCCTTAATAAGCTATCCCTTCCTGCAGGTCATGAAGCTCAGTTCAGAAATGCAAAATCGGAAGAGGATAGCAGATGCTTCATTGAAGGTAAGTTCAATGTCTACGGGCATATTTCTACATTAGCACCCAGAGGAACTAAAGCATTTCAGTGGATGTTTCGCCAGACAAATGTTGTAGATGCCAGTAAGCTCATCCTCGACTATGATGAGTTGTGGCCACGTGCTTATTATTCTATGTTCTCATGTTGTTCTAATCTGAAAGCAGCCCCTGAACTGCCTGCTACTAGATTGGCTGAAAGTTGCTATGATTTGATGTTCTACTGTTGTCGTAGCCTGACAAAAGCACCTGAACTGCCTGCCACTACATTGGCTAATAGATGTTATCAATATATGTTCCGAGGTTGTACTAGCCTGACAACTTCCCCTGAACTGCCTGCAATAACTTTGGCTAGTGCTTGTTATACAGGTATGTTCTACGGTTGTACTAGACTCACAACAGCCCCCTCTATACTGCCTGCTACTACATTGGATAGTAGTTGTTATAATTCCATGTTCCAAGGTTGCACTAGTCTTACAACAGCACCTGTACTGCCTGCTACTGCATTGACTGATAGATGTTATAATAGTATGTTCAACGGTTGTACTAGTCTTACATCAGCCCCCGAACTACCTGCCACTACATTGGCTAATAGTTGTTATATAGGTATGTTCTACGGTTGTACTAGCCTTACAACAGCCCCCTCTATACTGCCTGCTACTACTTTGGCTGAAGGTTGTTATGAAGATATGTTCAATAGCTGTACTAGTCTTACAGGCGCGCCTGAACTGCCTGCTACCGCATTGGCTGATGGCTGTTATCAAAGTATGTTCTACGGTTGTACCAGTCTGAAAACAGCCCCTGAACTGCCTGCGACTACATTAGCTCAGAGTTGTTATGCAGATATGTTCGCAAAATGTAGTAGTCTGACAACAGCGCCTGAACTGCCTGCCACAACACTGGCTCCATTTTGCTATGGAGCAATGTTCTATGACTGTAAAAACATCGTATCAGTAACTTCGGTGCTTCCGGCAACGGAACTTGCTATATGCTGTTATAAGTACATGTTCAAAGGATGTATCCTTATTAAAACCCCTCCCAAGATTAATGCCTATAAACTTAAGGAAGAATGCTGCTATGCCATGTTCTATGACTGCGAGAATCTGATGACTGCACCAGTACTCCTAGCTGCAAAGACTAATGATAAATCATATTGCAACATGTTTCAAGGGTGTAAAAGCCTGAAGAAACGTCCTGTAATGCCTAAAAAGGCTTATCTTGAAGCACTTGCAATGAATTTCATCCCTAGTGAACTAGTAAAATAAACATTTCTATGAAACAACAATTCACAATCCAAGCTATAAGTGGCTGTATCATTAAATATGGTGGTTACATTGAGTACTCCATTGATAATGGTAATAAATGGTGTATCCTTGATAAACTGTTTCTTCCTGCAGGCCATGAGGCTCAGTTCAGGAATGCTGAATCGAAATCTGATGACAGCTTCATCATTGAAGGCTATTTCAATGTCTACGGACACATCTCTACATTAGCACCATACGGAACTAATGTATTTATGTGGTTGTTTTACCATACAAATGTCATAAATGCCAGTAAGCTAATCCTTGACTATGATGAGCTGTGGCCACTAGCTTATTATTGTATGTTCGCAGCTTGTACCAGTCTTACAACAGTTCCTTCAGTACTTCCTGCTACTACACTAGCTGATTATTGCTATTCAAATATGTTCTCAGGTTGTATCAGTCTTGAATCAGCACCTGAACTGCCTGCCACTACACTTAATACTAGTTGCTATTCATTGATGTTCTATCAATGTATTAGCTTAACATCAGCACCTTCAGTACTTCCTGCAATGGCATTGGCTCCGAGCTGTTATACATATATGTTTTCCGGTTGTACTAGCCTGACAAGAGCACCTGAACTGCCTGCCACTGCATTGGCTGAGAAATGTTATCAATATATGTTCGCTGGTTGTACTAGTCTGGTAACAGCGCCTGAACTTCCTGCCACTACACTAGCCCCATTTTGCTATGGAGGAATGTTCTATGGCTGCGAGAATCTAACGGCAGCACCAATGCTCCCAGCCGTAAAGACTATGTACAAATCATATTACGAAATGTTCATTGGCTGTAAAAGCCTGAAGAAACGTCCTGTAATGCCAAAAAAGGTTTATCTTGAAGCAGTTACAATGGCCTTTCTACCAAAAGAATTAATTTAGAGAACAATGGCTTTTTTAGAATTCCATATGCGTTATTATTTCAATAGTAGCAATTTCCATTATGCCAACTGACTGGAAAAAAAGGTTCATAGAGAAATCAATTAAAGTCCATGGTGGCAAGTATGACTATTCACGAGTCGAATATGTCAATAGCACCACGGACGTGTGCATCATTTGCCCTAAACACGGTGAGTTCCTACAGAAACCTCAGGCTCACCTCAGAGGGCAGGGATGCCCTATATGCGCAAACTCAAGAAGGGGCAGGAGTAGATTAACATTCGAAGAGTTCGTTGAAAGGGCAAGACAAATCCACGGTGACAAATACACATATTCCAAGGATTCATATACCAACGCAACGACGAATACGGACATCATATGCAAGGAACACGGAGTTTTCCAAATGTTACCTTCAAGGCACCTGTCAGGTCAAGGATGCCCAAAATGTGCAGGGAGAGGACTTTCAACTGATGAAATATTGTCAATGTTCAGAAAGGTTCATGGAGACAAGTATGATTATTCGAAGGTCGTGTATCATAAGATGCACGAGAAGGTGTGCATCAAATGCCAGAAGCATGGGGAATTCTGGCAGACGCCTTCAAAGCATCTTCTTGGCGCAGGATGCCCTGCTTGCGCAGCCGAAAAGAGGAGCAAGGAAAGAATTCTTTCAAAAGAAGAGTTTATTCAAAAGGCTGCTTCAATACATGGGAACAAGTATGATTATTCAAACGTGTTATACAAAACTTCTCATGACGAGGTTGAAATCATATGCAGGAAACACGGTCCGTTCAGGCAGAAGCCATACATGCATCTTCAAGGACACGGATGCCCAAGATGCGGCTATGTCATTTCAACAATGGAGGATGAGATTGCATCATTCATCGAGGAACTTGGACTAAGTGTTGAAAGAAGGAACAGGTCAATACTTGAAGGAAAGGAAATTGACATCTTCATTCCAAGCCTTTCAGTTGGGATAGAATGCGACGGACTCAAGTGGCATACAGAAGAGTTCATTGATAAGAACTTTCATCTAGACAAGACTAACAAGTGCCTTGAAAAAGGAATAAGACTAATCCATGTCTTCGAGGATGAATGGCTCTTTAAGAAAGATATAGTTAAGAGCATCATCATGAATGCCGCAAGAATGGACTCACAAAGGATATTTGCACGAAAGTGCGAGATAAGAAAAGTGGAAGATACTGAGGAAAGAAATGGATTCCTAAACTCGAATCATATACAGGGAGATATATGCAATGGCATTGTCGCATCATATGGACTATACTTCAACGGTGAGCTTGTGTCAATAATGGTATTCGGAAGACCGAGAGTGAACCTTGGAAGGAAAACATATGATGATGGCGAATATGAGCTCCTGAGATTCTGCAACAAGACTAGACATAGCATTGTCGGAGGAGCAAGCAGGATGTTCAAAAGGTTCATTGAAGATTTCAACCCAAATAGAATCATAAGCTACTGTGACAGAAGGTATGGCACAGGAAGGATATATGAGATTCTCGGGTTTGGAATGACACATATATCAAAGCCTAACTACTATTATGTTTTTGGAAATAACCGAAAGAATAGGTTCACATTCAGGAAAGACGAGCTCGTTAAGGAAGGATTTCCAAAGGAAAAGACGGAACATGAGATTATGCTTGAACGTGGAATATATCGCATATATGACTGCGGAAACTATGTCTATGTTTGGAACAAACCGTCAACATTAGTAAAATACTCTTAAAATAAGTTAATACATTTTTTATCATAAAAACTAATATATACCTTTGCAGCAGTTTTAAAATATATGCTCTAAGATGAAGCTGCAATTCGCAATCCATGCAATCACTGACTGTACCATTAAGTACGGTGGAACCATTGAGTACTCCATTGATAATGGGAAGTCATGGCGTGTCCTTAGTAAACTGTTCCTTCCTGAAGGCCATGAGGCTCAGTTCAGGAATGCTAAATCAAATGGTTATAAAAGCTTCATCATTGAAGGCTATTTCAATGTATACGGACACATTTCTACATTAGCACCATACGGAACTAACGCATTTAGTTGGTTGTTTTACCAAACAAATGTCATAAATGCCAGTAAGCTCATCCTTGACTTTGATGAGCTGTGGCCAAAGGCTTATTATTATATGTTCTCACATTGTACTAGCCTTATAACAGCCCCTGAACTTCCTGTTGATACATTGGCTCAGTATTGTTATGAAGGTATGTTCGAGAATTGTTCTAGCCTTACAAAAGCCCCTGATTTGCCTGCAACTACTTTGGCTGAAAGCTGTTATTCATATATGTTCCAAAGTTGTAGTAGCATTAAATCAACCCCTAGACTTCCTGCTACTACAATGGCTCAGAAATGTTATAGAGGTATGTTCTACGCATGTACTAGCCTTGTATCAGCCCCTGAACTTCCTGCTACGGAATTGGATGATAATTGTTATGCATGTATGTTCTATCAATGCACTAGTCTTACAACAGCACCTGAACTACCTGCTACTACATTGGCTGAGTATTGCTATTTTCACATGTTCAATGGATGTACTAGTCTGACAACTGCTCCTGAGCTGCCTGCCACTACATTAGCTCAGAGTTGCTATTATCGTATGTTCTCCGGTTGTACTAGTTTGGCAACTGCTCCTGAACTTCCTGCTACTACACTAGCTCAGAGTTGTTATGCATATATGTTCTATCAATGTACTAGCCTGACAACTGCCCCTGAACTACCTGCTACTACATTGGCTGATTGTTGTTATTATCATATGTTCGAAGCTTGTACTAGCCTGACAACAGCACCTATGCTCCTAGCCATAAAGACTAAGGACAATTCATACTATTGCATGTTTCACGGGTGTAAAAGCCTGAAGAAACGCCCTGTAATGCCAAAAAATACATATATTGAAGCTCTTAACATGTGTTTCATTCCTATTGAACTAGTAAAATAAAAATTTCTATGAAACAACAATTCACCATACAGGCAATCACTAGCTGTACCATTGAATTCGGTGGAACCATTGAGTATTCCATCGATAATGGTAATACGTGGCGTATCCTTGAAAAACTATCCCTTCCTGCATACCATGAGGCTCAGTTCAGGAATGCTAAATCAACTAGTAATGACTGCTTCATCATTGAAGGCTACTTCAATGCCTACGGTCACATTTCTACATTAGCACCACACGGAACTGAAGTATTTATGTGGTTGTTTTTCCAAACAAATGTCGTAAACGCTAATAAGCTCATCCTTGACTTTGACGAGCTGTGGCCACTGGCTTATTATGGTATGTTCTCCGGTTGTTCTACTCTTACAACAGCACCTGAACTTCCATCCACTAAATTGGCTCCGCGTTGCTATGAACTGATGTTCACCTATTGTTCTAGCCTTACAAAAGCCCCTGAATTGCCTGCCACTACTTTGACTACTAATTGTTATTCATATATGTTCCAAAGTTGTAGTAGTCTTGAATCAGCCCCTGAACTGCCTGCTACGAAACTGGCTTGGATGTGTTATAGAGGCATGTTCTATAGATGTACTGGCATTACATCAACCCCTGAACTTCCTGCTACGGAATTGGCACAGAGCTGTTATACAAGTATGTTCTCCGGTTGTACTAGCCTTACAACTGCACCTTCAGTACTTCCTGCTACTACATTGGCTGATGATTGTTATCGAAGTATGTTCAAAGATTGTACTAGTCTTATAACTGCACCTGAACTTCCTGCTACTATACTGACTGTTTATTGTTATCATAGTATGTTCAGAGGCTGTACGAGACTGACGACAGCCCCTGAACTTCCTGCCACTACATTGTATGAGAGTTGTTATGCACATATGTTCTACGATTGTACTGACCTGACAACAGCGCCGGAACTACCTGCAACGGCATTGGCTGATAAATGTTATTATTATATGTTCCAAGGTTGTACTAGACTTGTGAATGGGCCATCTTCAATTGGAACTAGTTCATCCAAGATGAGTGAAAGTGCTTGTACATCTATGTTCGCAGGTTGTACTAGCTTAACATCAGCCGCTAAACTGCCTGCTACCACATTGGCTAAGTATTGCTATGCAGGTATGTTCTATGGTTGTACAAGTCTGACAATTGCCCCTGAACTGCCTGCTACGGAATTGGCTGAGGGTTGTTATTCAGGAATGTTCGAAGCTTGTATTAGCCTGGCAACAGCACCGATGCTACTTGCTGTAAAAACTAAGGATAAACCATACTTCCACATGTTTGACGGGTGTAAAAGCCTTAAAAAAAGGCCTGTAATGCCTGAAACTGCTTATCTTGAAGCAGTTAAAATGTGTTTCATTCCTAGTGAACTAGTAAAATAAACATTTCTATGAAACAACAATTCACAATCCAAGCTATAAATGACTGTGCCATTAGGTACAGTGGCTACATTGAGTACTCCACTGATTATGGGAAGACGTGGTGTATCCTTGATACACTATTCCTTCCTGAAGGCCATGAGGCTCAGTTCAGAAATGCAAAAACGAAAGGTAATGCCAGCTTCATGATTAAAGGAATATTCAATGTCTACGGTCACATTTCTACTTTAGCACCAAGCGGAACAAAAGCATTTATGTGGATGTTTTACCAAACAAATGTTGTAGATGTTAGTAATCTCATCCTCGACTTTGATGAACTGTGGCCTTTGGCTTTTGAAGGTATGTTCTCATGCTGTTCTAATCTGGCAACAGCCCCTGAAATGCCTGCTACTACATTGGGCGCTGCTTGTTATGAACTGATGTTTTCCTATTGTTCTAGCCTATCAACTGCACCTAAGCTTCCGGCCACTACATTGGCTGAAAGTTGCTATTCATGTATGTTCAAAGGTTGTAGCAGCCTTGTATCAGCCCCTGAACTTCCTGCTACTACAATGGTTAACTTTTGTTATTCATGTATGTTCAGAGGTTGTACTAGTCTGACAAAAGCCCCTGAACTGCCAGCTACTGAATTGGCTCAGAGATGTTATGAAGATATGTTCAATGAATGTTATAGTCTTACGTCAGCCCATTCTATACTGCCTGCTACTACTTTGTATAATGGATGTTATGAAAGTATGTTCAGAAATTGTACTGGCCTGACAACAGCACCTGAGCTGCCTGCCACTGCATTGGCTGATAGTTGTTATGCATATATGTTCTACTGTTGTAGTAGTCTAAAAATAGCCCCTAAACTGCCTGCTACCACATTGGCTAAGTATTGTTATGCAGGTATGTTCTATAACTGCGAAAGTCTAACGACAGCACCAATTCTCCTAGCCGAAAAGACTAAAGACAAATCATACTATTACATGTTTCACGGGTGTAAAAACCTTAAAAAAAGGCCTGTAATGCCTAATACGGCTTATCTTGAAGCAATTAAAATGGATTTCATTCCTAGTGAGCTAGTTAAATAAACATTTTTATGAAACAACAATTCACCATACAGGCAATCACTGACTGTACCATTGAATATGGCGGCGACATTGAGTACTCCATCAATAATGGGAAGTCATGGCGTGTCCTTGGTAAACTGTCCCTTCCTGAAGGCCATGAGGCTCAGTTCAGGAATGCAAGAACGAAAAGTAATGAAAGCTTCGTTATTGAAGGCTACTTCAATGTATACGGACATATTTCTACATTAGCTCCAAACGAAACAAACACATTTGTGTGGATGTTTTACCATACAAATGTTGTAGATGCCAGTAAGCTCATCCTTGACTATGATGAGCTGTGGCCGATGGCTTATTATGGTATGTTCTCATGCTGTACTAATCTGACTACAGCCCCTGAACTGCCTGCTACTACACTAGCTCAGAGTTGTTATGCATATATGTTCAGAGATTGTACTAGCCTTACAACTGCCCCCGCATTGCCTGCAACTACACTGGCTCATTATTGTTATTCAGCTATGTTCAATGGTTGTACCAGTCTGACAACAGCCCCTGAACTGCCTGCAACTACTTTGGCTAAGTATTGTTATCAAAACATGTTCAGAGGTTGTACTAACCTGACAACAGCCCCTGAACTGCCTGCTAATATATTGGACAAGTATTGTTATGATAGTATGTTCCATAAGTGTACTAGTCTTACGTCAGCACCTTCTATACTGCCAGCTACTACTTTGGCTAATTATTGCTATCAATATATGTTCTCCGGTTGTACTAGCCTGACAACAGCCCCTGAACTGCCTGCCACGACATTGGCTCTGAGTTGCTATGCATATATGTTCTACTGCTGTAGGAGTCTAACAATTGCCCCTAAACTGCCTGCTACAGAATTGGCTCAGTATTGTTATTCGGGTATGTTCGGTAAATGTGAGAATCTAACGGCAGCACCAATACTACTTGCCGTAAAAACTAAGGATAAATCATACTTTCACATGTTTGAAGGGTGTAAAAGTCTTAAAAAGAGGCCTGTAATGCCTAAAAAGGTTTATCTTGAAGCAATTAACATGAGTTTCATCCCTAATGAGCTAGTAAAATAAACATTTCTATGAAACAGCAATTCACCATACAGGCAATCACTGACTGTACCTTTAAGTACAGTGGCTACATTGAGTACTCCACTGATTATGGAAAGTCGTGGTGTATCCTTGGCACGCTATTCCTTCCTGCAGGCCATGAGGCTCAGTTCAGGAATGTAAAATCGAAAGATGATGACAGGTTCATCAATAAAGGAATGTTTAATGTATACGGACACATTTCTACCTTAGCACCAACCGGAACTAATGCATTTAGGTGGATGTTTTACAAGACAAATGTTGTAGATGCAAGTAAGCTCATCCTAGACTATGATGAGCTATGGCCAAAGGCTTATACATGTATGTTCTCAGGTTGTCATAATCTAATATCAGCCCCTGAACTGCCTGCCACTACATTGGCTGAGAACTGTTATACATGTATGTTCTCATGCTGTACTAATCTGACGACAGCCCCTGAACTGCCTGCAACTACATTGGCTCAGAGTTGTTATTCTCATATGTTCGACGGTTGTACTAGCCTTGTGAATGCACCATCTTCAATCGGAGATAGTTCAACCACGATGGGTGTAAGTGCTTGCGCATTTATGTTCTACGGTTGTATTAGATTGACAACAGCCCCTGAACTTCCAGCCAATACATTGGCTGAGAAATGTTATGAGCTAATGTTCAGAGGTTGTATTAGCCTAGTGAATGCGCCATCTTCAATTGGAACGAGTACAACCACAATGGGTGTAAGTGCTTGTACATATATGTTTCAAAATTGTACCAGCCTGACAACAGCACCTGAACTACCAGCTACTGCATTGGCTGATTATTGTTATAGATATATGTTCGCAGGTTGTATTAGCTTGACAACAGCACCTGAACTACCAGCTACTGCATTGGCTCAGAAATGTTATGAAGATATGTTCTATAATTGTACTAGTCTTACGTCACCCCCTTCTATACTGCCTGCTACGGAATTGGCTAATTTTTGCTATCAATATATGTTCCAAGGTTGTGCTGGTCTTACAACAGCACCTGTACTGCCTGCCACTATATTGGCTCAGAGTTGTTATGAAGGTATGTTCCAAGGTTGTGTTGGTCTTACAACAACACCTGAACTTCCTGCCACTACATTAGCTCAGAGTTGTTATGTAGATATGTTCGCAAAATGTAGTGGCCTGACAAAAGCACCTGAACTACCTGCCACGACACTGGCTCCATTTTGCTATGTAGGAATGTTCTATGACTGTAAAAACATTGTATCAGTAACTTCGGTACTTCCAGCAACGGAACTTTCCGTATGCTGCTATAAGTACATGTTCAAAGGATGTATCCAAATTAAAACCCCACCAAAGATTAATGCCTATAAACTTAAGGAAGAATGCTGCTGCGGCATGTTCTATGAATGCGAGAATCTGACGACAGCACCAATTCTCCTAGCCGAAAAGACTAAGGCTAAATCATACTATTGCATGTTTCAAGGGTGTAAAAGCCTGAAGAAACGTCCTGTAATGCCTAAAACAGCTTATCTTGAAGCAATTAAAATGGATTTCATTCCTAGTAAGCTAGTAAAATAAACATTTCTATGAAACAACAATTCACTATACAAGCAATCACTAACTGCTCCATTGAGTACGAAGGAACCATTGAGTACTCTACTGATTATGGGAAGACATGGTGTATCCTTGATACACTATCCCTTCCTGCAGGCCATGAGGCTCAATTCAGGAATGCTCAATCATCTAGTAATGACTGCTTCATCATTGAAGGCTACTTCAATGTATACGGTCACATTTCTACATTAGCACCATACGGAACTGAAGTATTTATGTGGATGTTTTACCAAACACATGTCGTAAATGCTAGTAAGCTCATCCTTGACTTTGATGAGCTGTGGCCACGTGCTTATTATGGCATGTTCTCATGCTGTGATAAACTGACATCAACACCTGAACTGCCAGCTACTACATTGGCTATTGCTTGCTATGGACTGATGTTCACATATTGTACTAGCCTATCAACAGCCCCTGCACTTCCAGTCACCACATTGGCTGAAAATTGTTATTCATATATGTTCAAAGGCTGTATCAGTCTTAGAAAAGCCCCTGAACTGCCTGCTACTACATTGGCACAGAGATGTTATGGAGGTATGTTCTATAAATGTACTGGCCTTTTGAAAGCGCCTGAACTTCCAGCTACGGAATTGGCTCCGAGTTGTTATGAAAATATGTTCTTTAATTGTAATGGCCTTACTTCAGCTCCTTCTATACTGCCAGCTACTACTTTGGCTGAGAATTGTTATCAAAATATGTTCAAAGATTGTGCCAGTCTGAAAAGAGCACCTGAACTGCCTGCTACGGAATTAGCTGAAGCTTGTTATTCGTATATGTTCAATGGTTGTACTAACCTTGCAACAGCACCTAAACTACCTGCCACTACATTGGCTAATAGTTGTTATTCTCACATGTTCAAATATTGTACTAGCCTTACAACAGCTCCTGAACTGCCAGCCACTACATTGGATTATAATTGTTATGCATATATGTTCAATAATTGCACCCGTCTGACAACAGCCCCTTCAGTACTACCTGCCACCACATTGGCTCAGTATTGTTATTATTATATGTTCGCAGGTTGCACTAGCCTAGTGAATGTACCATCTTCAATTGGAACTAGTTCAACCAAGATGAGGGAAAGTGCTTGTACATCTATGTTCTCAGGTTGTACTAACCTGACAACAGCCCCTGCACTGCCTGCTACAGAATTGGCTCCATTTTGCTATGGAGGAATGTTCTATGACTGTGAGAATCTAACGGTAGCACCAATGCTACTTGCCATAAAAACTGATGAAAAGCCATACCTTTGCATGTTTCACGGGTGTATAAGACTGAAGAAACGTCCTGTAATGCCTAAAAAGGCTTATCTCGAAGCAGTTAAAATTGGTTTCATTCCTAATGGGCTAGTAAAAAATAAACATTTCTATGAAACAACAGTTTACAATCCAAGCAATCACTGACTGTACCATTCAATATGCTGGCTACATTGAGTACTCCATCGATAATGGAAAGTCATGGTGTGTCCTTGGTAAACGGTACCTTCCTGCAACCCATGAAGTTCAGTTCAGGAAGGCTAAATCAAATGGTAATGACAGCTTCGTAATTGAAGGCTACTTCAATGTCTATGGCAATCTCTCAACATTAGCACCAAACGGAACAAAAGCATTCATGTGGCTGTTTTTTAAGACAGATGTTGTAGATGCCAGTAAGCTAATCCTTGACTTTGATGAGCTGTGGTCACGTGCTTATTATGGTATGTTCCACAGTTGTTATAATCTGAAAACAGCCCCTGAACTTCCTGCTACTAGATTGGCTGAGTATTGTTATACGAATATGTTCTACGGTTGTGCTAGTCTGACAAAAGCCCCAGC
>Ga0310691_10002091_pt1 | contig 27837 bp, 22 predicted proteins | sample 176DNAGHGlowgp2_FD_203887 | JGI IMG/M metagenome (GOLD analysis project Ga0310691, IMG submission 203887) | Sheep rumen microbial communities from Palmerston North, Manawatu-Wanganui, New Zealand - 1766 DNA GHGlow gp2 (v2) (version 2) | ecosystem: Host-associated > Mammals > Digestive system >... | reverse complement strand
CAAGATACTCATCATTAAGATCAAGATTACCTTGGTTATCGAGGATGTTGACCTCACAGCCCATTAAGAGTCTGATACCATACATCTGCCTTGGCACAACAAACATATTCCTAAAATAAACCAACGGACAAGTACCTGGCACACTTGGACCGTGTTCCGTTATCCCCAGAATCTCCAGCCTTTTGTCTGCTGCAGCTCTTACCATTTCTTGCAGGCTGCTGTAAGCATGACCCGATGCCACAGTATGTGTATGTGCGTCTATTAATACTTTTCTCATATTTCTTTAACGGATTCGTATTTTTCGATTGCATGCAATGTTTTCTGTTTGCCAATGGCCACTAGCTTCTCAGATTTATCAAAGTCAAAGGTTCCATAGCGGCTCATTTGAATATCCACAAGAATATCCGGCTTCATGAGTTTCGCCATTAGGATGGAGTTCTGACGGATCATAAGAGAATTGGTTCTGGAAAGCATGGTATAGTAATTGAACTCAATATTGTCTGGTATCAACATGTCAAGTATCTTTGATTTCAGAGAGTTGTCTTGCTTTTGCATTTCGGTCAGGCGATGCATTTCATCCCATTGAGCTTTATAATCATGTCCACTTACATCAATGCCGACCAATATGTCTTTCTTCAGCCTTTTTACACGATTCAAAGGAATTGGGTTAAGAATGCCTCCATCGATCAACACCATTCCGTCACGTTGAACGGGCTTGTAGAATGACGGCATCGAAATGCTGGCTCGAATTGCCTCAAATAAACTACCCTTGTTGAATACAACTTCACGCCCAACCTTCAAGTCAGTAGCTACAGCACAATAGGGAACGGGTAAGTCCTCAATGGCCATGTCAGGAACAAACTCCATGATGGTTTCAATGATACGAGTGCCCTTAGCCAAGTGATTGATAGAAAAGGAGAAATCCGTTAATTCAATCATCTTCTTCCTGTCTATGGCTTTCATCCATTCGCGGAACTCTTTCAGTTTGCCCGCTGCATAGACTCCACCAATCAATGCTCCCATTGAGCATCCTGCGATGGAGGAAATATGATATCCATGCGATTCCAATTCCTCAATCGCACCGATATGGGCTAATCCTCTGGCACCACCGCTTGACAGTACCAAAGCTACGTCTTTTGTCTTCATCTGGTCAGCCATAGTCTAAAACGCTTTAGTGTTCGCAAATATAGTGATATTTACTTAATTATGGATATTTCAGTGTATATTATTACATATCTTTAAGAGAAAATGAAGCATGGTCAACAGTATTTTTGCTGTTGGCCATGCTTGTAGGTGAGCCACGAAAAGTCCTCTATATGAGGGCCATCATGCCAGTAGTCCGTAAAGTCTTGAGAGCAAGGAGGAAGGTTGTCACCCTGTCCGTCTCGGAAAATCTGTTGGGTTTCCTGCTCTGCTTCGGCTTTCTCCATATCATCTTCCCATTTGCCTATCGGTTCATCGTAGTATTCACTGAACTTTTCGGCATACAAATAGTAATAGGTGGTACCGTTGTAGATGCTTGTCAGGTACTCCACCCTGTCATCCCACCAGTCGTATTCGGGATATCCAAGGGCTCTCCAGAGTTGGCTGCATCGGCGGTATAGCAATTCGCATTCCGTTTCTGAAATGACATCCCTGAGTCTTACCCGATTGTTGTCAAACCAGACATAACGCCAGTCATCATAGTCCTTGTCTTCAATAAGCCCTGCTGCAAATCTCCAAATTTTCCTGGCCCACCAGAAATGACCCGTTTCAGCACAGAGGTCACCGAGATACATGGCCTTTTGGAACTTTCGCTTGCAGCTTTCCGCACAACGGATTGGATGGATTTCCCTGTTCACCAGGTCTTTGAGCAAACGGGCTTCAAGATGAGTCACAACACCATTGGGTAAGCATCTGCATACCCGATAAGGAATTCTTCTTCTCATAATTTGAATGAATATAGTGTAACAGTATTATAAAGAACACTCATTCACCAGTCTTTTCAGACTGATGTTTGTGGGGTTGTTTTCCCCGATTGTTACACTATGCTTCAGAGAGCAGATTCTTCGCTACGTCATCTTGTAATCCCATCAATGCTGCTGCAAAATTACACGATTCATTCCATATCGCCAAGCGTTTTCAACTATTTTTCAAAATTATTTTTTGAGGTGATAGAAAGCTGGATCTGCATGGCTCTTTGTTGTGATAAGGAAAGAAAATACAATTTCTGTCAGAAAAAGATGAGAACTAGAATGGATAGAGGATCAGATGAAGAATGGAGAAGGGTGAAAACCGATTTTTTCGCTGGCAATCGCTGAGTTATGGCATGGTCAGGGATTTAGGGAAAGTAATCCTGTGTATAAAGAACTGCAAGAGGCTGGTAAGGAACTGGAGACCGATTCGGAGAAGTTCTTCCATTTCGAGTGGAACATTGTAGATATTGACGAATCCCATATATATGTCACAAATAAGTCCAATGGTCATCGCTATCATGTTTCCGTTATTTATCCTGCTGCACTTTACGTTGATGTGTTTAGCATAGAAGATGATGGAACAGAAATAAGAGCATTCCCCTAGGCTTATCCTTATTTTATATTAAAAAGTACATAATAAAGTATCCTGTAGAGCATTAATATTTTGCAAATTAAGTAATATTTTGTAATTTTGTGGCAGTATTACCAATAAAGTATATCGACTTATGTTTGCAATCATTTTCTGGATTATCGTAGCTCTGATAGCCTATGCTTTTAGAGAGCAGCTCATTCAGATAGCTGTCTTTATCGGCGCATTCATGGCTATTGGGGCACTCATCTTCTGGATTCTGTTTGACAACGCAAGCCTTGGCTCGACAATCGGATTCTGGGTAGCCATCTTCATCGGATTGAAACTGGTTACCCAGTCCATGGGTGCCGAGTATTCCTCCATCTTCGAATACGCCTACTATATTTTTTCCGTCCCCGTCTGGTTCTTGAACCGTCTGCAACATATATTGTCTGAGCCTTGGCGCTATATGTTCAAAACCAGTTGGCCGGAAGAAAGCACCAAGGAGATTATTCGCCCATTGCTATATGGGCTTCAGATTCTCTTGTATATAGTTATAACTCCACTTCGTCTGCTCAATGCGTTCATTTACAATATTGTCATATACGGAGTGACGGAGTTGTACGACCTCTTTTTTGAGGTGCTACAGCCCAGTGAGTGGGATGAGGGTTATGGCGACTGGTGGACATGGACATATATGTTGCCCGTACGAATCATCAAATATCCCATTTATCATGGAGGTCTGGTTCTGATAGAAGGAGCTGTGTGGACAGTTATCGACACCATTATCCCTGCCATTACCATGTATCATGGCACCGACTTGGTAGCAGGTCAGGCCATCACTGGAAAGGCAGGGCGCCGATGGACTGATGGCACGTTTACAGCCAGTCAGAGCAGTTGGGGCGGCATCGGTGTCTATTTTGCCTCACGCCGTAGTGTCGCAAGAAGATACGCGGAAGATCCTTATAGGTTAAGCGGGTCAAATCCAGTCATGATTGTATGCCGTGTCTCGCTGGGGAAAATTATCAATTATTCTCTTGCCCCATATTCCACATATAAGAATGCAGGAGCTACTGGAAATCCAGCTGTTTTGAATCGATACGCCGAGAATAATGGGTATAATACCGGTGAGTGGTGGAACCAACGTGGTGGCTATTGGGAGTATTGTATGTTCGATTGGCAGAACCGTTATAATCACCCTTGGCGAATCAGGCCGATTTTCGTATTTAACTTCCGCACAGGCAGAGCGCAACATATAGAAAGCGGTATTCGTCACTGGCTCTTCTCAAAGGTTGTGATGGATGACATTTTTAAAAGCCCAGGATTCATCTGTTTAGTAATCTTTGCCTTTATTGTCGTGATATGGTTTATATTCTATGGGTATCAATGGCTGTGGGATGAATACTTGTGGCACTACTTCATCTAAATCTCAGATAATTGCGCTGTTGAGTGACATCAATCGTGAGGGAATAGGCAATGTTATTGCTTATTTGGAGCATAGCGACTATTTTTCAACCCATCCTTATCATCATCACCGCTTTGAAGGTGGACTGGCAGAACACTCTTTAGGAGTTTATTGGGAAATGAGAGCCTTTGCCCCAGACCTTCCTGATGAGAGTTGTCGAATCGTCGCCTTGTTCCACGACTTGTGTACCACTCGCTTAGAAGGTTATGATGCCATCGGCTATCATCATCATGGCCAACGTTCCGCCGAAATGTTGGATGCGTTGGGCTTCGACCTTCATGATGAAGAGCGATTGGCTATTAGTCGTCACATGCACCATGTGCCGCCACATGAACTCAACGAAAAAACCAGATTGTGGCATTTCTTGCACTTTTGCGATCGCAGGAATGCAAATGAATCGTAAATATTTGGTACAGGGCGTTGTTCATGGTTTCAAAATTCTTTTGCGATAGATGATAGAATCTGCACTCTACATGCTTCTTTATATTGGAATAAGGGAAAAGCAAGATAGAGAATTATGGCAATTATTGACGAATTTCGAAAACAGACAAAAGAAACGGTATTGGAATATATGGACAAGCTGGCATTAAACCGGGTTGTCTATTCATCACTTGTGAAAGGGTTTGAACCCTATCTGGAAGAGCGTAATCTCCTTTTTTATATTCACGGCACCAATATGGTTGTCGTGTGTTTCGACTTATGTGGCAAAAATGAAGAATTGGCAGACGAACGGGAACCCATATTTCTTGATGATCCTGAATATTATTCCCAAAAGGGTTCTCGTGTCAGCCCTGTATTTCAGTTGTCTGAAGCCTTAAAAGAAAAGGACGATAGGATGGTGAATATTTTCCCTCCTATGGATATATATGGCGTACTCTTATCTGAAAGCACCTTCCTTAATGCCAAAGATATGAAAGGAAAATGGGATACGATGAGAGTTCATGTCATTGATGGGATGAAGGGACTGAGGCATCGGGAGATAGCCACAAACAGGCGGTTTAACGAGCAAGCCAAAGAAGTCATGGAAGCGATATTCGGTGATGATTTCAGACCTTTTGACTACGGATTTGTAAACGAGAAACTTGAAGAGATTAACAGCCATTCTGATGAATTTGAAAAGCTTCTAAAACGATTCACAGCAGAAGGTTTCGAAGTCGTGGATGAGGAAGAATCATTGTCCGATAATGCAGATCTAGGCGACGATGATGACGAAATCAATTTAGACGACTATCCCAAAGGTAGTGTTCATAAAATAGAGGATATTTCCTTCCCCGATGGAGAGATAGAACAGAATCAGAACATCAGTGTCAAGGTTGAAATTCTGCGCCCTATTGCTAATCCTCGTGAAGAATTAGATAAGCTGGTGGGGTGTGCCAATATCAAAAAGCGTATGGACGAGTTGGTGGCTCTGACCCGCTATAACAAGATGATGCGCGAACAGTTCCCAGACAGCAAGCAGCATGACGTATCGCTTCATAGTGTGTTCCTCGGTCGTCCTGGAACAGGAAAGACTACCGTATGCAAGATTTCCGGTTCTCTTTTGCGTCAGGCAGGTGCCTTGAGCAAAGGCCATGTTGTTGTGTGCGACCGAGGAACCTTTATCGGAACCCTTTGGGGTGACGAGGAACGTTCCATGCGCCAAGTACTGGAAATGGCACAGGGTGGAGTGCTGATGATTGACGAAGCTTATCTTCTCAACGGCAAGCATGAGAATGATCCAGGCAAAATCGTTGTCCAACTGATGATGAGCATACTTGCGGATGAGACGCAGCGAGACATTGCCATTGTGCTCTGTGGTTACAAAGAGCCAATGGAAAAACTGCTCGATGCCAATCCAGGGTTACAGTCGCGTTTCCCCAACAGGTTCGAGTTCGCAGACTTTACTATTGATGAACTGTTGGAAATCACACGCCGTCGAGTGAAGGAATATGAATACGAATTCACCGACTCTGCATGGGATAAGTACTGCCAGATACTGACACAGGCCTATCAGCAACGAAATCCTCAGACTTGGGGCAATGCCCGTTTTGTTGCCAACCAACTGGAGCGCATCTATATCCAACACGCTATGCGTTGTGTCAGGCAGGCCCCCACGGACAAGCGGCAACTCCGCCTGCTCACTCCAGAGGATATCCTGCCAATAGATGTACCCAAAGAGAAACGTCATATCGGATTCTGTTAATGGTGAGACTTAATAATAGCAAAACGCATGTAATATCATCACTTTTTTGAAAAATCGGTTTTAAATTCGCCTTTTTTTTGTATCTTTGCACCATATTATCAATAACAAAAGTAGGGAAATATGTTTAAAGTTTATATTTCTGAATCAGCCTATCAAGGTATTGTCGGTTCAGCAACGACAGGACAGTCTTATTTGTGTAAGCTGCTGAAGCAGCAGCCTGTACAGTTGTTAAAGCAGACAGATACTGAAAGATACAAGGCATACCCAGAAAACGTATTGAAAAATCCCTCTGCGCTTTTCATACTTGATATTACACCAGCAGAGGCACTTGCCATACAAAGAATGTATGGTGTTATGTGTTTAAGCTGTGCTGCTCCAGATATTACCCCACTTATTGATGTAAACGACGAACATACAACAGAAAAAAAAGTCTCACTTGGAAGAGGATGGGATTCGGTACTTGATAGTGTTGAGCATCTGCCTTCAAATGCATTAATATTGAATGACCGTTATCTTTTCAAGACCACTAATCCCGTTTTTGGTAATGGGTTTGACAATATACGCAGTATTCTTACAGAACTACTACCTCGTGAATTGAGCACTAAATACCATATAATAGTTATATTTGATAGAGACGAGATAGATCCATTGTATAACTTTAAAATCATTACCAAACGGCTAAATGACATAGCAAAGGAATTTAATAAACCTTATGAAATAGTCATGGAGGTATTGGGACTTTCAGGAGGGAAAGAAATTTATTACAAATTTCACAATCGGCGTATCGTTTCTAATTACTTCGTTGTTAAGATGGACTACACTTTGGCTGCTTTCAACAAAACAGAAGGAACATCAGAACAAACGATTATTCCTCAGGTGCTGTTTACAGAAGACAGCCTGGCCAAGCGATCTTCAGCCCCTTTGAAGTCGATGCAGCAAATAACCAAAGCCCTGCAAAGTTTCTCTCAGTCTCTATCTTCACCTTCAACAGATCACAATTCATACAGTTATGCCGTCAATGGTCAGCGAAAGGAGCGATGTGTGACTATAACAAATAGGTTGATAAAGTAATTAGAGGAAAAGAATATGTTACGTGATTTGTTAAGCCATGTTGAAGCCCTATACACGTTAGGGGTTGTGTTGACTGGAGTTGTTTTATACGTCATCACCAAGGTTGTCAGAACAAGCAATCAGAAACGCCAAGACACCCAAGAGCAGTTTAATCTTGTAGTTGAGCAACTTTCAAAAGACAATGAGACATCTCAATTGTCAGCAGCCATTATCCTGCGGCGTTTCTTCAATGCTATCATTGATAAGGATCGTTTCAGGCAGGAAACTATTAATGTCATTTCGTCTATGCTAAAGATTCACCCTACAGGCATCTATCAAAAGACATTGGGTGATGGTCTCGCATACGCTGGAAATCTGAATTATGCTGATTTGCAGCGAACTAACATGCAGGATTTATATTTGGGGAAGAAGAATGAAAAAGACGATGCTCTAGAAAAGAAGGGTAAAGCACCCAAAGCCGATAAAGATGAATCATGGAAGATAACAATGGACTTTACCGATATGTATGGTGCAAATCTTTCTTATGCCTTGGTAGAAAATATAGTTGGCTTTGGTACGGTATTCAATAGTGCGATTCTGCACCACACTAACATCAAGCATTGTACATTCAGAAATGCAGACTTTAAATACGCAGATCTGACGAATGTGTATTTTGAGAACGTTAGACTTGAAGGGTCAAACTTCAAGGGAGCAGTTGGTATCCCTGAAGAAATGGCCAAGCATTTGGAGTGGATTAATAAGGGTTCCAAAGATGAAGCATACGTATATAAAGATGCTGAGAGCTTTTTAATGGACAAGACAAAGAAAAGAGGCGGCGGTCATAAAACCGTGTTCTTCAGTATGCCTGGTACGTTGACAGCCTCGGATGAAGCTCTTATCCTGTTCTATCAGAAAATACTTGAAGGGAAAAAGATGGAAGTCAAGTACTATAAACGCGACCATTATCCCAAAGATGGTCAGCTGACCAAAGTAAAGCAGTCGATAGGTCAGTCTGATGCGATGATAGCATTTGGTCTAAAGCAGATAGAAATAAAATCCGGTCGTTTAAATCCTGGCAGAAAAGACTATCAGGAAGACCTTTGGTTGCCAACCCCTTGGAATGAGATAGAGGTAGGCATGGGCGTGATGGCTAATTTACCCATTTTATTGGTCAGAGACGACAAGGTAGAAATTGGTGTCTTTGACAAAGTCATTTCTGAATATAAAATCAAATCATTGTCCTCTGCCACTCCATTAGCGGACATAGAACAAAATGAAGAGTTTGTAAAGTGGCTGGACTTGTTCAATTAGTACTTGTTGATAAAGATAAAATTATAGTATAATATGAGACAAAAGGAATACTTGAAAGCAAGGTTGACTAACGACATTTTCTCACTCTGCCTGCTCCAACAGAACGGGAAGTCGCCAAAGGAAATTTGCGAAGGTTTAATCAAAGCATTACGTCAGTATCTTGATGGTGATTCTGATTCCATCTATGCTGTCATGAAAATGAAAGTGGATGATATTGACATAGACTATTTCAAAGGCACACCAAATAGTAATAAACTGGAAGAGTACCTTAAACCCGCTTTAAAAGAAGAGATTGTTGAACATTTCCGTTCAGAGGCCATTAGGTTGCTCAACGAAAAGGAAGCTGTTATCAAAGCTGCGATTCTTCGTCGCATAGAACTGCTTACTTGGACTAATGGCCTCCCTAATGTTGCTTCTGCTCTTGAAATGTTTATTGATTATCTTCGCAACAATCCTTTCAAGAAACAGCAGGCAATCACAACTGGTGATGACAAGATTCTCTATGAGAAATACAATTTGGCAAAGGAAATAACCGTCATGGAAAGAATCAAGAGTAACAACAACGATGATGTTATTGAATTCTATAATGAATTGATGACCCAGTCTGCTCGTTCAGCTCAGAATGTTATCTATGAGTGTTTCTATGATTTCATGAAAGTGTATGCTGAAGATCAATCCCTTCAGAAAGTATATCGGAATATTTCCGAAACAGCCGTGTTTGCTAAACGAGTTCAAGGTAATTTCCCCAACCCGGAAATCAGTGCAGCCTTCGAAGAGGACTACAATCGTGTTGTTCCCGCTGACTTCTATTACCGTAATGTCGAAACAATTGACCAGGAAGAAGCATTTAATATTGCCCTTCTCCAGATATTTGCCTACAATGAGAAACTGATGTTAGAGAAAGGGTATATTCGAGAACACGATGTCTATATCTTCTCAAATCCCGATCTTGCATCACCAAAGGAACTATTGGCAACCTTCAGCCAGTGTGCTGATAACTTTTTCGAAGATTATGTACTATAAACATTAAAACGATACAATTATGAATAAGATGAGATTATTGGTAGTTGCACTTTTTGCAACTTTGTTCTCTGCCATGTACAGCATCAATGACAAGCGCGACATGAGAATTGTGACAGACTATGTAAAGAGATTGGCTGGCGTATGGGAGTTTAGAGACACTTTACTGACCGATTCTGGCACATGGTATATTCACAGCGAACTGACTCTATTGAAAGACAGCGTGTGCAGATATTATAGTGGACGCACATTTGTTACAACAGATGACTCAAAACACACCTCGTGGTCTTCCGCAGGATTTATGGGAGATAAGTGGGATGTAGGGAACTGGAAATATTCCTCATCCTATAACATCATATACTTATTTGGCTATTCTGGTGAAATAGAATCTTGGCGAGTTATCAATTTTGATAAAGATACGTTAACAACAATCCCCGATGGACAATACTTGTTAGAAATGCAGGATTGGCCGTTCGGACAAAGGAAAGAGATTATGTGGATTCGAAAGAAATAGCGAGTAAGAATATGGGGCGAGTGGATGGCGCTCGCCCCATTCGCTTATAGTTCTGTCATTTGTTTGTTGTCGCCAAAGATAATCAACTGGATAAAGATTCCAATAAACATAGCTATAAAAGAAAACATAATTAGGAAGTCACGAAGAACAAATACATCCTTACCGAAAAAATCAAAATGCTCTACTAATGGATAGGAGCAAAATGCACTACCGCTAGCATGATAAATAGAGTCGAGTTTTTCTATTTCTTTCCTAAAGATCTTTTGCTCATCTAGCTTGTTCTTAATTCCATCTATTTGGCTTATTATGTAACTTATGCTGTCATTGATTGTAGCCAATGTTATTTTGTTATCCTCTTTATTGCTATTTTCTTTTTTCCCCTCATATAAGAATCTTTTGCTATTATCTATGTATTGGGTATAGAATTCCCCGTCACCAACGAAACCACCTCTTTCCAAGAATTTCTCACCTAGAAAATTAATTACCACCAACCCAATAATTAAAGAAATGGCATAACTTAGAAATATCAATTCAACGCTACGGTATAGTTTCATCCATGCATTACTTCTTGGTGTTACCCTATTTACTTCGTACATAACAAAAACAAGAAGTATCATGACTAACACAGAAATTGTTGGAATAGATGGTTTTTCACTAAAAAAGGATAGAATAAGATCGAACCCCATTGTCATTGTAAGCCAAGCAGCTACTATAGATGCGATGAGGCGAGGTAGAAGGAGGTGAAGGTTCGACATCATGTTTAACAACCTTGGCTCAAATTGCGATGGAAATGCTCGGCACCACCTCCAAAGTTTGTGCAAGCATACCTTTAATTCTGGGAATAAGGAATAGAGTACGGCCATAACCATAATACAGGCTAATACAATAAAGCAATGCGGTAGGGCAGCGGTTGCCTTATTATACATAGCTAATATTTTATCCACACATTCTTTCCAAAATATCCCCATTAATACGATAGCCAGACTAGCAAACGCAATGTTGGCACTTCGAGCAATTTTCTTCCGTACAATTAAGGATCTTTCTTTTGGTAAAGGAGGTTTATTGGCGGAATTACGGTTATTCAAGTTAATCAGTCTGAGCAAACTGACGAAGGAAACGACTCCCAAAACAAGCAATAAAATAACCTTAATACTAATACCAGCAAACAGTAGAATGAAGAGACATCCCAAGGCAAGGAACAAAGTAATGTTTGCATGTTTATATAAATGCAAATGGTATACGTCATTAAAGTCATATCGCTTCAAGAACCATTGAGATATAAGGCTTTTGTTTTTGTTGCGTAATTCTACCATATTTGTCTCAACAGACTTGTTTTCTATGTTGTTCTCCCCTATGTCTAGTAATGAAACCAATACATCTGAGTTACAAATATGCCACTCTTTTTTTTCGTTTTTTTCTCGCATTGTAAAACATACACGGCGCATTTCTTCCTCGGGTTCGGCGAACCATGAAGGCCAACGATTAAAATCGTATTCTTCAGTTATTTCACGGATATACTTATGACTGCTATTGTTGTAATATTCAAAATACTCTTCTGCATGGGGTGACATAATGTCCTTTACCCACAAATCCTCAGCCCGAAATAATTCTTCAGCATATAATTTTGTAATTCTTTTTTTGTCAATAGCAGATAGGCTTCCTGTCCCAATTGCTTGTCGAATTTGTTTTCTATAATAATAGTACTCACATTTATGCATTAGTGCGGAAAAATAGAAATTGGACATTAGTCCAGAATACATCTTTTGAAACTGCGAACTATTCTGAAACACATCTGAGTGTTTCAAGTCGAACATGAAGTCCAATAGCAATTTCCGCAGGAAGCCAACTATATTTCCTTTTTTATCGGTACGAACGTAACGGACTTTATCCTTCTCACCCTTAACCAATCCCATTAGCCAAAGGGTTGAATAAGAAGGGGTTCCGTCGGAAATTCTTCTTAATGAACGGTAGAAGTTATTATGCTTATCTTTTTCCTCTTCAGTATTTTCTTCTAAATACCGTTTGCGAATAAGATCATGCAAGAAACGCCCACCAGAACTATCATTCTTTTGTGTATCAATCAGGGGGAAATAGGTGTTATAAATGCCACGGATAGTGTCTGATAAATTTCTGCCTACTGTATCCGTATAAGGCAACTCTAAGATCGTTTCCTCCATGTGAACAATTTTTGTAGTGGCATCTGCATTTATAAGATTGCCACCACCATTATTCAATTTTTCAATTATTTCAATATCGTAGAGATATTGGTTACGTTTAGAATCTGCGAAATTTGCCGGCTCATCTGGTGTTTCAGCTATTTTAAAGGCACTGTAATGGAGTTTGAAAACTACAGAGTCAGCCATGACCGTCATGCTAACAGGATATTTGGGAGACATCAAATTGTCTAAAGAACGAGCAAAATACGCTGGAAGGTCTGTATAGTCATAGACAGCAAAACCTTCTTCGATTCTTGAAAGATTCTTATTAAGTCGAAAGAATTTTCCGTAGTTCATAAGGCTGAAGATTTCAATTTAAGAATATATCCCTGAATTTTGTTGCACACTTGATTAAATCTCATCTCCAAATCATTATTGGTAATCTGAGCCCCTATTTGGGCTTTTGAATATAAATACTCCTCCCACATCTCTGGCCATTGTCGAACTGTGCCGAAAGCTGTAAGGTGAACCAGTTGAGCCAAGTGTTCTACCAACCCGCCCATATTGATGTGATGGTTTAAGAAATCGGTGATTAATACTGATTTCTTAGCCTCAAATATATTATTGTCACCAACTGATCCATCGTAATCTTGAAGTAAATTCCGATAAAAATATTGGCAGCTCTGTATTTTCTCATAGTACTCCCCTGCACCTTTCCGAACAGATTCCGCCCCATAAATGTTTTCTAAAATCCCAATAATTTTTTCAACAGACAAGTCATCAATGTTGGCATCGTCTAAACGTTTGTCCATGAGTTTAATCAGATTATAGAGAAAAAGCTGCGGAGTATTTGTTGGGCATGCACCTAGTGTTATATACCAATATTTTTCGCTTTGATTTAGACCTTCTGCTAACAACCGGTCATGCACAGCAGATGAGTATGCCGAAATAAACATGAAATAATGTCGTCCGCAAGGACCTATTCCCAATTTTTTCTCAGCCCGTAATTTCTTTGCAACTGTTGATACAAGATCATTGCTCTTCTGTTCAAACAGAAAGTTCAAATCTTCGTGACTCTTACAATATTTGCGCAACTCCTCATACTTTACATCCTGCTCGTCAAAGATCTTTTTTGCCTCATCTTGATTGTTCTGTATGCGTTTAACTCTCTTGTTCGAAGATATATATGTATAAATATTCTCCAAAAGATCTGTCCCGTAGCTATGGTGATTACCTTCTTTACCCAAATAGTAATCTAATAGAACTATATCGTACATTCGTTTAGCTAATAATCTCTCCGCTTCTTTAACGCTTTGTGCATATTCGAACATTACAATAATACTATCATCAAGGGCATCTTCTTTTATTTCTTCTAATTCCTTGCGACTTTCATTTACTTGGCGATATATTACATTTCCTTCTGTAGTGTATTCCTTACATACTACTTTGCAGTTATTCGAACTCTTTGTTGCGTAATCTTGAAAAAAATTATTCAACAAATTAATAATGATATACAACTTACAATTCCATTGGTATTTTATCTCTTTTGGAGAGGGCTTGCTTCCCATTCCGACTATAGCTTTATCATCTACCAATAAAAATCTCCATTTTCTTCCACAAATCCTCTCCAGAACATCATCCTCGCCAACAAATTCCTTATTTATCATTCGTAGTATAGAACTCTCTGAGTGGAAGATAAAGGGGGATACTCCTTCGGCATGAGGACCGGCAACAAATGCCTCCTTAGCCAATCGTGCATTTAAATCTGCATACTCTTTTGCTACATTTAAACTATATAGACCATTCTCATAATTTCGGGAAATGCTTTCCACTGCTTTTCTGAGATTATTTTCAAAAGAGAGCGAATCCTTCTCCCCATTCTTACTAATATCTGGCAATCCATTACATTGGGGAATAAGATAATTCCAAATACTATTATCTGTTATTTGAAATGAGCGAGGAATTCTTTCGTCTAAAGACCCGCATCCATACAGACTTTCAACGAACATGTCTGTTTTGGTGACATGAATGCAAGGAATAGCATCCCAGTCTTCTATTTTATCGCCTCCAGAAACACACTCCAAGTTACCTTGCGCAAAGCTGTTAACATCATCACGTTTCTGGGCATTAAATGTTAGAAAACTTGCGGGTGTATGAATTACGATACGGATTCTTATATAGGATTCTTTATTAGAAGATAAGTCATCTTCCTTATCTGCTATTTTCTTTAGTATGCGGTCAAAGGGTCTTGTATTACTATCTGAGGATGAAACTATCCTATAATGAAATTTACCATTGTTATTTGAGATACAGATTGTAGCCTCTTGAGGCATTTCTCTGTTCGTATCAATTATCCCTCTATTTTGATTCTGCATTTTGTATAGAAAATTATTCTTTAAAGTTTATTGATTAGGCTATTGATAAGACTTTCCATTTTGTCTATATCTTCGTCCTTGACAGCATCTTTTGTAGCATCGTCTTTCAGTCTTTCAGCTGTGTCTTTAAGCTCTTTGTACTTGTCAGGAAGAATGCTGCATATTTCTTCTAGTTTGTCAAAATCTTCTTTTGCAAGTAGTTTTGATGCCTCCATTATATAATAATAGTTCTTAACGCTGTTTTCAACGAACTCACAAATCTCATCAATAGAATGTTCTCCCCTCAGAAATGCTCCTATTGCTCCTGAGTGTTGAAATAAAGCAACAAACCGATCTGCATCATCATATTTTTCGAGAGGAATAACCTTAAACACAATATCAGGGTTAACATCTTTTGCATGAAGAATAAGATATAAATGATTGGCATTTTTACCAAATTGCTCTGATAAGGCTTCAATCCATTCATTCTCATCATTTGCTGGAGTATCCAATGGCCACACAGCATAAACCTCCGTCTCACTTTCTTCAATCAACTTATAGTATGAGAAGCGATAGGATAATAGTGGTTTGTTTTTAAGTTCACTTGAACTAGGGTTAAAATTTGATGGGAATTTCATTTCATATGCATCCTGCTGACCTTCATTTTTAAGATGCATACTTACCCACGCGCCATCCTTTTCTTTAAGAACTTCCAACGGAGCATTATTAATTGCATTCTGATATAATTCCAATTCATACTCAAAGTCTTTAGATATTTTACCTGCTTTATAAAGCAAATAATTATCGAAATCCATATCTTCCACTTTGTCATTAAGTCTCTCCTTAACTTTTGGGTTTTTATTTATGAATTCTATGAGTTTTGATAATTGGCGGCTTTTGCGATCATTAATTTCCTTTTCCAATTCAATTTTTCCTTTTTCGGTCAGATATAAGTTCCAAACTTTCCGAATCAGTTCTTCCCCATTGTTCTTGTCACTTATGATGCTTTTCCAAAAGAAATTACATAAAAGATTTCCTGTCATGGGCATGGGCTTAGCAGTTTTTAAACTAAAGAGACGGTCTTCCCATATCGGACTATTATAATACGTAGAAAAAACAATGACTGTTTTCTCCTTACTAGTGTTGTTACTCATATCTTGCAGTGTTTAGAAGTTTTACCAATGAATATTTGCAATCCAAGACAGCATGTTCTATTGCCGAATATGGAATAAATGGCAAAAGTTGGGGCATATCGTGCTCGGCAGGTTTCGACCTGCCTGAATGTATAGACATTCCTGGAAGGAAGTAATGAGTTATAGTACTATCTTCAAGCGTAAATTCCTTGAGCCTGGAATCTGTCTCTTGATTATCATTCTGTCCTTTTTCTATAGGATGCTTCGTTTTAGGCGAGAAATATAGATAGAAATCATGTGTGAGGTTTTCTTTTGCTTGTTTGTCATTCTTAATGTCAAATGCCTCATACATTTTGTCTAATAAACCTTGATGAATTGAAATAAAGTTAAAATCATGGAGAATTGAGTCATCTAAGCCATCCATGGGGTTAATGAAAAGTCCTTTTACATCAGGGTTCCAATATATTTCTGCAAACTTATGACACTGCGAAAATGCTTCGCCATTATTCCCATTGGCCTGATATCCATATAAATTAAAACATTTTTGTCCATCTGGAGTCCTAACTATGCTTCGTATTATAGAGAAAATGTATACTCCCTTAGCTGCATAGGTGGCACCTAAATGGTGTTTGCATGCAACAATCTGCTTGTCTTTCCCAGTCAATGGATTGTAATCATAACAATCAGGATCCATAAGGAATTCCTTTAATTCGTCCTTTGTTGAGAGTTGTTTAATATATTTGTCGCTATCAGGAAACAATTTCAAGATGCTCTTTTTATCTTTGTCGATATTTTTTCCAAAATCGTTCATCTTAGGAATGACGAAGTCGGTCTCCTCCAACCCGAAAGCTTTGGAGAATAAACGTTCGTCAAAGATAGCTACTTTTTGCTTCATGACATAAAGATGTCTGTAAAACCATTCTGCATTTATAGTCTCATTACGTAATAAACGGTCTGTAGAATTGTTTCCTGTGATACCTTCACTAAAGACAAATCTACTGGCATCGTCCTGTTTTATAACATAGTATTGGAATTCTTTCTTGCTTTCAAGGTGTGTTACGTACCTATACTTAACATTAGGATCTTCTTTCCTAAAGGAAATCATCTTTTCAAGATATAATCTTTCTTTTGAGCTAATCTTTGTGTCGTTATCATAATTAGACTTAGACCTATCATCTAAGATTAAAATTTTCTCGTGGTTATTCCATGAAGCAAGTTTTTCCCCTAGCTTCTTAAATGTTTTGTTTAATGCCAAACGTAGTCTTCTGTCATCCAATGGTTTATCACCCATTATATGTTCTTTGATAGGCTTCAGTTCATTATGAACCTTACTAAGTTTAAAAAACAGAGAATGAGAGTGTCTACGCACTTCTATATATTTCCTTGTATCACATTCATCATCAAAAATGATGTAATCGAAATTTTTATTTTTATTGTTAAGGAAAGCATCTGGGGTAAATATCTTCCATCCATTCTTACAAAAGATTCGTTTTCCAGGATAATCGTCTGTAATGTGTTCAAAACCTGACGAAATCAATGCAACTTTCTGAGGTTTTACGATACAGAAAATATATTGTAAATGCTCTTCTTTCCCATCTTTTGTAATTCTTGCATATAGAACTGGAGCAACATTATCAGTCCCCGGAAATGTCCATTTTGTGTCATATTTCAGATTTTCCAAACTTGGACTTTCCATTGGTTGTTCGTTATATAGCGGCCGATTTTTTCTTTCATCTGTTATTGACCTCAGCCATGATGCAGAGATTCTCATTTCCTTGATTCCCTTATTGGCCTCTTTCATCTTGCCTTCTTTATCAACATAATTTTCTGCTATTGCCATGCGGAGTTTTGCGAGGTCATCTTCACTAAACATGAGATTATCTGTTAGTGTTACAATATAAATGTCATCTGCATCTTTAGATCTGAAATAGAATCTGTCAAGTACTTCGCATAATGAAAGGTGATTCTTGCTTATCGCATCATTAACCATCTTTACCTCTCTTCCTTCTTCTGACAACTGCCTGTAGTAGGTCGTTTCCCCATCTACTTTTTCGCTCCTTATGTCATCTTTTGATAATATATCAATTGTGACTTCCAATTCATTTTTTTCTCTCCAATTTCCATGTTTGGCGGCGTTCCTGATAACATTTTCAATTATAGAAAATATGGCTTGCCTTCCAACAACTCCACCAGGAAGACTAAAGTCATATTTGCGCATTTCATTGAGCTCCTGAAGAGCAGTGTTTACTTTCCTTTGATTATTGTTGTAATAATTTAAAGGATTAACAGCTTTCCTCTGTTTGTTGCCAGCAATAATTTCAACAGGATCTCCTGTAAAGGTCGATCGAAACTTCAGTATAATATCTCCAAGGGTTGTTTTATTCTTTCCACTAGTGGGGCAAGTCTCGCGTCCAAGGCCTTCTGAACGAGCAATGTTCCCTAAGAGAATATTATCGGGCTTTAAATTCTGCCTATCTGGATGACGTTCATATCTTTTGTCATTATTTATCTCGTCATAAATAAAATCTTTAAAATTAACTGTAGAGAAATATGGAACAAAATCTGTTGCTATAGTTGCAATAAAGTCTTGACGTTCTTGCAAATAAGAGATAAACTGCCCTAGTCCTACCAAGAATGGGAGAGCAACATTCTCTATTGGATCTGCTCGCTTTTCTACTTCTTCGTCCGGGTTAGCGCCTTCTACATTTGTGGTTTCAGCCTGTTGAACTCTGGATTGTTTCTCCCCTATAGTTGATTCTATAAGTTTTTGGGCTGAGGTAATATCATTATTACTAAGTGCAATTAGAGCTAAAACGTAATTCTCTTCTTCCACCAAAGAGGAAAGAACATTACTCCTAAGCATTTCCTTGACTGACCCCAAATGTTGTTTCAAATAAGCCATAACATGGCTACCCAAGTTGTGGCTCATGTTTCGAGACATAATAGCAGCTTTTGCAGATTTCTCTGCTTCTTTTTTTTGTTTTGCTCGCATAATATTGTGTGCAATACAAATAGAGATATAATCGCTGACTAATTGAAAAAAGCAAATATATTTACTGATGTTACTTTCTTTTAGACCTGCCGAGATTAATATGAACATGCCACCATATCCCAATGAGCTTTTATTTTTGTCTATTTGTGCTGTTTGAGAATAGACGTATAGCAAAGAGGTTTTTTGAAGCATAATGTAATGAGCAGAAAGAGGGGATTCGAATATTTGAACAAAGTCTCCAACGTCATTAATTCCTCTCTCCTTAAATTCCTCGGGCAAATCTTCTGGTGAAGCTTGTTGTTCCCCACTTGCAGCTATAAACTTGCAAATAGTTAACTTTGCTTTTGAAATGTTTTCTTCTATGAAAGAACCCTTTATTCGTGATTCTACAATATCAACAGGAAACTGCTGACTTGGTTTACATAGTTTAGGTTTTTTAATTTCTCCATTTATACTAACTTCGTAATTTTTACTTGCTTTTTTTACAAGAAAATTTTTAATATTCAATTTTTCATTTTCGAGGAGAGTTTTTGATATACGCATGAATTTTGTATCTTTCCCAGTCATGTAATATGACATATGCTGAAGAACGCGTTCTTTCAATTCTTCATCCGGATTATTAAAACAGATCAAATCATCCTTTATGGGTTCAAAACAATGGTCTTTTTTTTCAGTGAAATAATTCGGATATATTAATTTTATGTTCTGAACAAACTTATCACTGCTATAACAATCCAACACTTTAACAAGTTTGGTGAGAGCACTTTCAACAATATCTTCAAGGCTAGAATAATTCTCTACTGGTTTGAATTCCTTCTGAAATTCAAAATAACAATCCATGTAATTGAACCCACTCATAACTATTTATTTTATAATATAACCTTCTTCTACAAAATTATCTCTTATCTCCTCACCAGATCTGTTGTCGGCTAATTCCATTTGAAAAGTAACATCATTTAAATAGTTACCGCCTGGACCGGGTTTTGCAGCAAAGTCCTCTATGTTGATAAAAGGACGAATGCGGGAACGGAATTCTGCAGTTTCTCTACTTGTAATAACCATATTTGAATATGGGAACATAATTCTGCATACTGCAATGATTCTTTCCATTTCCCGATCAGATACATAACCAGGAACTACAGCATCAACGCCTTTAGAAGGCTGAATACGCGGAAATGATATTGTCTTTGGCCAAATACCATATTTTTTATATAGATATTCTCCATGCTTCTTGACTGCCAACGTTTCAAACAAGGCCTTATGACCAATATCATTTAATCCAAACAGTACACCGAAGCCATAATTGTCAAAACCTGCCAATAAAGCTCGCTCTTGTGTTTGCATGCGATATGAAAAGTCTATCTTATAGGGATAATAAATGCCATTGTTCTTGAGATAATTCCAAGAACTGTCTGTTAATTTATCCTTTATCTCAAGATAACTTGGATGTTCTCTGCGATATACATCCTCATCATAGGTTTCTTGGAAAACCCTAAACTGTAGTTTGTTATTAGGGTATGCCTCTCTAATTTTCTTGAACTCTTGGAAATTGAATGGTGCTACATTCAAGGTCAATTCATTGTTATATATTTCAAAGATAGCCCCGATATATTTTATCCACTTATCTATTGTAATGCCAGGATTGTCGCCAGATAGCATACATATTTCTTGAATGTCTGGATCCCCATCAAGTATTGCTTGAATATCCTTTTGCAATTGTTCTGGTGTAAGTGTGGATCTATGTCCTTCTCTTAAGCTGCAAATGTTGTCGCCACAATATCTACAAGTAGATATACAGAAGTCGGAAACATAAGTTACTCCATAGAAATATCTTTTGTTGCCATATAAATTATCATTAATAGCAGTTGCTAACTCAACAACTTTTTTATCATATTCTTCAGGGGCATACAATAAGATAGCTACATCATAATCGCTTAAAGGCTTGCGTAACTCAATCTTAGCAATGACATCCTCAATTTCGTTGGTATCAATATTGCTTTGAGCTTTAGTCAATACGTGATTTATGTATTCTTTATTAATTATCTCGTTCATTTTTTATTCCTTGATATAGTCAACAAATTTGCCGTCTTTAACCATTTTTAAAATCATTCCTTTATGCACATTACCATCCTTATCGAATTTAATGTTGCCAGACGCGCCATCAAATTCGGGCATTGAAGACAAATATTCTTTAAGCATTTTGCCATTAATCACATTCCCTTCATCAACCGATTTGAGAAGAATATTCATGGCATCAAATGCGACATCTGTCAATATTTGAGGATCTTCATTGTACTTAGTTTTATAAAGTTCCCTAAAGGATTGATACTCTTTGCTTGTTGTTGGTTGGGTATAAGCATACACAACTCCGTTTCCGGCATTACCCGCCAGTTTGACAAATTGATCAGCCTCTGTTGCAACAGTAGAGAATATCGGGTTCTTTATACCTACAGATCTGATGTATTTGGATATAAGTGCTGATTCTGTTGCATATCCCACGATATAAATGCCATCAGATGGAGTTTGTTTGATCTTAGCCACACAATCTTTGTAGTCTGTCTGGCTATCTTCGAATGCAACAATAGTCCCTATCTTTCCACCCAACTGTTCGTATTTTGTTTTAAATGTATTCATCAGACCTAATCCGTAGTCCGTATTCAAATACAAAACATTAACACTTTTAATCTCTATTGTGTTGAAAATAGCTTCTGCTATAAAGCATCCTTCTTCAGTATCACAATTCCAGAGCCTAAAGAAGTAGGGACTAACTCCTGTTAATTTAGGAGACGATGCTCCCGTTGACAGAAGAACAACCTCGTCTTTCTCTGTTTTTGGTATCAAAGAAAGAGAAAGTGTGCTTTGAGCACCATCGACAATGACAATAGGTTTATTCTTCATGGCCATTTTGTGATAGGCACTTAATGTCTTTGACGCATTACCAGCATTATCTTCATATAATATGTTAACCTTGCAATCTGGATGGGATTTTCGATATTCTTCCAATGCCAAGTCCATGCCTTTCTGAACATTCTTTCCATATTCGGCATTGTCGCTGGATAAATCCATAATTGAACCAACATAGATGGTTTCAGACTTTTCTTTGCAAGACACGGTGCATATCAAAATGCAAAATGCAATCAATAATTTAAATTTCATATTATCTATTGTTAAACATTATTTTTTCTATTTCTCTAATTTCCTTATTCTCAACTCGCCTAGCAATTTCACCTTGCTGTAGTAGGATGCTCCAATCACAGAATCCTATTGCCTTTGAGATGTTCTGCTCGATAAGAATAATACTTAGATTCATTCTTTCCCTGACAAGATGGAGTATATTATACATATCTTCCACTGCTTTAGGAGAAAGCCCAGCACTTGGCTCGTCGAGAATGACGAAACGAGGGGAAGCAGCAAGGGTCATCGCAAGTGATAGTTGGTGCTTCTGACCACCACTTAATTTGTCTGCCATCAAGTTCTGCAACTCCTTCTTTGGGTGCTGGAGCAGAGGAACAATGCCACAGAGTTGAGAGTTGAGAGTTGAGAGTTGAGAGTTTCCGCTAGCAAGTTGTAGGTTGTCCCAAACGGAGAGGTTAGGGAACACCTTGCCCCCCTGCTGCATGATAGAGATGCCACGATGGGCAAGTTGGCTGGTACTTAGGGCTGTGATGTCTTCGCCATCGAAGATGATCTGTCCTCGACGAATGGGAATCATATTCATGATTGCCTTACCGAAGGTGGACTTGCCTGAGCCGTTGAGACCGATGATGCCGACAGCCTCTCCCTGCTGCACTTCTATGGAAATGCCGCGGAGGATGTCTACACCTTGTTGATAGCCTCCCCAAAGGTCGTTGATCTTCAGTATCTCACTCATAAGCCCAAATAACTGTTTCGTACATTCTTGTCGTCGAGCACTTCGGCTGTCGGACCTATTTTCGCTATCACTCCGTCATCAAGATAGGCACAGGTATCTGCCACTTTGCGAACGAAATGCATATTATGTTCTATCAGTAGGACGGTTAAGCCCTCTATAGTCATCTCACGAATAATCTTCTCAATGGTATCAATATAGACAGGATTAACGCCTGATGTGGGTTCGTCCAATAGCAGCAAGCGGTCACCACCCATCAACAGACGAGCCAACGACAATAGACGTTGTTCTCCGTATGAGAAGGCAGAGGCATCATCATTTAGCATCTGGAGATACTTGCAATCCTCGCCAAATATTCGCTTTAAGATGTTTTTCGCCTGTTCTTCTTTTACCTTTTCGGCTTCTTTCCATTTCTTTGGACGTACCAATGACGAGAAAGGCATTTCACCTGTTTCATTATCAGATGCCATCTTCATATTCTCCATCAACGTGAGCCCAGGGAGCAATTGACCGTCTTGGAAGAGTCTTCCTATACCCATCAAGGAAATACGATGAGCAGAGATGCGATTGAAGTTATTACCCTCAAACAGTACATCACCTGTGTAATCTTTCTCAAATCCGGATATAATATTAAATAAGGTGGTCTTTCCTGTGCCGTTTCCACCTACCAAAGCAGTTATCTTGCCTTCCTCTACAGTCAGGTTGACACCACGCAGCAAGTCGAATGTCTCATTCTGGGCATTCGTAAAACTCATGTGTATGTCCTTCAACTGTAGAATCATATTACTTTAATATGGTTTTGCCCCAAAGGCCTTGGGGACGATAATACATCACAAGAATCAGTGCCAAGCCGTAGATAATCTGTCGGAGATTGGCAGCAATAGAATCGGGTAAGCCTACAAAACGGAGCAACTCAGGCAACAGTACGACAAACAAAGCCCCCAACACGGGACCTTTGGTATTGCCAATACCACCAATAAAGAGAGCACTGACGATAAAGATACTCTCATCGAGTGTAAAACTGGTGGGGTCAATATAGCTAACGTATGAAGCATAAATGATACCAGCCAGCGATGCTACAGCCGCTGACAGGAAGAATGCCCATGACTTGAACAATACGGTATTGCGTCCCATCGATTTAACGGTAATTTCATCTGCTCGGATGGCATTGAGGACTCTGCCAAAAGGTGATTCAACCAAGTGATGGAAGAGAAAAACGACAATTCCCATCAGTATCAGGGATAATATCAGATAAGCATAAATGCCAGATAACTCAAATACTCCGAAGAGCTTAATGCCAGGGATGCCAGGGATGCCATAAGGACCACGAGTCACGTCTGTCCAATTATATAATATGGTATAGACAATGAGTTGAAAGCCCATCGTGGCTATCACAAAATAATCTCCTTTCAAACGGACAGATGCATACGATACCAAGAAACTGAATGCCCCAGTCAACAACATCACTAAAGCAACTATCACCACAAACGGCAGATTGAACTGCATCAAGAAATAGGTTCCAATATAAGCACCGATACCATAGAAAGCAGCCTGACACATGGTAAGGAGATTTGCCATACCAATAGTCAGGCTCGCGCTCAATGTCAACATTACATAGATGTTAAGCATGATGATGATATGAAAAACGTACTCCATACTTTATACGGTGCGCTGTTTATATCCTGCAATACCCTGAGGTCGCAGGAATAAGAGGATTAATAATACTAAGAAGGTGACAGCATTCTGCCAGTTGGAAGCAAATTGATAGACAGTCAGTGACTGTAAAACACCAAGTGTCAGTCCACCAGCAATGCAAGTGCTGAACTTACCAACACCTCCAAGAATCATTGCTACCATCGCATTAATCAAGATACTCATTCCCATATTGGGGTCAAGACCTACATCATATACCGTCAGACAACTGGCAATAGCGATAAATGCACCACTTGCAAGGAATACCATCAGTCGGGTCTTTTTCGTATCATAGCCCAACGTCTCAAAAAGAGTCTCATCTGCACTAAGTGCTCTAAGACGTAAGCCCCAGTTAGTGCGCTGGAGTACTATTAAGAATACTACTAATACAACTATCCCTACCAATGCCTGATATTTTTGAGGGGTGGTGATGATGATATTCCCAAAGGCAAGGGGTTGTAATATGGCATTCTCAATGACTTTCGTCTCATTGCCAAAGAACATCGCAATCGTATTGATGATAACGGTCATTAATCCGATGGATGCTATCATGGCGACATTAAGAGAGGCTTTCTTATTTTTCAAAGGACGATACACACAGAGTTCGGATAATAGGCTCAGAAGCATTGTCAGAATGATCGCAATTATAGATGCCAGTGTGATTGGCAAGCCTGCTTTGGCAACAAAGAACCAAAACATATAGGCAGCAAATACATAGATCCCAGCTGCCGCTATATGGAATATGCGCGTGGTATTATATACCAAAGCAAACCCTATGGCAAGCAGGGAGTACAGTATTCCGGTTATAAGTCCGTTTGTTATAAATTGCAGTAACATTCTAATAAGTACATTTTATCTTGCAAAGATACAAAAAGATAGTGAAATATAAACGTTTGTTATGCAGTTTTAACAGTTTTGTGGCAAAAAAGATACAAAATAGGCAGGATTGTCATATGAAAGCTAAAAATCAATCGATTTTCTTGCCAATGAATGTCAGCAGATCCTTAACCGCTAAATAATTAAATAACCAGTGATACATACCACCAGGAATCCTCTGTATGCATTCACCTTCAAGATTGATAACATACAATGGACGGATGCGCCAACTATCGTTGTAACGGTTCTGCCAATCGTACATGCAATATTCCCACCACCCGGCACGGCTGTCCCCTCGCCACCATTCTCCAGTAACATAGTTGTTCTTCAATCCCCAGTCTGTAACACCCAGCGCATTCGGCTTGCCACAAAGGTCATATATTCGTCGGGGAGCTAAGCCAAGATCCAAGGTTCGTCCGAAGGAGACACGGCAGACAATCAGTGAGCCACTGGCATAATGATAGGCGGTACTTCTGACAGGGGCAAAGTAGATGCCGTTGCCCGCATAGTTGCCACCACCGACGTTCCAAACAGCACTGAGCCAGTTTTTCGATTCTACTCTGCCTGGCCCTTGGCAGATACCTTCTGCTGCTGCACATGTCGTGCCATGGTAAGCTGTTAAAGCTGGAACAAGTGTGTCAATAGCCGTCCAGATGCTGCTTTCGATAAAAGTCAGCGAGCCGTGCCAAACGACATATTTGACGAACCGCCAGGGGAGCAGGATTAGCCATAGGAGGGAATTGTCCGAACCTTCCCGTTCACCTTCTGGAGCAATGACTTCCACGACATAGTTGAACATCTCAAAACTGCAATGTACAACGATGTTATAATAAAAGGCATTCACAAATCGGAGAGGTGTGAGAATCAGCCAGAGAGGTATCTTCCACATTTCTAGTTCCTCGCGTAATTTGGCATTCTCTCTGTCAGAGCGTGTATTTCGTTTATAACTTTGCATCCAGGGCTTGGCTAACCGTCGCTGTAGCCAGTTAAGACAATAGAAAGGGAAGGAGATAAGATGATATATCCGATAGAAGAAGATGCTGATTAGGCCAAGAATGGTGATGAGCACCTTGCGAAGGACGGCAAGTATAATACAAATGATGGCGATGGAGAATATTGATTCCCAAATATTGCTACTGCTTATGTTAGATAGTAGGCCATGACGACTGGAGTCATTGTCAGAGTTAGTGCTCGGAGGTTGTCCAACAGGCTCCCAATACATCAAGTATTTGACCGAACAATATGCTTTTCTTCCATAGTAGTCTATTTCTGCCCATCCGTCATAAGTAATTCTCTGTACTTGAACCTTGGTGCCTGAAGGGAGGGTTTCTAAGATTCTGCCTCTTGTGCTACCTGTAGTCCTGACGTTCAAATTGGCAGTAGTCATACAAATAGCAGGATAGGTATCTTCGCCATATGCAGGCAAAGCACTGAACAACATTACCAAAAGTAATGTCATTTGCATCATATAATTTATGAGATGCACTATGTTCGCCTTTGTATGATGACAAGAATACACCATTAACACCATCGTTTTAGGAATTATTGATGCAAAAATACATAAAATATTCGATGTTTTACCATTTAGTTAGTCTAAATATGCCAAGATTACAGATTTTTTGCTTAACTTTGCCGCAAGTATCTAAAAACTGAGTACAATGAGCATAGTAGATTGGTTTAAGAACGACCTGAATACGGAGGAGAGAACACTGACGCGTGACTTGTTGTCGGTGGCTGTGGCTGACGGTGAGTTTTGCGACGAGGAGAAAAATACCATTCTCGAGATATGCCAGTTGGAGGGGATATCGGCAGTGGAGTTGATAGATTCTATCCGTAACCAGTCGGCAGGTGGTAAGCTGCTCAGTTCTGTTGAGGAAAAAAAGCGGTATCTGCTGCACCTTATCCGTATGATGATGTCTGACGGCAAGTATTATGGCATTGAACTGCATGTGATTGAGGTGCTTGCCCGCAAAATAGAGGTGCCGCCCTTGCTGCTGATTTCATTTATATTGGACGAGGTGAATGCCGGTCATATCAGCAAGGAGGAGGGCATCAAGGTGATTGACCATTTCGTGAGACGCTATACGGATTAAGAATATGAGTATCATTACGAAATTCCTGGCTGTGGTGACGGAACCGCAGTTTAAGTTGGCTCGCGACTTGACGGCGATGGCTATTGCCGACGGACATGTGACTCCTGAAGAGATGGAGGCCATGAAGACGATTTGCCATTTGGAGGGTGTTGACGAGATGAAACTGATGGAGGCATTGCAAGGCGGGTATGACCATGTGAACGAGGAGATGCCTAAGACGCACGAGGGGCGGGAGGCTTACCTGAGGGATATTATAAAACTGATAGGGGCAGACGGATATGCTGCTCCGCAGGAGGTCTATCTGTTTCAGATTATTGCGGGCAGGATGGGGTTGAACCAAATGGATGTTCTAAGCCTCGTCATTCTGACTACCACCCGGAAATATTTTCAGGGAGATATTGGAACAAGAACCTTTGCGTCATTTATTAAGAATTACATCGATCCCAAAGGGAAAACAGAAAAAGCTAATCGTGAGAACTTACGTACGCTTTATGATACCGTGGCAAATAATACAGAAATGAGTCATGATGTGGAACTGGATGCTGAAATACTACGGCAGAATTTGGCGCGAGCAACAGAAGCGTTTTTAGAGAATACCATTCTTATCA
>Ga0310691_10002089_pt1 | contig 27866 bp, 24 predicted proteins | sample 176DNAGHGlowgp2_FD_203887 | JGI IMG/M metagenome (GOLD analysis project Ga0310691, IMG submission 203887) | Sheep rumen microbial communities from Palmerston North, Manawatu-Wanganui, New Zealand - 1766 DNA GHGlow gp2 (v2) (version 2) | ecosystem: Host-associated > Mammals > Digestive system >... | reverse complement strand
CATCTAAAAAAAGTAGATTCTTTGATAATGGAAATCCTATTATGGAAACTTTATTAATAGCTGCAAAACAATGCAATGATGAAAAAAATTTTGTTATACCGGCGATTTGTGATGGAAAGAAAGTTTTGAGTGATAGAGGATTTGATACATTATGTGTACTAGAAGCCTTAATTTATTCGTATAGAAATAATGAAGATAGTAAAAAAATAATAAATCTATTTTATAAATCCTTAGGAAAGATATGTGTTATACCAAGATATACAATATTATTTGTAGGAGATTGTGATAAAGCTATCAAAAGAGCTGAAAAAAGAGATAAGAAAAAATATACAAAAATAGAAAAAGAATTATTATATAACTCTTATGAATGGTTTTATAAAATAGCTAAAAAGAATAAGAAGAGATTTTTTATTGTTAATGTAGATGAATTAAATGAAAATGAAATAATTAGTAAAATTAATTCTATTATTTTGAATTAAAATATGTTATTATATAATGTAATTAGGAGGAATATATATGAAAATAACATTAGTTACTGGTAATTGGGCAAAAATTGCTCAAGCAAAACAATTTTTAGAACCATTAGGACATGAAGTTGATAATGTAAAAATGGATACAATTGAAATTCAAGCTGATACTGTTCAAGAAGTAGCCGCTTATTCAGCTAAATGGGCTAGTGAACAATTAAAAAGAAATGTTGTTAAAAACGATACAGGTATAGTTATTGAGGGATTAAAAGGTTTTCCTGGTCCATATACTCATTATGTTCAAGATACTATTGGTGAAGATGGTGTTTTAAAATTAATGGAAGGAATAGAAAATAGAAGAGCAAAATTTGTACAAGCATTAGCATTTTGTGAATATGGTAAAGAACCTGTAGTATTCACTTCTGAAACTTTAGGAACAATTTCATTATCAAAAGAAGGAGATAAAGGTTGGTGTTGGGACTTTATTTTTATTCCAGATGGGCAAGAACATACATTAGGATGTTTTGAAGATGAAGAAAGGTTAAAAATGTGGAACGATACTGGATATTTACAATTAATTGAACATTTAAAAAAATTTGAAGATATAAAAAATCCAAAAGTTCTAAGATAAAAAGTCAGAGAGTATTTCTGACTTTTTTTGTGGACAAAACTCAGAATTGACATAAGCATTTTTTATACATTACAACATATGCTAAAAAAGCTATTAATAATAAACGTATATTTTACATTTTTTCTTTGTGTAAATTTGACTTTTAAGATGTTATTATGGTAACATATCTATAGTTAGTGTAGATAAAAGTAGAGGTGATAATATGAAATTTAACCATAAAAAAACCATTATAGGATTATTCTTATTTATGGATTTAATGGTTTGTGGATTTCTAATTGGAAAAAGCGCTATTAAAAACGCAACCAGACGATTATTTATTCCAGAAGTTACAGAAGATAAAACTATCGAAGATAGTATGATTTTTGTAAATGAAGGAATTGCTACTGTAATCGAATATACAGTTACATCTGAAGAGGATTTAGCTGTAGCACAAGAAATTATCATGAATGAACAACAAGAACTTATATTAGAACAAAATAAAATATCTCAAGCTATTATTACATCTAACAAGAAAGAGGATGCTGCAAAAAAAGCTAAAATCAAAGCAGCTCAAGCAAAAAAACAAAGAGAACAAGCTTTAAAATTAGCAGAGCAAAGAAGAAAGCAAGCAGAAGAAGATGCTAAACAATTACAAATAGCATTAGCAAATGAAGAAAAGGCAAAAGCAGCAGCTGAAGCAAAGGCAAAAGCAGCTTCAGCAAATGCTAAACAACAAACACAAAATGCTCAATCTAATCAAACATCAAATACAAATTCAAATAAAACAACTGTAAAAAAATCTTTTACTGGTTATGATGTAGCAAGTTATGCTCTTAAATTTAACGGTAAATCATATGTGTTTGGTGGGCAATGGAATGGAGAATTACCATATACAGGAACTGATTGTAGTGGTTTTACAATGGGTGTATATAAACATTTTGGAATAACTATTCCTAGAGTTGCAAGAGACCAAGCTAAGGTAGGTCGTGAAATAGCTCTTAAAGATATACAACCAGGGGATTTAGTATTCTATTCAGGTAATGGAGGAGTAAGTGTTACTCATGCAGCACTTTATATAGGTAATGGACAAATTATACATGCTCAAACTCCATATTTAGGAATAGGTATAAGTAAAATAAAATTAGGGACTCTAGTTAGAACAAATATAAGAAGAGTTATTTAATATAGACATAATACACGATTTAGTGTATTATTTTTTTAGAGGTGATACTATGAGAAAACATATTATAATAGCGGGTGCTCCGAGATCTGGTAAAAGTACTATAGCGTCTCTAATAGCTAAAAAATATGGTTATCAACATATATCTATGGATTCTATAATAGCAGGAATAGAAAAAACATTCCCTGAATTAGGCATTAATTCAGATGCTGATATAGATGTAATAGAAAATACTAAATTTATAAGTGAAAAAATATCTAAGTTTATACAAAGTATGATTGATAGTGGAGAATATGATGAACAAGACTATGGCATGGTAATAGACGTATGCGAACTATTACCATGTGATTATGTAAAAAACATTAATCCTAATTATTGTGAAATATATTATTTTGGAACTTCTTCTTTAACTGGTTTCGAAAGATTTGAAGAACTAAAAAAGTATGATACTGATAAAGATTATACTTACTATTTAGATGATACTCTAAATAAAAAGAAATGCGATGATATAGTTAGATTAAGTAAATACAATGAAGAAGAATGTAAAAAGTATGGTTTTTTATATTTCGAAACCAGTGGTGATAGAGAAAATCTATTTAAATGGTTTATAAATAATATAGAAAATATATACCCAATAGAAAATATAAAAACTCCTTTGGATATTCTAATTTATTTAAATTATAATATAGTTTATGGTTGGTTAGATATTAATGATAATAAACATATATCTTCAATGAAAGATTTTAGAAGGTTATATAGAACATCTACATTAGATGAAATATTAAAATATAAAATGGGAGTATGTGCAGAACAAGTGCTATTAATTAAAATGTTATTAGATAAACTAAATATTGAAAGTAAGATGTTTTGTACAAGAATCTATGAAGATGAATCATTTAATGATTTAGATAGTAATGAACATATGCATTGTTTTATTCTATATTATATGAATGATAAAGTATATCAGATAGAACATCCAAACTTCTTTGAAGTTGGTATAAAAGAGTTTAATAGTGAGGATGAAGCAATAGAAAAAATAAATGAGTATTATGTTAATATGTCAGGTGGTTATCCAAGACCTGTTACACAGTATCTTGAATTACCACCTCATGTATCATTTAAAGAACTTAATATTTATATGAATAATTTAGAAGAACATAAAATAAATAATAATGCTTTAAATAATTAAATATATATGATAAAATATAAATGAAATAGAGGTGGATTAATGAAAAATTTTGATAAACTTTTATATACTTTTAAACATAGAAAATTACTAAATTTTTTAGCACAAAAATATGATAAAGATAATGAAGAGTTACGACAAAGATTAGAGATTCATGATTTGGATAAGATGTATTTATTACTTTTTTATGAAAAAAAAGCTATAGAACCTGTACATAGAGCTTTAGCACCACATCATGATAACGATTTAGAAAAAACTGAACTTGATTATATAGAAATGGTTTTAGATTGGGAATCAGCAAGATATACAAAACCGGATAAACCATTTAATGCATACGATACATTATATAAATTTTATCCACATTTAGTAGATAGTGTCTTACCAATATTAAAAAAATTTAATATTGCTGAATCAACTTTAGAAAAGGATGAAGATGTTGTTGAATATGTTAACTCTTTAAAAGAATATACTGAAGAAGATATTAAAAGAGAGTTAATTGAATATATTAAAGGGCTATAAGCCCTTTTTTTGACATTATAAAAAAATGTAGTATAATACGTTACATAAAAAAAGGGGTTTTGTTTATGGTAGTTACTGATAAGATATTAAGTGATTTATTTGAAAAAGCAAATAATTATACTATAAAAAATAATAAATTAATATGTGAAGAGATATTTGATTATTTATTTGTAGTAAATAAAAATAAATATTTTAAGAAATTAATTGTTCTTCCAAATATACCATCATCAGGAGCATTCGGAGATTTTAGTGTTAGCGAACAAGCAATATACATATATGTTGAAGCTATTTCAAAAAAATTAGAAAATGATTTATCTAATTCACATGATAGAAAATTTGTTATTTCTTTAATATATAATGAATTATTAAGATGTATATTACATGAAATAGAACATTCAAAACAATATACATTAAAAGATTCATTACTTAAAAAATCACTTGAAAAGAATTTGATGGAGTATTCACTTGTAAATGATAATTATGAAGAATTAGCATATATTTTATTAAAACAAGAAGGAAGAATACCTAATATAACAAATATGCAAGAAAAAATTTGGTTATTATCTTTATTATGGAATGATTTCTATAGTAATAATTATTTAGTTATTCCGGCTGAAAGGTTAGCTGAAATAAAAACATATTCTTCATTAGAAAATATGTATAAAGTAAAACAAAAATATGATTTTCTTGGTAAATTTGCTAATCTATGTAAAATAAAATCTATGATAGAAGGATATAAACTTGAAGGTAATTTGGTTTTAGCACCTACAACAATTTTTATAGATAAGTTCGATAAGACTATATTTGGAGGTTCTATACCATTTGACTGGTATAGTGATAACCCAGTGAAGTGCTTAGATAATGTTTCTAAAATTTATGATTTTAAAAAGAGATTATATTTTGGATTACCAGTTACATTAGATGAATATAAACATGCAGAAAGTGTTCTTCAAAAAAAAGAAGATGAATTTGATTCTGAATGTTCTAAAAGAAATATATTTGTAAAGAAGTTTTAAGAACTTCTTTTTTTTTTACATTTATGACTTATTATTTTAATTAATTGACTTTTTAAAGTATTGATGATAAAATCAATTTGAATTTAAAGACGGAAAGGAGTGGGAATATGGTTAAATTCATAATTAATAGTAATAGTAGTAATAGTATATATAATGGGGGATTAGAATTTAGAGTATTCCCTCTAATTTAGTCGTATACTAGTACTACCTTATTAGGTAGTTTTTATTTTAAAGGAGATGGTTTAATGAAAATGCTTAAAGAAGTTAAACCTCTAATGAAATTAATTAAAGAAGAAAAGGGTAAAATTATTTTTGCAAGTATATTAATATTTATTGCGGGTCTTACTGAAATATTTTATGGATATTTGAATGGTGCTGCTATTGAAGAGGTTACTAAATTTAACTTAAATAAAGCATTAATTATACTTGGTATTTATTTTTTATTTGATGTATTTGTTGGTGTAGTAATAGAGGTGTGTGCTAATTCTATACTACATAAAGTAGAAAGTAAATTAACTAGAAGATTAGGTTTTAATACATATGTAAAAGCACTTAATTTGCCTGCATATGCTTATGAAGAAAAGTCTTCTGGTGAAATTATTAATCGTATTACTAATGATGCGGATTCTTTATCGTTTATATTTGGTAGAATTTTAAATGTAGTATCATCATTAGTAGGTTCTTTAGTAATAATTGTTTATGTATTTATAAATTCTTGGATTATAGGTTTAGAATTAGTAATAATAGTAGGTTTATTATATTTTATAATGAAAAAGTTTAACCCATTATTAAAACAAATACATAAAGAGAGAAAAGAAGAACAAGATAAGTTTACTTCTTTAGTTAATGAATCTGTTAGAGGTATAAGAGAGATAAAAACATTAGGAATAAAAAATAATTTAATAACAGATATGAGAGATTTAATAAAAATTATTTATGAAAAGTCTGCTCATGAAATAGATGTAAGTAGAAAGTTTGATATAACAGTTAGAACATTAAAATGTGTACTTGAAGTATTTACGTTTGTATTATGTGCTATATTAGTAAGTAATGGACAAATTACAATAGGATTTTTTATAGCAATGACATACTATGTATATAGATATATGTGGTTAATTGAAAATATAAATGATTTATCACAAAATTTTCAAAAATTGAGTGTATCGTTAGAACGTGTAAATGAAATAATCGAAAATAGATTATTTGAAGATGAAAAATATGGTGATAAAGTAATTGAAAATCCAAAAGGATATATTGAATTTAAAAATGTAACATTCGGTTATCCAAACGAAGCAAATACTTTAAATAATTTTAATTTAACAATAGAACCAAATAAGAAAGTTGCTATTGTAGGTAAGTCAGGTCAAGGTAAGTCTACACTATTTAATTTAATGACAAGAATCTTTGACGTTAAGAATGGTTCTTTATTAATTGATGGTATAGATATTAAGGATTTAACTGAAGAAGAGTTAAGAAATAGAATATCTATTATTAGACAAGAACCATTTATATTCAATAGAACAATTAAAGAAAACTTTGAAATAGTTAATAAGAATATTACATTAGATGAAATAAGAAAATATTCTAAATTAGCTTATTTAGATGATTATATTATGTCTTTACCTAAAGGTTATGATACTATTTTAGGTGAGGGTGGTGTTAACTTATCTGGAGGACAAAAACAAAGATTATCTATAGCACGTACTTTATCTAAGAAAAGTAATATTATTTTATTTGATGAAGCTACATCAGCTTTAGATAATAACTCACAAGAATATATTAAGAAAGCTATTGATAATTTAGTTAAGGATCATACAGTAGTAATAGTTGCTCATAGACTTTCTACCATAATGGATGCTGATGTTATTCATGTAGTAAGTGAAGGTAATGTAGTAGCGTCAGGTAAACATGAAGAGTTATTAGAAAATTGTGAAATATATCGTAATCTTTATGAAATAGAATCTTTAAATTCATAAGTAAAAGGATGTTTTAATACATCCTTTTTTATTGATAAAAATACATTTATATGATAAAATTGTAATGTAATGTTAGGAGGTTAAAATGGAAAAGTTTGTTCCAGATATTTATCAAAAAAGCATATACACCATAAATTATGACCAATTAGCCTCAAGAGGCATTAAGTGTTTACTATTTGATTTAGATAATACTTTAGTACCTATAAAGGTTAAAACTCCACCAAACGAAGTAAAAGAATTATTTGATAAATTAAAACAGAAGGGATTTAAAATAATTTTATTTTCTAATAGTAGAAGTAAAAGGTTAAAACCTTTTAAAAATATATTAGAAGTAGATTGCTGTCCATTTGCTTGTAAACCTTTTAAAAGAAAATTCTTATCTATAATAAAAATATATAATTTTAAATTTAGTGAGGTTGCTATTATAGGTGATTCTATGATGGATGATATAAGAGGTGGTAATAAAGTAGGTATTACCACCATACTAATAGAACAATTAACTACTAAAGAGTTTCCAATAGCTACAATAAAAAGAAAATTTGAAAAGAAAATACTAAAAAAATTAAGAGATAAAAATTTATTTACTAAAGGAAGTTATTATGAATAAATGTATTGGTTGTGGTTCTATATTACAAGATATAGATGAATTAGGCGAAGGTTATACAAGAAATATAAATAATGAACTATGTGAGAGATGTTTTAGAATAAAAAACTATAGTGATTATAAGTTAATTAGTAAAGATAATAATGATTTTATTGATATTTTATCTAATATTGGTAAAAAAGATGATTTGGTTGTATTAGTGGTTGATATTTTTAATATACCTAAAAATTTAGATTATATATCAAAATATATAAATAATAATATATTACTTGTATTAACAAAAAGAGATATTTTACCTTTATCTGTATATGATGTTAATTTAATAAATTATTTTAATAGATATAAATTAAATATTGTTGATACAGTAATAATAAGTAGTATGAAAAATTATAATTTTGATTTATTATTAGATAAGATAAATCAATATAAAAATAGTAGTAATGTATATGTAGTAGGATTTACTAATGCTGGAAAATCTACAATGATTAATAAAATATTATATAATTATACAGATAAAAGACCAGTAATAACTACTAGTATGTTACCATCTACTACAATTGATAGTATTGAAATAGAAATTAGTGATGATTTAATATTAATTGATACCCCTGGATTATTAGATGAAAAAAATATTATTGATTGTATTGATATTAAAACAATGAAGAAAATGGTTCCAACCAAAGAAATTAAACCTAAAACATATCAGATTAAGGCTAAACAAAGCTTATTTATTGATGATTTAGTAAGGGTAGATTTAGAAGAATTTAATAGTTTAACATTTTATATATCAAATTTATTTGAAATTGAAAGAGTATTTAAAGATACAGATAAATTAAAAAATTTAGTTAAACATGAGTTAGATGTATTAGATAATAGTGATATTGTAATAAATGGTTTAGGTTTTATAAAAGTAGTACATGCTTCAAAAATAATTGTTTATACACTTTCTAATGTTGATGTATATGTTAGAGAAGCACTAATATAGGAGGAATAAAAATGGATTATAATAATGATGATAAAGATTTAATGAGAAAAAAGGTTTTAGATGAAATAAATAATAATAATATGGAGAGAGAAGGATTAAATTCTAATATTCAATCATTTGGTCAAACTGCTAAAAAAAGTACTGTAAGTTTTAATAAGTCTGAAAATAATAATTATAGTACTGATAATTATTCATCTAATAACTTAAATGGTAATAATACTGAAGGCAGTAATGGTAAAATAATAGGTATAGTTGTTATAGGTATATTAGCAATGTTAGTTGTATATTTTTTACCACAAATTAAAGAAAAAATAGATGAATATAATATTAAACGTAATGATGTTAAAGAACAAAAAAAGGAAAAAAGTAATTCTAATTTAAATGTTAAAGAGGAAGTAAAAGAATTAAAAATTACTGATGAATCAATAGTAAATATTAAATATCCTGTACTTCATATAGATAATGGAAGTAAAACTACATATTTATCAAAGAATAAGGTAACTGTTAAGGATATTTCTATGAATGATTTAATATATAATAGTTTTATTACAAGTCCAAATTTATTAGAAGATTATAAAGGTGGATATTCTACTAACTATTGTGGAGGTAATGGTAATAAAAAATATATTAAAGGTTTTTATATTGAAGAGGGTATAAGAGATTTATTTGGTAAGAAAACATCATTTAAAAATCAAAATTTTGTTATACCAACAAATAATTCTAATACATCATACGCTGGTTCATGGGTATATGATAAAAATCATGATTATTATGTGTATATTGGTGATTGTAATGCTAAAGCAAGTCAATATTTATACTATGATATAACTGTTCCTTATTCAGTTAAAGGAGAAAATAGTAATGAAGATGTAAGTATTAGTTCTAAAGTTGGATTTGGTATTATAAATAAGACAAATAAAACATATACAATTTATAGTGATGCTGGTTATACAAATAAGGTAGCATCAGGAAGTTTGGGTTCTTCAAAATACGAAAGTGAACTTAAGAAAGTTATAGAATCTAATAAAGATAAATATTCAGATTATCTATATAAATTTACAAAGAAAAATTGTCCATTCCGTGAATATTGTTTTGTAAGTGTTGAGAAAAAATAATATGGATAGTAATTATATAAATCGAAATAGGCAAGAGTATATTTTAAATAGCAATGAAAAAAATAAAAAAGTAGATAAAGAAGTATTTATTCAGGGAAATAGGCAAAAGGTTGAATTGGATAGAACTTTAGAAGAACTATCAATGAAAAATGATTTGATTGTAAGTGGTCATGCAGTTAGTAAAAAAATAATAGCACAGTCTGCTTCTAGAAAAACAACTCCAAGTTATATAGTTGATTCTGAAGTTTATAGTGATGAAAAAAATAATTCAAAATATAGAAGTCCTTTATCAGAAATGAATAGAGGAAAGGAAATAATTGATAAAATGAAACAAATAAAAGATGGTAAGTAATTATCTTCTTTTTTTATGTTGACATACGAACAAATGTATAATATAATTAAAAATGATTTGTGTTATAATATATAAACATTTGAGGTGATTAGTATATGGATAAAATAATTATAAAGGGTGCTAGAGAGAATAATTTAAAAAATATTAATTTAGAACTACCTAAAAATAAATTAATAGTTATGACTGGAGTTAGTGGTTCTGGTAAAAGTAGTTTAGCATTTGATACTATTTATGCTGAAGGTCAAAGAAGATATGTTGAGTCACTAAGTGCTTATGCTAGACAATTTTTAGGTGGGTCAGAGAAGCCAGATGTTGATTCTATTGAAGGACTTAGTCCTTCTATAAGTATTGATCAAAAAACTACTAATAAGAATCCTCGTTCTACAGTAGCTACTGTTACAGAAATATATGATTATTTGAGATTATTATATGCTCGTATTGGTATACCATATTGTCCTAATCATAATAAACCAATAAGTAGTCAATCAGTAGAAGAAATGACTAATCAAATATTAAATTTAGAGATAGGTACTAAGATAAGAGTATTATCTCCAGTAGTATGGGGTGCTAAAGGAACTCATAAAGATTTACTAGAAAATTTAAAAAAAGATGGATATGTACGTGTTGTTGTTGATGGTGAAGATTTTGATTTAAATGAAGAAATAGTACTTGATAAAAATAAAAAACATAATATTGAGATAGTAATTGATAGACTAATTATTAAGGAAGATATAAGAAGTAGATTATATGAAGCTATAGAACTTGCTTGTAAAGAATCTAAAGGTAAAGTCGTAGTTGATGTTGTTGGTAAAGATAAAATAGTTATGAGTGAAAAATATGCATGTCCTGATTGTGATTTTTCACTTCCAGAATTAGAACCTCGTATGTTTTCATTTAATGCACCATATGGTGCTTGCCCTGATTGTAATGGATTAGGTGTTAAACTTAAAATAGATGTAGATTTATTAATACCTGATAAAGATAAGAGTATATTAGATGGTGCTATTGTAGGGTATAGTTTAGATGCTTCTACTAACTGGGCACAAATTACTTCTTTATCAAAACATTATAATATTGATTTATCAAAACCTATTAGTAAATTAAGTAAGAAAGATTTGGATATAATACTTTATGGTTCAGATGAAGCATTAGAATTTAATTATGTATCAAATAATGGAAACACAAGAAGAACTACTGATTATTTTGAAGGTATAGTTAACAATTTAGAAAGAAGATATATTGAAACAAAGAGTGGTTGGATTAGAGATTGGATAGAACAATTTATGACTGAATTAGAGTGTCCAACATGTCATGGTGCTAGATTAAATTATGATATATTATCTGTTAAAGTTGGTAATAAAAATATATATGAATTAACTAAATTAAGTATAATTAAAATGAGTGAATTCTTTAATAATTTAAAACTAAATAAAGAACAAACAGAAATATCTAAAATGATTATTAAAGAAATAAATGATAGATTAAGATTTTTAATTAATGTTGGATTAGGTTATTTAACACTTAATAGAAGTGCTGGTACACTTAGTGGTGGAGAGGCGCAAAGAATTAGATTAGCTACTCAAATTGGTTCACACTTAACAGGGGTTTTATATGTGTTAGATGAACCAAGTATTGGATTACATCAAAGAGATAATTCTAGATTAATTAATTCTATGTTAGAAATGAGAGATTTAGGTAATACATTAATAGTAGTAGAACATGATACTGATACTATGTTAGCATCTGATTATCTAGTAGATATTGGTCCACAAGCAGGAGAACATGGAGGCTATATAATGGCCGCTGGTACACCAGCTGAAGTTATGAAGAATCCAAATAGTTTAACAGGTAAATATTTAACTGGTGAACTTAAAATAGAAGTACCTAAAACTAGAAGAAAAGGTAATAAGAAGTTTATAGAAATAATAGGTGCTAAAGAGAATAACTTAAAAAATATTAATGTTAAGATACCTCTTGGTACATTTACATGTGTTACTGGTGTTAGTGGTTCAGGTAAATCTACATTAGTTAATCAAATATTATATAGAGCTATTGCTAATACTTTATATAAGAATAAAGAAAAAGTTGGGGCTCATAAAAAAATTAAAGGATTAGAAAATATTGATAAAGTTGTTGATATATCACAAGCACCTATTGGTAGAACTCCGAGATCAAATCCTGCTACATATACAGGAGTATTTGATGATATAAGAGATGTTTTTGCATCTACTAAAGAAGCTAAAATGAGAGGATATGATAAAGGTAGATTCTCATTTAATGTTAAAGGTGGAAGATGCGAAGCATGTTGGGGAGATGGAGTTAAAAAAATAGAAATGCATTTCTTACCAGATGTGTATGTTCCTTGTGAAGTATGTGGTGGTACACGTTATAATAGTGAGACATTACAAATAAAATATAAAGGAAAAAATATTAATGATATACTTGATATGAGAGTAGAAGAGGCATTGGAATTTTTTGAAAATCATAAAAAGATTAAAGATAAACTTCAGATGTTATGCGATGTAGGACTTTCATATGTTAAACTTGGTCAAAGTGCTCCTACACTTAGTGGTGGAGAAGCTGGACGTGTTAAATTAGCTAAAGAACTACAAAAGAAACCTACAGGAAAGAGTTTATTTATATTAGATGAACCTACAACAGGATTACATGTTGATGATATAAAGAAATTATTAGTTATATTAAATAGAATAGTAGATAATGGTGATACTGTTCTTGTTATAGAACATAACTTAGATGTTATTAAAACTGCAGATTATATAATTGATTTAGGACCTGAGGGTGGAGATGAAGGTGGTAATTTAGTAGCATCTTGTACACCTGAAGAACTTGTTAAGGTTAAAGAAAGTTATACAGGAGAGTATTTAAAACCATTACTTAAAAACTAGATTTATCTAGTTTTTTTAGTTATAATAATAATGGTGATAAAATGGAATTTGAATATAATTGGACAAAAGAGGATTTAAAGAAAGAATTACAAGATAAAAGATTCAATACCAATATTAAATTTTTAATATTTGGTGTATTAGCATTCATCTATTTTACTTATTATCCTATAGTGTTAAAGGAATTTGATACTAAAGTAATTATTAAATATGGAGTAATATATTTATTTATACTTTGTTTGTTTTTATATATAACTGGTAAAATATTTGTTTTATTTTCATTAAGAAAAAATGATAAGAGGACTAAGAATGCATATGGAACATATAGAGTAAAATTAAATGATGAGAAAATAATTGTTAGTATAAATAATCAAATTATAGAATATAAATATAATGATATAAATAAATTAAAAAAGAAAAAAAATTACCTTTATCTTAATACAATAAATGATAAAATTGGATTAATTTTTAAGAAAAAGGTAATAGGTGAAGAAAAATATTTAAAATTAGTAGAATATATAGAAAGTAGGATTAATAAATAATTCTACTTTTTATTGTTATATATTAAATTATTTGCTATAATTGGAGATATGGTGATTATATGTTAGAGTTAAAAAATATAAATAAAGAATATATAACTGGGGATTTTAAACAACAAGCTTTAAAAGATATAAATTTAAAGTTTAGAGAGAATGAATTTGTATCTATACTTGGTCAAAGTGGTAGTGGTAAAACTACTATGTTAAATATAATAGGTGGATTAGATAAATATACTAGTGGGGATTTAATTATTAATGGTAAATCAACTAAAAAATATAAAGATAGAGATTGGGATACATATCGTAATCACTCTATTGGATTTGTGTTTCAAAGTTATAATTTAATTCAACATCAAACAGCACTTGCTAATGTAGAACTTGCACTTACTTTATCAGGTATATCAAAAGAAGAAGCAAGAAATAGAGCAAAACAAATGCTTGTTAAAGTTGGATTAGAAGATCATATGCATAAGAAACCTAATCAAATGTCTGGTGGACAAATGCAACGTATTGCAATAGCTCGTGCGCTTGTAAATGATCCAGATATTATACTTGCAGATGAACCTACTGGAGCACTTGATTCTGATACTAGTGTTCAAATAATGGATTTATTAAAAGAAATTGCTAAAGATAAATTAGTTATTATGGTTACACATAATGCTGAACTTGCAGAAGAATATTCAACTAGAATTGTTAGACTTAGTGATGGTAAGATAACAGGTGATTCTAATCCTTATGAAAAAGAAGAAAAAGAAAAAGAATTAGATGCTAATACAAAAAAAACACGTATGTCTTTCTTTACAGCTTTATCACTTAGTTTAAATAACTTAATGACTAAAAAGGGTAGAACTTTTTTAACATCTTTTGCTGGAAGTATAGGTATTATAGGAATAGCACTTATTCTTTCTCTATCTACTGGAGTACAAAGATATATAAAGAAAGTTGAAGAGGATACTTTATCTTCTTATCCAATTACAATAGAAGAAACATCTGTTGATATGTCAGCTATGATGAATACTTTTATGGGAAATAGTAAAAAGGAAGAACATGATTTAGATAAAATATATTCACAAGATATATTAAATGATGTTGTATCATCTATGACTAGTAAAATGAAAACAAATAACTTAGAAAAGTTTAAAAAGTATTTAGATAGTAATTCAGAAATGAAGAATTTAACAAATGATATTAAATATTCCTATAATTTAGATATACAAGTTTATAATAGTGATACAAGTAAGGGTATAATGCAAATTAATCCTAGTCCTATTATGAATGATATAGGTTTTGTAGATAGTACTAATGGATTAATAAGTGCTAATACACGTCAGTATAATATGTTTAAAGAATTAATGGATAATGAAAAATTATTAAAAGAACAATATGATGTAGTAGCAGGTACATGGCCTAAAAAATATAATGAGGTAGTACTTATTGTTAATGAACAAAATGAAATAAGTGATTATACTTTATATACTTTAGGATTAAAAGATAGAAGTGAAGTAAAAGATTTATTAAAGAGAATTATTACTGGTGAAAAGTTTGAATCTAAATCAAAAACTTATACATATAAAGAAATACTAGATTTAAGATTTAAAATGGTATTAAATTCAGATTTATATGAAAAAGAAAATGGATTATGGATTGAAAAGAAAAATGATGAAAAGTATATGAAAGAATTAATATCTAAATCTGAAGAATTAAAGGTTGTAGGTATTATAAGAGCAAAACCAGAAGCTGTAGTATCAGAATCTCATGGTGAGATTGGATATACAAGTGATTTAACTAAACATGTAATAAATAAAATAAATGATTCTAAAATAGTTAAAGAACAAAAAGCAAATAAAGATATAAATATATTTACTGGTATGAAATTTAATACTAAAAATGAAAAATTTGATATATCTATGTTAACAAAAGAACAACAAAAATACTTAGAAGGGTTATCTCAAGAAGAAATGGCTAAAGTTATATCAAATTATTTAGAAATGTATTCAACTACATATGAAGATAATCTTAAAATATTAGGAGTTGTTGATATAGAAAAACCTAATATGATTAATATATATCCAAAAGATTTTGAATCTAAAGAAAGAATTCAAGAATTAATAGAGGAATATAATTCTAACAATAGTGAAGTAGATGAAATATCTTATACAGACTATGTAGGTCTAATGATGTCAAGTGTAACAAGTATTGTTGATATAATAAGTTATATATTAATGGCATTTGTAAGTATATCTTTAGTAGTATCAAGTATAATGATAGGTATTATAACTTATATATCAGTACTTGAAAGAACAAAAGAAATTGGTATTTTAAGAAGTATAGGAGCATCTAAGAAGGATATATCTAGAGTATTTAATGCTGAAACATTTATAATAGGTTTAATAGCAGGTTTATTAGGTATATTTACAACAATAATATTAAATATCCCAATTAATATTATTATAAAAAATATTACAGATGTCCCTAATATATCTCAATTACCAATAAATGGAGCAATTATACTAGTATTAATAAGTATGTTACTTACTATGATAGCTGGTCTTATACCAGCTAAGATAGCTAGTAAAAAAGACCCAGTAGAGGCACTTAGAACAGAATAAAGCAAATGTTTATATAAAAGCGTTTGCTTTTTTATTTTGAATATATTATAATTTAATTGAGATATATAGAAAAAAGTAAAAATAGGTAAATTGTGTAAATTTGACAATTTAAAAAACATTATATATAATAGTGCGTAATTTAAACACAAAGGGGGAGTGTTTAACTATGAATAATGTTATAATTGAAACATTAGCGCCTATTTTTACAATAGAAGATAGCGTTTTTAAAATCTTATTAGTTAGAAAGAAAACAGAACCATATAAAGGGTATTGGATATTACCAGGTGGAATTGTAAATGATGATAAAACAATTAATGAATGTATTTCTGAAAATGTTTTAGAACAAGCTGGAATTGATAATTTAAATTTTGAACAAAGTTATGTTTTTAGTGATTTAGATAGAGTTCCAGATAAACGTGTTATCGCAGTTTCATTAATAAGTATTGTTGATGAATTTAAAATTAAATCACATCAAGTAAGTACTAATTATGAAGTTGCTTGGTTTCCGATAGATCAATTACCAAAAATTGGTTATGACCATTCAAATGTAATTGATGTTGCTATATCTCAATTAAAAATTAAATTAAATCAAAGTAAAACTTTACAACAAATTTTCCCAAGTGATTTTACATTACCTGAGATTCAAAAAATTTATGAACAAGTTTCTGCAAAAGAATTAGATAGAAGAAATTTTAGAAAAAAATTCTTAAAATTAGATTTAATTGAAGAAACAGGATATAAAGCTCAATCAGTTACTGGAAGACCAGCTAAGTTATATAGATTTAAACAAGATATAGAGAATGTTATATTATTTTAGGGTAGGTGGTAAATATGAAAAATGAAACTACATCAACAGCGCGTTATTTTATATTTTTAGTACTTGTTTTTGTTGCGTGGATTTTTCTATTTAAACATTTATCAAAAACTGATAATGGAGTTGCGGATTTATTTAAAACAAAGAAACAATCTCTTTCTATACAAATGATATATAAAGGAAATAATTAATTTATTTCCTTTTTTGTTGAAAAAAATATTTATATAATATATAATACGTTATGTTGTTGGAGGATAATATGGGAGATTTAAATAATTTAAGAGAAATACAATTAAACTTAATACTTGGATTTATTAAATTTAATCCTATTGTACAAACAGGAAGAATATATGATATTAGCCCACTTGTTAATGAAAACTTAACAGATGATGATATGATGAAACAAATTAGTCATATTTTATTAGATAGAAAAATAGTTTTAGAAGGACAAAAAATTAATATAGTTAATAGATATAAGTTAATACAAGCTGATGAAATGGGTATAGATATAGAAGATATATTAAATCCTTTTTTATCAATAGAACAACTAAAGTTTTTAATTGAATTTAAAAAACAGGGAATTGATGTTGGATATGTTGCTAATGAAAACTTAACTATAGAGGAAATGAGTACAATTGTAAATTATGTTATTAAGAGTGGATATGATGAATTATATGATTTAATAAGATATATGAGTAGAGATACTCTTGATAAATTATTAACTTATATTAATAACATGGTTGATTGTATTCAATTTTTAGCACAATATAAAAAAGAAAGAGCTAAAATTATAGATTCAATTAATATGTATCAATACAAATACAATAACCATGAAAATAGGGGATTAAATCATTCAAATATCGTAAAAGTGTATACACAAAATAGATATAAAAAAAATAATTAAATTTTTGTTGACAAACGCATATTTTAATGTTATATTAATTATGCGTTTTAATTTGGATTTGCAAGGGCAAATCTTTAATTAAGAGTAAAAAAGAAACACCTGGAAGTGTGTAAAGAAAGGAGACAATTATGCCAACTATAAATCAATTAGTAAGAAAAGGTAGAAGTAATAAAACAAGAAAAAGTAAATCACCTGTTTTAGGAATTGGATACAATAGTAAAGATAAAAAACAAACTTTACAAAATGCTCCACAAAAACGTGGTGTTTGTACTCGTGTTGGAACTATGACACCTAAGAAACCAAACTCAGCGTTACGTAAATACGCTCGTGTTAGATTATCAAATGGTATGGAAGTTACTTCATATATTCCTGGAGAAGGACATAACTTACAAGAGCATAGTGTTGTAATGATTCGTGGAGGACGTGTTAAGGACCTTATCGGTGTTCGTTATCATATCATCCGTGGTACATTAGATACAGCTGGTGTTGAGAACCGTCGTCAAGGACGTTCTAAATACGGTGCTAAAAAACCAAAAAAAACTAAATAATAAAAACTAAAATAATAAAGGAGGAAATATAATGCGTAAAAGACGTGCAGTTAAAAGAGACGTATTACCAGATCCAATATACAATTCAAAATTAGTTACTAAATTAATTAACAGTATAATGAAAGATGGTAAAAAAGGCGTAGCTCAAACAATAGTTTTCGATGCATTTGATATCATTAAAGAAAAAACTTCTCAAAATCCAATTGAAGTTTTTGAAAAAGCAATGGAAAGTATCAAACCTGCATTAGAAGTTAAATCTAGACGTGTTGGTGGTGCTAACTACCAAGTACCTATCGAAGTTAAACCTGAACGTAGTCAAGCTTTAGCACTTCGTTGGTTAACACAATATTCAAGACTTCGTGGTGGTAAATCAATGGCTGAAAAACTTGCTAACGAAATTATAGATGCATCAAATGGAGTAGGTGCAGCTGTTAAAAAACGTGAAGATACACATAAAATGGCAGAAGCTAATAAAGCATTTGCACATTATCGTTGGTAATTAGAAAGGAAATATTTTTATGGCTCGTGAATATAGCTTAGAAAATACTCGTAATATCGGTATTATGGCACATATCGATGCTGGAAAAACTACTTTCACAGAACGTGTGCTATTCCATACTGGTAAAACTCATAAAATTGGTGAAACACATGATGGTGAATCACAAATGGACTGGATGGAACAAGAAAAAGAACGTGGTATAACAATTACTTCAGCTGCTACTACAGCATTCTGGAAAGGTAATCGTTTTAATATCATAGATACTCCAGGTCACGTTGACTTTACAATTGAAGTATCTAGATCTCTACGTGTACTAGATGGTGCCATTGCACTTTTAGACTCTCAAGCTGGAGTTGAACCTCAAACTGAAACAGTTTGGAGACAAGCTTCAGAATTTAAAGTTCCAAGAATGTTCTTCTGTAACAAAATGGATAAAATGGGAGCTAGCTTTGAATACAGTTTATCTACAATTAAAGATAGATTAGGTGTTAATGCTAAACCTATTGAATGGCCAATTGGTGCAGAAAATGAATTCGATGGTATTATCGATATCATTACTCGTACTGCTTATCATTATGATGGAGAACAACATGAAGAAGCTACAGTTATCGATATTCCAGAAGATTTAAAAGATGTTGTTGAAGAAAAGAGAACAGAATTAATTGAAGCTGTTGCTGAATTCGATGACGAATTAATGGAAAAATATTTAGAAGGAGAAGAAGTAAGCGTTGAATTAATCAAAAAAGCTATCCGTAAAGGAACATTAGCTGCTGAATTCTTCCCAGTATTATGTGGTACTGCATTAGGAAATAAAGGTGTTAAATTAGCACTTGATGCAGTTATCGATTACTTACCAGCACCAACAGATGTTGAATCTATTAAAGGTGTTGACTTAGATGGAAATCCAATAGAAAGACATCCATCAGATAATGAACCTTTTGCTTCTTTAGCATTTAAGGTTATGACAGATCCATATGTTGGACGTTTAACTTTCTTCAGAGTTTACTCTGGTACATTAACTGCTGGTTCTTATGTTTTAAATGCAACTAAGAATAGTAAAGAAAGAATTGGACGTATTCTTCAAATGCATGCTAATAATCGTACTGAAATTAGCCAAGTATATGCAGGAGATATTGCTGCTGCAGTAGGTTTAAAAAATACTACAACTGGAGATACATTATGTGATGAAAAGAAACCTTGTATTCTTGAATCTATGGTATTCCCAGAACCAGTTATCGAATTAGCTATTGAACCAAAATCAAAAGCTGATCAAGATAAAATGGCTTTAGCTTTACAAAAATTAGCTGAAGAAGATCCTACATTTAGAGCTACAACAAATCATGAAACTGGTCAAACTATCATCGCTGGTATGGGTGAATTACACTTAGACGTTATTGTTGATAGAATGAAGAGAGAATTCAATGTTGAAGCTAATATAGGTCAACCACAAGTTTCTTATCGTGAAACTATTACTCAAGCTGCTGAATGTGAAGGTAAATATATTAAACAATCAGGTGGACGTGGACAATATGGACATGTTTGGATTAAGTTTGAGCCAAATCCTGATAAAGGATATGAATTCGTTGATGCTATCGTTGGTGGTGTAGTTCCTCGTGAATATATACCAGTAACAGATAAAGGTTTACAAGATGCACTTAAGACTGGTGTTTTAGCTGGTTACCCAATGGTAGATGTTAAAGCTACATTATTTGATGGTTCTTACCATGATGTAGACTCATCTGAAATGGCTTATAAGATTGCAGCATCTATGGCTTTAAAAGAAGCTAAAAATAAATGTAAACCAATATTACTTGAGCCAATTATGAAAGTTCAAGTTATTGTTCCAGATGAATATTTAGGAAACGTAATGGGAGATATTACATCTCGTCGTGGACGTCCAATGGGACAAGAATCTCGTGGAAACGCTATTGCTATTAATGCATTAGTACCACTTTCAGAAATGTTTGGTTATGCAACAAGTTTAAGATCTAATACTCAAGGTCGTGGGAACTTTACTATGGAATTTGATCATTATGAAGAAGTTCCAAAGAACATTGCTGAAGAAATTATTAAAAGAAATGGTGGAAACTAGTATATAAATTACTAGTTTCTACTAAAAATAGTATTGCTATTTAAAAGTAGATAATATATAATATTATTGTATGTTAAATTAAGGAGGAAATATATATGGCAAAAGAAAAATTTGATCGTTCAAAACCACATGTTAACATTGGTACAATTGGACACGTAGACCATGGTAAAACAACTTTAACAGCTGCTATTACTAATGTTCTATCTAAAAAAGGTTATGCTGATTTCGTAGATTATGCAAATATCGATAAAGCACCAGAAGAAAGAGAACGTGGAATCACTATTAACACTTCTCACGTTGAATATCAAACAGATAAGAGACACTATGCTCACGTAGACTGCCCAGGACATGCTGACTATGTTAAAAACATGATCACAGGTGCTGCTCAAATGGATGGAGCTATCTTAGTTATAGCTGCTACTGACGGACCTATGGCTCAAACTCGTGAACACATCTTATTATCACGTCAAGTTGGAGTACCTCGTATGGTTGTATTCATGAACAAATGTGATATGGTTGATGACGAAGAAATGTTAGAATTAGTTGAAATGGAAATCCGTGACTTATTAAATGAATACGGATTCGATGGAGATAACACTCCAATCATTCGTGGTTCTGCATTAAAAGCTCTTGAAGGAGATCCAGCTTATGAAGCAAAAATTATGGAATTAATGGATGCTGTTGACGAATGGATCCCAACTCCAGTTAGAGATACTGAAAAACCATTCTTAATGCCAATTGAGGATGTATTCACAATCACTGGACGTGGAACTGTTGTTACAGGACGTGTTGAACGTGGACAATTAAAACTTAACGATGAAGTTGAAATCGTAGGATTAAAACCAACTAAGAAAACAGTTGTTACAGGAATTGAAATGTTCCGTAAACAATTAGACTATGCTGAATCAGGAGATAATGCTGGTGTATTATTACGTGGTATTGCTCGTGAAGAAGTTGAACGTGGACAAGTTTTAGCTAAACCTGGTACTGTTACACCACATACTAAGTTTAAAGCTCAAGTATACGTATTAAGTAAAGAAGAAGGAGGACGTCATACACCATTCTTCTCAAATTACCGTCCACAATTCTATTTCAGAACAACTGACGTTACTGGTGTTATCGAATTACCAGAAGGTGTTGAAATGGTTATGCCAGGTGACAATGTTGAAATGACAGTTGAATTAATTGCTCCAATCGCTATCGAAAACGGAACTAAGTTCTCAATTCGTGAAGGTGGTAGAACAGTTGGTTCAGGAAATATTTCTGAAGTAATTGAATAATAACTAATAAAAAAGAATGATTTAATCATTCTTTTTTTATATATTAAAAGGAAGATAATTATTTATCTTCCTTTTTCATTATGTTTCTAATAGGTGATAAGTTTTTATAAAACATATATTTAACTGGTCTAATAACCAGTTCAAAGTCACCAGCATATTCTATTGCATCAGCATTAAAACCTAGTCGGAATTCTGTTGTTTCTTTATATTTATCTTCTCCAACATATGTTGGGTTGGTAATACCACCTATATGTATTTCTGTAGCACCTTCTTTAGCATAATTCTCTATTACTTTCCATATTAATAGGTGTTTAGCACATAGATGTTTATATTCTTCGTTTAATCCATCTAGAGTTAGATATACTTTATTTCTTTGTTTAATTGCCATTACACATGCTAACATAATACCATTAGGATTATCTCTTAATAGGTTAGTTGCGTATACTAATTGATTTTTTAAATTAGCTAATTTATTATCTTCTTGTATTTTTTTATTTATTAAATCATTATTTGATTGTCCTTGACTTCTAAATAATTGATCAGTTATTTCAGAACATACATTTATTTGTTTTTGATATTCTATTTGAGTGTTTACTAAAAATACTTTTGTTTCTAATTGAGCAAAAAAGACATTTATTTTATTTGTTTTTGCAAAGTTTTTATATAAATCCTTTATGTAATCCATACTTTTTGTTCTTTTTTCTCTTAGTTCTTCATATACATAGTCAAGGTTATTTTCACTACCTTTATAAACTCTTACTCCGGCTAAATCACAACCAAGTATTTTTTGTTTAAATGTTCCTTCCATTGTATTAAATACTTCTTCATATGTTTTTCCTTGTAGAGTAGTTATTGCTTCAAATCTTGGCTTATATGATTCAAAAAAATTATTATAACCTAAATGATGATATTTTAAATTTTTTAAATTATTAAAACATTCATCATATTTAGGATTGTCTATTTTTATTTTAGTTGATGGTGTATATTTACTTCGTGCTAACATAGGACTAATTTTAATAGCCATGACTTTTTTCTTTTTTAAATATACTTTTAATTGTTTTGTAAATTCAGATAGTAATTCAAAATTACTATAATCAATTAAAAAACCTCTAGGAGCATATGCATAAAATTTATTTTTTCCTAATTTTTTAATTAGTATTAATGAACCTGCAACTATTTCATTATTGTTATTAAATAATCCAATAAACTCTGGTTCATAATTTTGATTATTCATTGTAAGAGCATACTCTAATGTTTGATAGTTTGAACTTATTTCATACTTTTCTATAAATGAATTAAATTCCTCATTTGTAAGTTCTCTTAGTTCCATATAATCACTCCTAACCATTTTAAATTATATCATATAATAATTTTTTTTGATAGATGTACCATTGAAAAAAATATATGCGTATAGTATAATAAACATGATAGGAGGATAAGAAGATGGAAGAGAAAAATAATGCAAATGTAGAAGAAAAGAAAGAAGAAAAAGTTACTTATAAAAGACATGGATTTGTATACTGGTTAATTGTAGTACTTGGTATGGGATTCATAGTATTTATGAGTGTAAGAATGGGAGAAAAAATAGCTGAAGAAAAGATTGAAAAAGAAGATGGTAGTAAACCATCTACAGTAACTAGTAATTCTAATAGTAATAAACCAGAAGAAAAAAGTAATGAAGTAACTGCTGATGAAAAAACAAAAATAAATGATTTAATGTCATTATTATTTTCAAATGCTAAAATAGAAAATAATTTTATTAAAGTTGGCTCATTATCTGATATTTGGGCACCTATTTTTAAAGGAAATGTTTCAGAAGTTGATTTATTAAAATCTTTAATTATGGGAGCACGTGATAAAGATGTAGTAGCATATACTGCTAAAAATGGTACTTTTAGTGATACTTATAAAGATATGGATAAGGGTGGAGCTATTTTAGCTACTAAACTAAATGAATATTATAAAAAATTAACTGGTAAAGAAATAACTAGTTATGTTGATTTACCTTTAGGATGTCCTATGTTTGCATATGATAGTACAAATAAAATGTATGTAGAAGTTGTAGGATGTGGAGGAGTTTCTTCAGCTGGTCAAATATTATATTTAGATTCATATACTAAAAATGATAATACTATAGTAGTAAGTGCTTATGTTGGTGGATATTTTGATGCATATGAAGAAGGTACTACTATATATGCTGATTATTATGAATCAGAAAATAGTGATAATATTAAAGTATTCCAAAAATCAAAAACACTTGAAAACTTTAAAATTGATGAATCAAATAAAACTTCATTTACAAAATATAACTTTATATTTGAAAAAGCATCTGATGGTGAATATTATTTTAAAAATGTAACTAAAGCTAATTAAAAGGAAATATTTATTTCCTTTTTTTTGTTGAAAAATAGAATAATATATTATACAATAAATATATAGAATAGGAGGATAGAAAGATGGAAGAAACTAAGGTTGAAGAAACAAAAGAAGTAAAGCCAACATATAAGAAACATGGACCATTATATTGGTTAATAATTGTTGTTGGTATGACATTTATAGTATTTATGAGTATAAGAATTGGAGAAAAAATAGCTGAAGAAAAGATTGAAAAAGAAGATGGTAGTAAACCATCTACAGTAACTAGTAATTCAAACAGTAATAGTAATGAACAAAAAGAAAGTGAAGTAACTGATGCTGAAAAAGTAGAAATTAATTCATTAATGTCATTATTATTTTTAAACTCTGAAATTAAAAATAATAATATGAAAGCTTTTGGTTTAAATAATATATTATTTGGTTTATTTAATAATTTTGAAGGTACAACTGGTAAAAATGGTAAAAATATTATTATCGTTGCTGGAATGAAAAAGGAAGATATCATAAAATATACAGCTACAAATGGAACATTTAAAGATGATAAAACTAAAAATGAAATCTTAGATACTATAAAAGCTAATAATGAAACTGAAGCAATTTCATATGATAAATTTAATACTTATTACAAAAAATTATTTAATGAAGATGCTAGTACTGAAGATATTATAGGAATTTGTCCAAATTGGTATTATGATTCTACTAATAAAATGTTTGTAGCATTCTTAGGATGTGGTGGAGTAGATTTTAAAGGTCAAATAGCATATTTAGATTCTTATAGTAAAGTAGATGATAATATAGTAGTAACTACATATGTTGCAGGTGTTAATTCTTTATCTAATGGTGCTACTTTATATACTGATGCACAATTATCTACAAAATATAAAGATTTAACAACTGAAGAATTTAATAAATTTGAAATTGATGAAACTAATAAAACATCATTTACTAAATATAATTTTACATTTGCAAAAAATACTAATGGAGAATACTATTTTAAATCTTTAACAAAAGCTAACTAAAAAAAGGAAGGAAAGTTTCCTTTTTTTATTGTATAAATATAATCTATATTGTATAATTAAATTATAGAATAGGAGGATAAAAAGATGGAAGAAAATAAAACTGAAGAAACTAAGGTAGAAACACCAAAGAAAAAGAAGAGTGGATTTGTTAAATTTCTATACTGGTTAGTAGTTATTGTAGGATGTGTATTTATATTCTTAGGAAGTTATAAAATAGGTTATAAGCTTGGTAACTATTTTGGTGATAAAAAATCAAGTAATACTACAACTAAAAAAGAAAATAAAGAAACTAAAAAAGATAATGATGTATTAACAGTAGAAGAAGCATTAAATACAGGTAGAGAATTATACAAAAAAGCTATAGCTACTTATCCAAGTCCATTATCTGGTGCTTTAGATAGTAAATGTACTTATTTAAACAAACCAACTGCTCAAGGTTTAGAACAATATGATTGTACATCACTTTATAATGAATTAAAAACTATTTACCCAGAAAATAATGATGTTTTTAAAAATTTTAAATTAATTGATGGAAAATATATTTATGAAGTTGGTGGAATAGGATTTGTAGGTAAAATTACTTCTACTTTAGCAGTTAAATCAATTGAATCAGATAAAATAGTATTTATGGTTGACACTGATTTATATAATGAAGCTGACAAATCAACAACAAAATATAATAATGAATTTGTAATTGTAAAAGAAAATGATACTTGGAAAATTTCTTCATACAAATATGTATCTGGAGATAATCCTTCATTTAGTGAAGTAAAATAAGATGATTTAATTCATCTTTTTTATTTTATAAATATATTTTGTAATATAATAATTTTTACACAATATATTTAAGATAGGTAATGTATAAAATTGCAATAATTGAATAATATGAGTTGACAAAAAAAGTTTTATAGTGTATAAATTAGAGATAGGAAAAAAGGACGTGAATTATGTCAAAAAAATTAGTTATAGTGGAATCACCAAGTAAGACAAAACCAATTGAAAAATACTTAGGAAAGGGATATAAAGTAGTATCTTCTAAGGGACATGTTAGAGATTTATCAACAAAAGGTAAGTTTGGATTTGGTGTTGATATAGATAATGATTTTAAACCTGATTATATAACTATGAAAGGTAAAGCTAGTGTAATTAAAGAATTACAAAAAGAAGTCAAAGATTCAGATCATGTATATCTTGCTACCGACCCTGACCGTGAGGGAGAAGCTATTTCATGGCATTTATATGATGTTTTAAAATTAAAAGATAGTGATTATGAAAGAGTAGTATTTAATGAAATTACTGAAGGTGCTGTTAAAGAAGCATTTAAGCATGCTAGAAAGATTGATAAGGATTTAGTAAATAGTCAAGAAACTAGACGTATATTAGATAGAATAATAGGATTTAGATTAAGTAAATTAATTCAATCTAAAACTGATGGAAGTAGTGCAGGTCGTGTACAATCAGTAGCACTTAAATTAATAGTAGATAGAGAAAGAGAAATAGAAAGTTTTATTCCTGAAGAATATTGGTCTATTACTGGTATATTTGAATCTTTTAAAGCAGATTTATTTGAGTATAATCATAAAGAATTAGAAATTAAGAATGAAGAAGAAGTAAATACTATATTAAATAAATTAAGTAAAGATTTTGTAGTTGAAAGTGTAGAAAAGAAATTAAAGAATAAACAATCAAAGATGCCTTTTATTACAAGTACTATGCAACAAGATGCATCTAATAAATTAAACTTTAATTCTAAAAAGACTATGCAAATAGCACAAAAACTTTATGAAGGTATTGAACTTGAAAATGAAACTGTCGGTCTTATTACATACATGAGAACAGATTCAACAAGATTATCTGGTGACTTCATTAAAACTGTATATGCATTTATAGATGATAAGTATGGTAAAGAATATGTAGGTAGTGTTAAAGTTGCTAAAAAGAAAGATAATGTACAAGATGCTCATGAAGCTATTAGACCAACTAGTATTAATCGTACTCCAGAATCAGTTAGAAAATATTTAACTAATGATGAATTTAAATTATATAGAATGATATATTATAGAGCACTAGCTAGTTTAATGGCACCAGCTCAAACTGAAAATACAACTATAATATTAGATAATAATAATTATCAATTTAAGGCAACTGGTCAAGTAATAGTATTTGATGGATATTTAAAAGTATATACTGATTATGAAGATACTAAAGATGAAATCTTACCAGTTATTATGGAAAAAGATACAATTACTTCTTTAAGTATTGAACATGAACAA
>Ga0310691_10002088_pt1 | contig 27871 bp, 20 predicted proteins | sample 176DNAGHGlowgp2_FD_203887 | JGI IMG/M metagenome (GOLD analysis project Ga0310691, IMG submission 203887) | Sheep rumen microbial communities from Palmerston North, Manawatu-Wanganui, New Zealand - 1766 DNA GHGlow gp2 (v2) (version 2) | ecosystem: Host-associated > Mammals > Digestive system >... | reverse complement strand
CCTTTCTTCTTGCGGAACTTCGCCCACCAGAACACCGACAGACAGAGCGGTATCGTCGTAGAGTCGAATGCATAGACCTTGCCTCCGAGCTTGAATATGTCTGCCGACCGTTTCTCCCGGGCCTGAGCCATCATGTAGAAAGCAAACTCCTCGAAGATGCGATAGTCGCGGTTCTGGTTGGCAGTAGCCAGCGTCGTCTTGGCGATGGGCTTTCGCCCCAAGCCGAGATGGAAACACTTGGACCGATGGGCTTCTATAGCCACTATCACATCGCGCAGACTCTCACGGTTACTGAGTTGGCCGAACATCAGTGCCAGAAGTTGGTTCCAGCAGGTGAGATGCTTGACATACTTGTTTCCATCGTACTTGTCAACAAGACGACGGAACTTGTCATTGTTCAAGAACTCTATCAGCTGTGCGAATACATATTTGTCTTTGTTCATCTGCAATCCTTATTAAAAGGCTGCAAAAATACAAATTCAAATCGTCGCGCACTTAAAACTGCTCGTAAAAGACTTTATTTCAGCGATTTCAAAGAACGATTAATCCACTTTAACGGGACAGTAGTGATAGTTTGATGATGATGCTTATCTTTCACAAATACTTAGATTGGGAAGATTTGATTGACGGCGAACGTGTAAAAGATTGCGAATTTGTTGGACGCATTCAGCATGAGTTTCTGCATGGCCTTAACGGACTCTGTTCTGGTGGGTACCATTTGCAAGAAATTTCTGATAGAGCAAACCAATGCATTGGAAGTAAAATATGTAAGGCGTACACGACAAATCCTGACACTCCGAACTCTGTGAGTCGTCAATTACTCCATGAATTGATTAGGAGGACTTTAGACTATAGACAACCCGTTATGTTGGGATATTCTAAGCCGTCTGAACTTGGGCACGCGTTAGTCGCAGTTGCATACAGAAGAGAGGCATGGAATCGGTTACGTTTGTTCTGTTTAGATCCTTCACACGGAGTACCCTTTATGCACCCTTGGAATACCGTCATTGACCTCGACTATCTTTCTTCCGAAGAGGACGATTTCCCGGACACCAACTATTGGGCAGAGAAAAAAGTATGCGTCAACAGTATATTAGTCATCAACGACTTCCCAGCAGAGAGTGAATGTCCATTTTAAGATTTATAGGACATCTGGTCTTGAGAACCTCCACGGACGTAAATCATACAACTTCTTTCCTTGTTCGTCAAAGAGAAGGATTCCATTTACATCGTAAGCACTCAAATTAATTCTTGCATCTCTCAACAGTACAGGTGTGTTGTCATAGTTATCATCAATCCACGTGATACGTGGGCCATCGCCCAATATACACCCAGTATATCCTATTAAATCTTCTCTAAGATAGGAAGGCGTTTTGATGACTTTATCACCTATTCTGTACTTTCTGATGAGAAAACTAGCTCGATATGAACCTTCGCGCTCGAAAGTAACATCAATTCCTGAGCGATGGGGATGTAGCGACCCTATGGGAAAGTAATCCAAATCACTCCCTATATGATACATAGCCCAATCATGAACGGTGCTTTCTAACTCATTTTCAGAATGGAAATAAAACTCTACTTCATGAATGTAGATGTTGTAATCTTCATTAACACGGAAATGTCCACCAAAGAGAGCAGCTTTGGCAATCTCTTCAAACTTATCGGTTAACAGATCTTCGCTTAAGCCTCTACCATCGAATTCTTTGAGTAAAGTTGATAGATCCTTCTTTTTATTCACCATGATAGATTCCTTTTAATACCATTCAAACTCATAAACTATTGTTAATTGACTATCCCATTTCTTTATGACTTTTGTTACTAAGCCATCCTCAATGGTATAGTCATAAGTGAAAGTAATAGTATTCGGAATATTCAGACCATTATCAGCAAGGTTGTAGTTCACAACTTCTTTGGCAGGCAAATTCTTACACCTCTTTCCGAAATAACCTTGCCAACCCAGGAAGACATTCCAAGAAATAAAGTCTGTGAAGATAAAAGGAATGGTATTAGGGTGAGACGTATAACTAATAACGTGTTCTTCGCTTAAATCGTATCCATTTCCAAAAATTCTTATCTTGCTGATATTACCATCCTGCCAAGTAAGAGAGTATTCACTATTCCACTCAGTTGCAGTATAATCATCAGGACGCGTAACCTTTGATAAATAGCCGTTATTATCGTATTCATATGTATCCTTGGCATCAACTGTGGTTATTTTAGTTGGACCATTTTTATCATTATCCCATATTTCTACAGTATAGTCACTCTCAACAATACGGGCACCATTTAGCTTGAATATTTCATCCCTTGCGCCACTTATAATGATTTTTCTACTTCCATAAGAATAAAAATATTCACGCGCCTTATGGTCATTAGTCTTATCCTCCTTTTTGCCTAACTGCCCATTGGAATTGTATTGAAGCAAAGTCGTGGAATTGGATTGATTCATAGTCGAGTTTATCCTTACCAGTTGTTTTCCATTAACAGTAATGTCAAGAGGAATAATTGGACTATTCACTTTATTATCATCATCGTTGTTACACGATGAAAACAAAACAAAAACCATCGCAACCATCATGATGGTCAACAGATGAAAAAAAGTTTTACTATTCATTTTCTTCTTCCTTTAATTCCTTGAACTTCTCTTCCGATATGTTCTCCAGCAGATATTGCTTGATATCGTCCTCGGACGGCAGCTGGAGGCGGTATTTGCTGACGAAGAGATTTTGCGAGAGGCCTTCGGTAGCATACTGGACGGTGGTCACTCCGTAGTCGGTACACAGCAGCAAGCCGATGGGCGGGTTGTCGTCAGCCTGCATCACTTCATGCTTGTAGTAGTTCATGTAGAGGTTCAGCTGCGAGGCATACTCGTGGCGGAAACGGTCTATCTTCAAATCGATGATGACATGGCATTTCAAGATACGATGGTAGAAAATGAGGTCGGCCTTGAAATAGTCCTGATCAATGAGGATTCGCTTCTGACGCGCCTCGAAGCAGAAACCGCGCCCCATCTCCAGCAGGAACGACTGCAGGTGGTTCAGGATGTATGACTCCAACTTGGTTTCCGTATAGACTTCCTGCGACTCCAAACCGAGGAATTCGAGCGTCACGGGATTGTGCAGGATGTCGCGCGGAGCTAATTGCTGTGCATCCTTCACGGCAAGTTTTTGCAGCGCTTTCTTGTCCTTCGAGAGGCCCATGCGCTCATAGTATTGTGAGGACACCTGACGGTCAAGCTCCCTAACTGTCCAACAGCCGCGAATAGCTTCCTGCTCATAGAATGCTCGCTTCAATGGTTCTTCTATACTTGTCAGATAAGCCAAGCTGGTATAATTTAACTTGTTGAAGAGCCAATCAGCGGGAGTTGACCACTCTTCCAATTTTGCAATCGCTGATTGCAAAATTTTATCTGGCTGATCTTCATTATTTTGCAATTTTGCAGTCATTGATTGCAAAATTGATGAAATACCAGAATCCGGCAGCAATAAGTTGTTCTTCTGAAGGAAGGATCCTATTGCCGAAACTAATTGAGGATATACGAGGTAGATGCGGCGAAACATATGCAAACTACGGGTTTCAAAGCCCTTTCGATTAATCTTTTTGGCCAATCGGTTTATCAGTTTGTCGCCATACTTGGCACGGTCTTCACCATGCTGCTCAAACTCTACGATATAATATCCCACCAGCCAGTTGCGGGCTGTGAGTGATAGGTTTACGGCATGCGCGGCTTGCGCCTGAAGCACGTCCTGTACCTGATTGATATGTCCTACAAGTGATTCGAAATTCATCTGTACACCTTTTTCTTTTATCGGTAAGTTTCGTTATTAACGCCCGCAAAGATAGCGCTATCTTTTGAATCCACGACAAAAAATCTCTGCATTTTTCGAGATGAGGCACTAAAAACAAACCACTGCCCTCCTGATTCGGGGCAGTGGTTTTTGAGTTGTCTTTTACATATCTTTCATCGATAGACCTTTGTACGAGATGTCATACTTCTTCCACTCGTGCGTCGCCTGTAGCATCACCTCTGCTCGCTGCTTCAGCACGCCGATGCTAATTTCATCCGCCTGACGCTTGATCTCGCAAAACATCACGTTGTCTGAAAGCTCATCCTCGGCTATCATGTCGATTTCATTCTCGCCCTTACGGTCCCACCAACGGCCAATACGGGTGAACTCGCCCGATTCCATGGCCACACGATGGAAGTACCGCTCCAGCATCAGTCCGCTGAAGGTGCTGTAGTCGCGCTCGATGATTTCCTGCAGCTTGGTGTAGTTCTCTATCTCAATGATATAGCTATACTTGAAGATAAAGCGGAACCAGAAGCTATAGAACACGTCGTCCAGTTCATAGCGCACATTCTTGTTCGCGCTCTTCTCAAACAGGGGCTGCCGCTTGCTGATCAGCTCATACTCATCAGCCAGGTTGGTCAGGTACCCCCCCACCTCCTTGCCGATCACATCCTCAATCTCGCTGCGGGTGTTCTTGCCACGGGCGATACACGAGAGGATGGAGAAATAGATGCCGTAGTCCTTGCCGAACTCCTCTATCAGGTTGTTCTTACCCTCACTGAGGAAGGTCGAGTTGGGACTCACGATGTGCCTTATCATGGCATCCTTATCCAGCGCTCCGCCATCCACCAGCTGGCTCACATATTTAGCCACACCACCCGTAAAGGTGAACAGCGCCAGCAGGTCTTCCTTCGTGTAGCTGGGCTTCGCGTCCGTCATTATCTGCTTCAGCACCGAGGGCCGGAAAGGCTTCACCTTCAACTCGCCTGTATTCCTTCCATACAGAGGCTCCTTCTTGTTCTTGAAAATCTTCTGCATCAGCGAGTAGATGCTGCCGCATACCACCAGATTCATCTTCGATGTCTTCTCAAACCTATCCCAGATATCCTGCATCTCACTGTAAACGGCTTTGTTCACACGGAAGAAATCCTGGAACTCGTCAATCACCAGCGTAAAGCTCCGGGTCTGCGACAGTTGCATCAGGTAGTGGAAGATGTCGCTGAAGTGCCTGCTGCTGCCCAGTGTGGGGATGCCCAGCTTCTCGCTGACCTCCTCCAGATACACTTCACACAAGTCCGATTCCGCTTTCCTGGTCACAAAGAAATACACGAAGGGCTCATCCTTGTAAGCCTCTCTGATCAGCGTGGTCTTGCCGATTCGCCTCCTCCCGGTCACCACCGTAAAGCGGGCCACCCGTTCAGCCGTGTCCCGAGTCTCTCTCAGGAAGGCTATTTCCTGTTCTCTGTCGTAGAATCTCATTATGTAAACCTTTGTATTATTGTGTATTATTTACCGCAACAATCGTTTCCGAAATGGCTATTGCGATGCAAAAGTACATGTTATTCCTGATTCAACCAAAGAAAAAGCAAAAAATCTCTGCTTTGATTCAAATGAAAGTGTGAAAAGTGCAATATTGAGTGGCCTTTTTGTGATAGTTTGTTGAAAAAGTCATGGGATTTTTGGTGGGGCGGGATATTATGAGTACCTTTGCGGCCGAATTAAAAAAAGAAACAGTATGAAGAAGTTTTTTCTGGCTCTGACGCTCATGATGATGACGGGCGCGATGATGGCTATTCCCGTGAAGCGTGGAATGTGGGTCACCGTCACGCTGGCCGACGGCACGGAGGTGAGGGCAGAGCGAGTGGGTGATGAACACGGCCACTGGCTGCGGGCTGCCGACGGCACCTGCTATGTGATGGAGGGCGACGCCTATGTGAAGGCGGATGCCCAGGCGCTGCAACGCAAGCGTGAGGCGCGCAAGGCAGCGCGCAACGCAGCCCGCAAGGTCATCTACGCCAGCACCACCGACGGCCTGGGTAAGAAGGGTGTGATGAGTCGCGGCTCGGTGCCCAGCATTGGCGCGTACACGATTCCCGTAGTGATGGTGCAGTTCAATGACCTGAAGTTCAAGAGCACCACCACGGTGGCGAAGATGAACCGCTACTACAACGAGGAGGGCTACAGCGATGAGTCGGGAGCCGTAGGTTCCGTGCGCGATTACTTCAAGGACCAGAGCGGCGGGCAGTTCGTGCCCACGTTCGATGTCGTGGGTATCGTAACGCTCAGCAAATCCTATAAGTATTATGGTCAGAACGACAGCAACGGCAACGACAAGGGGCTGGACGAGCTGCCGCGCGATGTCATAGCTGCAGCCATCAGCCAGCTGGGAACGGATTTCTCTCAGTATGTCGTGCCGGCCGGTGATGCGTACCACAGGACGGGCGTGCCCCTGCTGGCGATGTTCTACGCCGGCAAGGGTGAGGCTACCGAGAATTATGGCGAGAATTATCTCTGGCCCTGTGAATGGGACGACGAGGAAGACCCCATAGGCACTGGTACCTACCAGGGGGTACACTTCAACAGTTTCTTCATCGGTAATGAGCTGTTTGGCAGTCAGCTGATGGGCATGGGCGTGTTCTGCCATGAATTCGGACACGCACTGGGACTGCCTGATTTCTATTGCACCGACTACAATTATGGTTATGATGACCCCTTCGGATTCTGGTCCATCATGGACTCGGGCGCCTATATGGACGACGAGTGCCGTGCGCCCGCAGGATACAATGCTTATGAGAAGAGCTATATGGGTTGGCTGGAGCTGAAGGAACTGGGCACGACGGGTTCCGTCACGCTGCAAGCTCCCGATGGATTGGCCGAAAATTCAGCGTATATCGTGCGCAATAGCTCCACGGAGACCTTCATCCTTGAGAACCGACAGCCGGGCACGTGGCAACCCGAGCAATACGGGTCGGGCGTGCTGGTGAGCCGCATCGCCTATAGTCAGTCTTACTGGGAAAACAACAAGGTCAACAATACGCAGTCGCAGAAACGCGCGTGCGCGCTGACGGCCGACGGCGCCAAGATGTACTTCTCGGCATCGTCATCGAACCTCTATGGCAACAAAAAGACCAGCATCGATGTGCTGAAGACATTGAATAAGAGCAGTAAGACCATCGGCATCACCAAGATCACGAAGAACAACGACGGCACCATCACGCTGACGCTGACAGGGGATGACCCGACGCCTACGCCGGATCCGGATCCGGACCCGACACCTACGCCCACTCCCACGCCCGACCCGGATGGCGCTATCTTCTATGAGTCCTTCGACCAGTGCAATGGCACCGGCGGCAATGATGGAAAGTGGAACGGTAACATAGCAATGAGTACTACCAAGTTCCATACGGATAACGATGGCTGGCAGGTGACTGGCGATAAATCCTACGGCGCTGACCAATGCGCGAAGTTCGGAACTTCTAGTATCTCGGGTGAAGCCACCACGCCTTCCTTCACGCTCAACGGCTCTGCCACGCTGACCTTCCGCGCCGGCGCATGGGACAGCAGGAATGACGCTATCACGCTCAACCTCTCGACTACCGGCGGCACGCTGACGCCCTCCACCGTGACGATGACAAAGGGCAACTTCGATGATTTCACGGTGCAGGTGACAGGTACGGGTGTGATGACCATCTCCTTCAGCTCCACCCAAGGGCGCTTCTTCCTGGATGAGGTGCTGGTGAAAGCAGATACGGCGGATGGCATTGAGAGCCTCAACGGTCCCGCCCCCGACCCCTCCACTGTTAGGGCGGGGAGGATTTACACCATCGACGGGCGGTTCGCAGGTACTGACCTGCGCCAGCTACCCCGCGGCATGTATGTCATCGACGGCAAGAAGGTAGTGAAGTAGTTCGATTCCTGGTGACACTACAGACGAAAAAGTGAAGCCCTGGTTGAGAAATCAACCAGGGCTTCTTTGTGTGGTGTCACCAGGAATCGAACCGGGGACACAAGGATTTTCAGTCCTTTGCTCTACCAACTGAGCTATGACACCATCTTTTGTGCTTCCTTGGCAGCCTTTAGAGGCGGTGCTTTCGGTTTTGCGGGTGCAAAGGTAGGGGTTTTCTGTGAATCCTGCAAGGCTTTTGGCAAAAAAAAGGCTCCGCTGCTATAATTTTTCTCGTTTCACTTTTCTTTTCTCACATTTTATCCTTACCTTTGCACCCGCAAACGAGCAAAGTGATGCTCGCGCGCATTCGGAAAGTAGCGCAGTTGGTAGCGCACTACGTTCGGGACGTAGGGGTCGGGCGTTCGAGTCGCCTCTTTCCGACCTTCACTCCACAAGGCCTGCTCATCGTGAGCGGGCCTTGTCGTTATGGCGCCATCTATATATATAATGTATAAGGAGGCTGAGGCAGAAACCGATGCCGACGCCGAGGCTGTTGGCGGCGAAGTCGAGCCACTCGCCGCTGCGGTAGGAGGTGGCGTAGGTCTGCAGGAGTTCCAGCGTGCCGCCCATGAGGATGGGGGCGAGGACGGCCCAGAAGAGGAGGCGGACAGCGTGGTGGCTGTCGGCGCTGTGGCGGCGCCAGTACTCATGGCCGATGACAAGGGCAAAGACGGCGTACATGACCATGTGTGTCCATTTGTCGGCAAAGGGTACGTTTTTGGCGATTTCAACGGCACCGATGGGCAGCAGCGACAGCAGCAGGATGGCGACGGCCACAAGGTAGGAGAGGGGATAACGACGCAGCGAGGGCAGTGGCCGGCAGGAACAATTTATGGGCATAGACCGCAGATTTATGTGAATTTTTGTGCAAAGGTAAGACTTTTATTCGTACTTTTGCCGCCAAAATGGAAAATAGAGGTTCTTTTGGCAGTAAATTAGGCATTATCCTAGCGTCGGCGGGTTCGGCCGTGGGGCTGGGAAATGTATGGCGTTTTCCCACCGAGGTGGGAATGAACGGCGGCGCGGCGTTTATCCTCATCTATATTGCCTGCGTCATGCTCATGGGTATCCCCCTGATGACGGCAGAGTTCATTGTGGGGCGCCACACGCATAAGAACCCCGTGGATGCCTATCGCACGCTGGCACCGAAGACGGGCTGGGTGTTCCAGGGCATCATGGGTGTCTTCGCCGCGTGGTTCATCCTGAGCTACTACAGCGTGGTGGCGGGATGGACGCTGAAGTACCTGGTGTCAGCCGTCGCGGACCAGGTGACCACAATGACCGACAGTGCCGCCTACTTCACGGAGTTCACGCAGAATGCGTGGATGCCGGTGGTGGCGATGGCTGCGGTGTTGCTGATGTCGCACTGGGTGATCGTGCGCGGTGTGCAGGGCGGCATTGAGAAATACTCCAAGATGATGATGCCGATGCTGTTGCTGATCATTGCCGTGCTGGTGGTGTGCTCCTTCGCCATGCCCGGTTCCGACACGGGCCTGCGCTTCCTGCTGAAACCGGACTTCACGAAGATCAACGGCGACGTGCTGCTGAGTGCGATGGGGCAGGCGTTCTTCTCGCTCAGCGTGGGGATGGGATGTCTCTGCACCTATGCTAGCTATTTCACGGACGATGCCAAGCTGATGAAGACGGCGGGCAGCGTGGCCTTGATAGATACGTCGGTAGCTGTGATGAGCGGTTTCATCATCTTCCCCGCCGTGTTCTCGGTGGCTGACGTGGCGCCGGACGCAGGCCCCGGACTCGTGTTCATCACGCTCCCCACGGTGTTCCAGACGGCATTCGCACATGCCCCGCTGATAGGCTGGCTGTTTGCGGTGATGTTCTACACGCTCCTGCTGCTGGCGGCGCTGACGAGCATGATGAGCCTGCACGAGCCTGTGACATCGTTCCTCATCGAGCGCTTTGCGATGAAGCGGCGCACGGCCACGAGTGTGGTGACCTTCTCGTGTATCGCGCTGGGCACGCTCTGCGCGATGAGCTTTGGACCGCTGGCGGACGTGCGCTGGCTGTTCGGCATGACATTCTTCGATTTCTTCGACTTCGTATCGGCCAAGATCATCATGCCGCTGGGAGGTTTCCTGCTGAGTATCTTCGTGGGGTGGTATCTCCCGAAAGACCTGGTCGTAAAAGAAATCACGAACAACCATGCGTTGCATTTCCCGCGCTGGTTGTTCGTGGGTTTCTTCTTTTTGATTCGTTGGGTCGCCCCTATGGCCATCGTGGCCATCTTTATCAATGAACTTGTTTCCTAAGCGACCCCAGCGGGGCGCTTAGGAAACAAGTCTCTCTTACTTTACAAGGATCTTCTTGCCGCTGACGATGTTCACGCCCTTCTGCAGGCGGCTCAGGCGCTGACCGCTCACGTTGTAGATGGCAGCATCTTGAACCTTGAAACCTGAACCTTGAACCTCAGAGATTCCATCGGTGAAGTTCTCGCCGAACACAACTATAATGGATTCCTCGCGATCATCCATAAAGGTGCTAATCGTGCAATAGAGCTTATACTGTGCTATCTTGCCAGACATGGCAACAGGAATCTCACCGAATTGGCTACCTAACCAATAGAGTTCACTGTCGTCGCCATCCTGGATGGTGATGGTCTCGTTGGTGGCGAACATGTAGTAGTCTTTGTCTTTTACTTCCATGGGAACGATATCACGGAGCTCAATATTTCCCAGAGGAGCTCGATTGCCGTCCTGGGTAATCAAGACAAAGTTTTTGAGCGACAGATTAATGGTACCATCTTCGTTGACAGTCATCTGCAGATCTGCCTCTTGGTCAGCATTGCGTACACCATTAACACGCACGACAAGGCCGTCATGGTAAGTGAAATCACGCAAGATAGGATTCTCGCCATGTTCATCACCGCCACCATCATCCACCTTAGGCCAGTCGGCATCCTTACCGAATTCGACATGGATGGTACCTACGCCCGTCATGTTGATGTCGATGGTGCAATAGAGCTTGTCGGTACCTGCCTTACCTGCAAGCGTGATGGGGATGTCGCCCAGCAGAGGACCCGTCCAAGAGGTTACATTGGGGTCATCACCCTCCTCGATGGTTACCGCTACATCTTTCTTGAAGGTGGCATACGCCACACCATTCTTTAAGGTGTAGGGTACATTTTTCACGCGGATGGTACCTACAGGCATGATATCACCATCGTTTGCCAAGCAGAAGTTCTTAAGGACGAGGTCCAAGGTGTTGTTATTCTTATGGTAGTCCACGCTGATAATGGTCTTCTGTGGGGCCGTAGCGCTGCCATTGAGCGTGACAACCAAATCATCTTCGTAGTCCTGGTGGTCGGGAAGGGTGATCTTTCCTGGGCCAGGCTGTGGGCCGTCACCACCACCCTCTTGCTGTTGGGCATCAATGAGTGATTTACCAAAGAGGACCTCTATGTACTGGCTCATGCGTTCTTTCAGGTCGATGACGATGTGTACGTGCAGCGAGTCAGGCACATCACGGCCGCGCAGTTCCTGACCGTCAATCTGGAGGGGTACCTCGCCCAACACGGGGCCGAGCCATTGTACACCTTCGGGGCTGTCGCCAGCTTGAATGGCGGTGTTACATTCTGTCTGGAACTTGCCTTCTGTGTCCAGTTGAAGTCCTTTCACAACGATGGTGCCGACATTCACAGGACTGTTGATGTTACCCATTCTGAAGTTCTTAAGAACCAAATCGGTCTCGCCTGTGTTCCATTCCTGCATGGTGATGGATGCATTCTGAAGTTCCTTGTCACCTTGGTTTACAGAAATCTGAATCAAGTCCGTGTAAGTACGCTCGCTGATGACCTTCACTTGCGGCAGGAAATGAATCTTATAGGTATGTATGTTCTCCGGCTGCTCTGCAACATTACCACCGCTCACGGTAATGGTCAATAGACGTTCATCTTCATTGTAAGAGGTTGCGATGGTGGCACTGCGACCGTCAGAGGTGAGCTGCAGGAGTTCGGCCTCGTAGTCGGCATCAATTTCTGCAAAGCCCTCCTCGTTGAAGACTACTTCCTGTCCGTTATAGGCTGCTGTGGCCAGGCTGGAGAAGAAGAGGAACTCAATATCGTCGGCTTCTAATGTGTTATTTTGCTTGGTGTTCAGCGGTGTCCAATAGTCGGCGCTGGAGATGATGATATTCATCTTCTCAGGTACCGCTTCTTCCTGGCCTTCAACATAGGTGAGGGGCACAGTGATGGTTTCCCAATCATTGTCTTTTGTGGCCTCAAATTCGTAGTCACAGGAGGCTATAAGTTGTCCGTCGCCTCCAGATGTTTCGATACGACCCATAATGGCTTCATCCACGTCATCCTGCTCGGCCTCGGGGGTATCTTTAGCACCTATTTTGCTCTTAAATGTTCCTTTCCAAAGGTAGGCAATGATATGTGCTTTCTCTTCACCACCTGGTGTAGTGCGCTTGAATTGCCCACGGATGGCATCCGGACGTTGCGTATATTTCCGGCCACCATAGACACCTCCGTTACGGCGGTCTTTATTATAGTAAGTGACATAATTCCAAGGTGTTCCGTAGCTCACGAAAGCAGGAACATAATTACCGGCAGAGTTGAGGGTGATATCATTCTTATAGGTGTTTTGAAGTTTCACAGCCTTGCCCTCTCCGTTTACTCCAGCTGTTTCGAAGACGACTTCTGCTTTAATCGTGGAAGTTCCAAAGAAACCTAATCCAGCAAGGTTAATGCTGCTACCATTCCATCCCTCTGGTTCAGTCCCAGGTCGCTGACGCATCTCATTTCTTCCATTCTGCCAACTCTCGCCACAAGCGTCCTTCCATTGCTCAAAGTCTCCGAACGGGACAAGGCTGCCATAGAAATCGGAAATAGCAGGATCTGGTTGCGGCTCAGGCTTTTCATTCTCCTTGCCTGAGAAGACGATGGTGTAGGTGTGCTTGTTGCCGGGATTCTCGGCGATGTCCTCACCCGTGATGCTGACGGTGAGCGTCTTGCTGGCCTCAGCATAGTAGGAGCTGATGGTGGCTCCCTGGCCGCTCTTCAGTTGGAGCAGGGTCTCGTCGTAGGTGCCGTCGATATTGACGGTGGTGCCCGTGAAGGGGATGTCCTTGCCGTTGAAGGTGACGGCGCGCAGGTCGCTGTAGTACAGGAACTCCACATCGTCCACGAACATATAGTCATTAGCGTTACCCTGACCAGGGGTGCCGCTGGTCGTCAGGGTGATCAGGGCGTAGGCAGGGCGTGTGCCGTCGGTGACATCATAGACGAACGGGATAATCACCTCCTGCCACTCATCGGTGCAGGCAATCTCGGAGGTGTTGGCCTTGGCGATGCGCGTGGCAGTGATGGTGTTGCCAGCAGGGTCTTGGAAATAGCCCGTTGTGTGGAGATTACAGCTGGCACCGGCAGGGTAGGCGCAGGAGCCCTTCACCCATACGCGCATGGCGTCGGGCAGACCCGTGAACTTCTGGTGGAAGTCGGCATCGTCCTCGTTGGTGTAGTTGTAGTTGCCGTTGGCGTCTGTTGCGCTTGTGCTGCCCATGTTGATGCAACCAGTAGTGAGGTTGCCCTGAGCTACCACACCGAAGACGGAACGGGCATAGATGCGGGCACTGAAGTTGCCAGAGTGAGCGTCGTCGCCCTTCTGGACTTGCTGCGCGGCAGCAAAGCTTTTCATGCTGCCGGTGCCAGACATGAACGAATTCCAGTGGGTGGGTTCAATCGAAGTGCTCTCTTCGTTGTCCCAATCCTCAAAGCTGGGATTCTGAATCTGGCGCTGCGCCATGGCGGTCAGCATACATGCGCTGACGCAGAGGAGGGTAAAAAGTCTTTTCATATCTTATAATTTTCAATTCTCAATTTTCAATTCTCAATTGTCCATTCATCACAGCCTATAGCCCAGCCCAATCTTGGCATAGACAGGGTACATCTTGAAGGGGATTGTCTCAAAGCTGCTGGGGAAGATGCTGCTGAAGCTCCAGTCGAGTGCACCAAAGACATTGAGATGTCGCATGGCCTTCCATTCGAACATGAATTCGAGACCCCAGTAGAAATGTTTCATGTTTCCTGCAAAGTCGTAAGTAGCTGCATTCTCAGATGTAATCTCAATTTTCCTACCTGTGGGGTCACCCTCACGAAGATAGCCAATACCATCCGGGTTGTCATAAACCTCGCCCTCGAAGGTTCCCTTACCGACAAACGAGAAGAACGGGCCTAAACCGATGTTCCAGCGGGGCGAAACACGGCAGGTACAGGTAATGGGGATGGTGATGCCCACCATCTCGGTATTGGTCACGTCGGTACCGGTGAAGTTACCCTCCAGATGATTACCGCCCATCTCAATTCCCATGCGATAGTTCTTCACATTGGCACTGGTATGGAAACCTTCCCAGAAGAAATGAACACCGGCCTGCAGTCCTAAACGACGCGTAAACATGATATAATAATCGGCTCCAAAAGTGATGCCGCCTAGAGGCTTGAACTCATTGATACTTCGAATCTCGTCAGGAAGAGGTATAGGAGATGTGCCACCAATGACGTAGCCAACGCGGAAGATCCAGCCACTATTATGAAGATCATGCGGCCCCCATTTCTCCCAACTGTCAACGGTCTCCTGTGCTTGTGTCTTACATGCAATCATGATAAGACCATATAAGATGATATTGCGTATTGCTTTCATATTGAGATGTTATTTCATTAATATTCGCAAACCAAGGTCACATTATCAATCCATAGAGTGCTACCTATGGCTCCGCGGAAGTATGCTCCATCAATACTCGAGGAGAACACGACGGCCACAGAATACTGGCGGTTAAACATATCTTCCTGCTTTACATCGCTACTATATGCTATTGGAAGCTCGAAGGCTGTCCATTCGTCGCTGTTGCGTATGATGTCCTCACTTTTTATGCGTGCAATGCCTACAATGTTGTCTTTGTAAGGATTGTGAGCAGGATTGGTATCAAGAATATTGCCATCAAGCTGTACCTTGTTGCCGTTAGCATCCGTGTTCTTATAGACTACACAATAGAAGTCGCAGACATCCTCTTCGCTCATCTGCTGCCCATTCTTGTCCTGCTTGACAGCACCCGGCTGGAACTTGTAGTAACCGCGCATATATAACGGTTTGTGGGAGAAGGGCAAGCCCATGAGTGTAGCCTTAAGGGCATCTTTAAGAGCGTTCCCGACATCAAATTTACCGAGGAACATATTGCCTGCTGCGATACGCATATTTACCATCTCACCAAAGGCGCCAGTGCTTCTGGTTGTCAGCTTGACGCATTTCCCGCCTTCAACGCCGCCACCTTCGGAGATGCTGGGATACATATCCCAAGTGGCACTGCTCATACTGAGCTGGAAACCAGGATTACCAGTTGCCCAGATATCAGGCTCGCACAGAGGATCCTCTTCTTCCCATTCAAAATAGGTGTTTGTCTTAGCATCTAGTGCAGCTTTTTCATAGTTAAAGTGTATAAGCGTGGCAGTTTGGAAAACGAATTCGCCCAAATTCAATGTCGCACTACCAGTGCCAGTGTCTTCAAATGTAGCCTCCTGTTGTTTGCGTAGCAGCTCTTTCCCATTCCAGGTGCCTTGATATACTCCGTTATTATAGGTGACTTGCACAGATTGATCAGTAGATGTCTCAACGGTCACTGTAAAGGTTAATGTCTCTCCCTCTCGCGAACCAGCGACCTGAACAGGAATCTCGCCGTAGGGAGAAATGTTCATAAGACCGTTATAGGAAAAATCATTACCAGAAAGGGTGATGCCATTGATTGAAAGAATACCCAAGTCAATAGTCTCAGTGCTAATGGCGGGCTCCTTATCTTGTTTTATGCGGATGGTGTACTCGCGCATGTGTTTACCATCTTCAGAATGTACGCGAAAACGCTGCGCCTGGTCATTCGAAAAATCAACGAGCGAGCCGTTGTTAAACCGTTCTTCGCGTCCATTGACTATTTGGTAGATGATGGAGCCTGACGTGGTTTCTACAAATAATGGAATCTGTCCCACGACGGCATTGTAACGTGCCAATGGAAATAAGATGTCTGAAGAAGCATAGTCCGACAATATTTCAGCGAGGGTGTCAGCGCGGAGATAGAAGATGCTTGTTGGGTTGTCCAAATGTACCCAGGCCTTTTCAATGTCGCATTCTGCATTCGCCGGTTCATCGCCAATGCATGATGTAAACGTCATGCAGGCCATGAGGAGAAGGCAGGATAGGAGGTGTTTTTTCATCATAAAATGGTATGCTTTGAATGATTGTTGATGCGATGGTCTCAAAAAACGCTGCAAAGGTATGCATACGCGCGTACATAAATTTATAGATTCGGTAGGTGTGCCGATTGTGTACCGAAAATACAAAAAAGAGGCGGACGCGGGATCTTCGCCCGTGTCCGCCTCCATTTATCCGATGGAATGGGTGTTTTAAGCAGGCAGTGCCTTACTTCGCCATCACTTTCTTGTTGCCAATGATATAGATACCGCCCTTGACAGGATGTTGCACGCGACGGCCAGACAGGTCATAGACCGTTTGTGCGTTTTTGGATGCAGCCAGGGACTGAATGCCATCGTACAGGCGGAACTGGATGCCGTAGGTGTGAACATTCTTGGTGTTCACCCTGTAGTCATCGCCGCGCACCGTGATGGTCAGTTCGGCTGTTGCCTCGTCATACTCGGTTTCGATAGTGGCGGCGCGTCCGTTGGCAGTGAGGCTCAGTAGCTCAGCATCAAAGAACTCATCGACGGAAGCCTGACCGTCCTCGTTGAAAAGGACGACTTCATTGCCATAAGTGGCCTTGGCCAGCTCAGAGTTATAGACGAAGCTGAGGTCGTCGATGAGCATCCAGTCTTCCTTGTTGCTCTGTCCGGCGGTGCCGCTGGTAGTCATGGTGATGAGCGCATAGCTGGGACGCTGGCCTTCGGTCTCTTCGTTGTAGGAGAGGGGGAGGCTGATTACCTGCCACTCTTCACTGCTTGCGATGTCGGATTTCTCAGCGGAGGCGACCACAGAGGCTGTGATATCATTTGCCATCGGGCTCTGGAAATAGCCGGCTGTGTGCAGGAAGCAGCTGATGGCGCCGCCATACTGACAGGATGCCTTCACCCATACACGAATAGAGTCGGGGAGGCCGGTGAAGATCTGGTTGAGGTTCTGGTCGTCGAGGTTCGTGTAGTTGTAGTTGCCCTTGGCATCGGTAGCACTCATGGAGCCACCATTGATGCAGCCTGTGGTGAGGTTGCCCTGGGCGGTTGCGGCGGTGATGCCCAGGATCTTGATCTCACGGGCAAAGATCTTGGCGCTATACTGGCCTTCGCTGCCAGGACGTGTCTCCTCGCTCTTCTCCACCTGCTTGCCCTTGACCATGCCGGAAAGTGTTCCGGTGGCGTGCATGAAGGAGTTCCAATGGGCGGGCTCGATGTTGTCGTTGTCCTCATCATCCCAGAGCTCGAAGTCGCTGTTCTCGACCTGATAGGTGTCGAAGGTGACTCTCACGGTCAGCGCGCAGGAGGCGGAAGCGCTGAGGAAGTCCTCGGTTTCGGCGAGCGTGGCTGTGATGGTGGCTTCACCCTCACTCAAAGCGGAGATGACGCCGGTCGTGGGATCTACGCTGGCAACGTCTTCGTTGTCGCTGCTCCATGTGATGGCGGCGGCGTGGCTTTGCTCGGTGACGGCGATGGTGCCGGTTGTTCCCGTCAGCATGCGACGGCTACTGCTCTCCAAGGCGAGGCTACCTTCAGGCTTCACGGCGGTGAAGGTTGCTGAGGCGATGGCGCTGTTCAGCTTGCCCTCCACGACGGCGATGGCCTGAACGGTGGTGGTCATGCGGTTGAGGAGGATGCTGTCGGTGTAGATGGCGCTCTGCTCTGTGGGCTTGCTGCCATCGGTGGTGTAGTGGATGGTGGCACCGGCTTCGGCCTCAAATCCGACCTTGAGCGTAGGCCAGAACTCAGTCAGGTTGCTGGTGCTGCCGATGCGGGGTGTCTTGGCTGTAGGACGTGCAAACGTGGCGAGAATGAAGTTCTCCACGTTGGAATCTTTATCGCCGGTGATGACAGCGGTGGCGGTGAGACCGTCCTCGCTGGGCGTGAGCTGCACGTTGGCGCTCTCTGTGGACCAGGTCGCCTCCATCCCCTCTTCGGGCTCTGCCCATAGGTAGATGGTCTTGGTGGGAGCCGAACTGGCTTTCTCTTTCTCCGGTTCCACGATGACGCTCTCCTGGAACTCGGGCGTGGCCTCGGCATCGGTGCTGGCATACACCTTACCTGCGCCGGAGGCGGTGACGGTTGTCTTGAAATAGTAGTCGCTGTTGGCCATTGCGGAGCTGATGCCCAGCACCATGGCGGCGATACAAAGAAGTACTTTCTGTTTCATAAGCAATTAAAATTAAGGGTTAAATGTGTTTGTGGAATGTCTATATTCGTAAGCTTTGAAGAGGCAACGGACGGTGAACGTCAGTGCCAACAGGTATTGTTCCGTGATGAAATGGCCACCCACGATGAACATGATGACCATGAAAGCCGTCAGCCAAAGGGCATAACATATATATAGGTTCGCGCGCCTCGGGGCAGACAGGGGGTGGCGCTTGCCGTAGATCCAGATCAGCAGTGGCAGCGGATTGTAGATAAGGTAGTTCCAGTTCCAACCGCTCGTGGTAGGCAGTGTGGAGAAGAGGCAGATCAAGAGCGTGCCGAAGGTAATCAGCTGGTAGAGCGTGAACAAAGAGCCGTCTAAGACGTTACACACCGTATGCACGGGCGCGACGGGATAGCAAACTCCTAAGAGGCTGATGAGAAGGACAACTCCGAGCGCCAGCAGGAACCAGATGTAAATGGGTGGTGCCGTGTTGGGTGCATAGTGTTGGGCGGGCGGGTAGATGATGGGGGCCTCGTCTTTCAGGATGGGGCGACGGCTGCCGTCGGCATCGATGATAGAGGCATCTGAGAGTAACGTCGGGATAATGCAGGGGAAGGCCGTCTTCTCGTCATCTGTGAGCTGGCGGTCTGTGCCATCGGTGGTGCTGAGCATGGAGGGCGGCAGGTGGAGCCAGCTGTTGGCTGGCAGGAGCTGGTTCCCAAGGAGAAACAGCGTGTTGCCATATTGTTGTGCGGCGTCGCCATAGACTAACTGGCCGTCCAGATTGAGCGTCAGATAGCGCATGATTTCCTGCGAACAGCCGTGATGGAAGTAATCATGGTAGGGCGATAGGCCTTGGAGACTGGTTCGATCCAAGAATCGCCAGAGATGTTGCATCTCTTCCAGGCGCAGGTTCAGGGCGTACTCTGTCACCGTGCGCCCTTCGTGGTCAAAGGGTTGCAGGTAATCTGCTGTGGGCACGGCCACCAGACGGTTGGGGTAGTTCCCCGTGCAGATATCCAGGAAATCTTCGTACTCGCCACTCTCCATAGAGAAACAATAGTCGAGGGCTGCGGAGGGACACTGCATGCGCAGGAATGCGTGGCCGAAAGAACTCTGAATATGCTGGTGCGTGGGTTCGGCAATCATTAAACTGGCACGAAGAAAAGACGCGCTGTCTTCAATGACGGGCTCCTTTGGATGGGCGGTCATTGCTTCCTGGCCCATTGCTGTGAACGCCAATGATAACCACAGGATGAGAATATAGTATTTGTGTTGTATCATTAAAAACGCTGCAAAGGTACAAACAAAATCGCAATGTGGAGCACACTTTTCGGTAATTCTTTGTACTTTTGCCCCGAAATTCAAACATATATCAAGAAGAAAGGAATATGAAACAATTTATCAAGTATGTGTTTGCTACGGTGGTAGGTATTAGCCTGTGGTCACTGTTAGCATGTGTCGTGATGTTTATCTCTTTGATTGGCATGGCTGCCAGTGAAGGCGAAACAACCAGTGTGCGAAAGGGTTCGGTCTTACGCATCAACCTGAATGGCCCTATCGAGGAACGTACCGATGAGGAGAATCCGCTGGCAATGTTCATGGGCGAGGATTTCGAGACCCTCGGCCTTGACCAGCTCCTAGCCGCCGTTTCGGAGGCTGCCGACAATGAGAAGGTAGAGGGTATCTATATGGAGGTAGGTACAGGCTTCGGCGGTGCCACGCCTGCCATGCTGCAGGAACTCCGACAGGCGCTCCTGAAGTACAAGGAGAGCGGCAAATGGATATACGCCTATGGTGATATCTACTCTGAACAAGCCTATTATCTCGCCTCTGTCGCTGATAAGGTGGTGGTGAATCCCAAGGGTATCGTTGACTGGCATGGCCTGGCATCTGTGCCGATGTTCTTCACGGATCTCATGCAAAAGATGGGCGTGAAGATGCAGGTCTTCAAGGTGGGTACCTTCAAAAGTGCCGTGGAGCCTTTCATCAATACGGAGATGAGCGAGGCCAATCGCGAGCAGGTGAACAGCTATCTCGCCAGCATCTGGAATCAGATGACGGCTGAGGTGGGGGAGAGCCGACATCTCAGTCAGGAACAGTTGAACGCCTTGGCAGACACGCTCACGGCGATGCAGCCTACGGAATACCTGCTGGAATGCGGACTCGTGGATACCTTGGCCTATATTGACGGCTTCAAGGAGATGCTGCGCACGAAGCTGGTGCTCAAGGATAAGATGCCGATCCGCTTCGTCTCACCCGCCGACTTGGTGGCTGCTGCTGACAAGGAGGATGAGGACGGGCGCATCGCCGTCTATTATGCGTATGGCGATATCGTGGATATGGCGCCCGCGAGTCCTTTTTCAAGTAATATGGCAACCATACAGACGATGCCCACCATCCGCGAGCTGCAGAAGTTACGCAAGGATGAGGATGTCAAGGCGGTGGTCATCCGTGTGAACTCGGGTGGCGGCAGCGCCTTCGCCAGTGAGCAGATTTGGCATGAGGTGCAGCTGCTGAAGGCTGAGAAGCCCGTGGTGGTGTCCATGGGTGGAATGGCAGCCAGCGGTGGCTATTATATCAGCTGCGGTGCCAATAAGATTTTGGCGGAACCTTCAACTCTGACCGGTTCCATCGGTATTTTCGGCATGATCCCGGATGCTTCAGAGCTGCTGACACAGAAGCTGGGACTGCATTTTGACGTGGTGAAGACGAATAAACACGCAGACTTCGGCGCTCCTGCGGTCTATGGCATGTTGGGACGCCCCTTCACCGGTGAAGAGACCACGTTGATGCAGGCTGAGATAGAGCGCGGCTATGACCTGTTCATCAGTCGCGTGGCTGAAGGACGCGGGATCTCCAAAGACAGCGTGGATGCCATCGGACAAGGTCGTGTATGGACGGGAGAGCAGGCGCTGGAGCGCGGCCTCGTAGATCAGCTGGGAAACTTGGATGATGCCATTGCCGAAGCGGCAAAGCTGGCAGAGCTGGAGGAGTACTCCGTGGACACTTACCCAGCACCGACCAATTTCTTCGAGCAGCTCATGAACCAGAAAAAAGAAAGCTACTTCGACGAGCATCTCAAGGCTACACTCGGCGAGCTGTATCCGATGCTGGGTACAATGCAGATCATGATGCAGCCGCGCCGCATCGACCAGTGCATCTACACGCGCGTGCCGTTCGAACTGAGCGTGTGGTGATTCACGAAATCTTGTATCGTTTCCTCGAAGAGGCTTTGCTCTCCACGAAGGATGCTTATCTCGATAGGTAATACGTAGATATGCCTGCGGACAATGGTCGAGAGACCTTGGACCAAACGTAGTCGTGCCGCATCCTTCTCTGTAGTAACAATGAGGCGTTTATTGCCCTGCATGGCGGTGAACGCCTCTTCTATGATCTGGAGATCGTGACTCGTAAACTCGTGATGGTCGGCAAAGGACAGAGGCGTGATGTGACGGGTGATGCGCCTCAAATCCATCATCATCTGTTGGGGCAGGGCTATGCCGGTAAGCAGTAATACGTGGGTGTCAGCCGTCAGCTCTTCTGCTTGTCCGGGCGATTCTCCGAAGAGACGGTAGAGCTTCCCGTACAAGAACGTGGAGAAGAACAGCTTCTGAAAGGGCTTTAACGCCAAGGCTTCTTGGACGACTCGGAAATCCATGGGAGTCATCTTAGCCGGACATTTGGTGACGATGACGATATGCGCGCGCTCCTTGGCGATCAGAGGTTCGCGCAGACGGCCTGCGGGAAGAATCTCATCGTCGGTGATGAGGCGATGGTAATCCGTGAGCAGGATATTCAGTCCCGCTTTTACATAGCGGTGTTGGTAGGCATCGTCGAGAAGGATGACATCGACATCCTTGGTTGCATCATTTTCTAAGAGACAATGGATGCCATGTCGGCGATTCGCATCGACGGCCACAATGGCATCTGGGAACTTCTGCTTGATCTGCCAGGGCTCATCGCCAATGTCATGCATCGAGGATTGCTTCGTGGCCAGGTGAAAACCACGACTCTTTCGTTTGTACCCGCGGCTGAGCACGGCCACGCGATGGTGGGGCAGAAGGAAACGCAACAGCATCTCGGTGTGGGGCGTCTTGCCTGTGCCGCCAACGGTGATGTTACCAATGCATATGACAGGAAGGTCGAACGACGTCTCTTTCAGGATGCCGGTATTGAAACAGGCATTACGCATACGTACGCCCAACTCATAAAGCCATGAGAGCGGTCGCAACCAACTATTGATATGGATTAAATCGCCTTCCAATTTTCAATCTTCAATTTTTAATTTTCAATTCTTCAGCGGGTTCCAGCCCTGTGCCTTCAACTCCATTTCCACGCCGTCGCGGCATACAAGCTGCAAGCCCAATTCGGGCTTAGTGATATGTCCGATGACTTTTACCCCGGGGATGGCTGCAACGCGATCATGCTCCGTAAGGGGTACGGTGAAGAGCAGCTCGTAGTCCTCGCCTCCGTTCAGGGCGCAGGTCGTCACGTTCATATTCAGCTCTTCCGCCAGGACGGCCGTCTGGTAATCCAGCGGCAGTCGGTCCTCATAGATGCGGCAGCCGGTGTGACTCTGCGTACAGATATGATAAAGCTCGCTGCTGAGGCCGTCGCTGATATCCATCATCGCTGTCGGACGTATGCCTTCCTTGGCCAAGGCCTCAATGATGTCTTTACGTGCTTCGGGTTTCAGCTGTCGTTCCAGCAGATACTCGCGTCCGCTGAAATCGGGCTGGAAGGGGGGTAACGATTCCAGCTTCTCACCACGTTGTTTAGCCTCACGCAACTGCTGATTATAGACCGACTTTTCGCGCTCAAGGAGCTGCAACCCCATATACGCAGCACCCAAGTCGCCTGTCACACAGATGAGATCGGTGTCTTTGGCGCCATCGCGATACACGATGTCTTCTGGCCGTGCGTCACCAATGCAAGTAATGCTGATGGCCAAACCCGTGAACGATGAAGAGGTGTCGCCCCCTACGATGTCACAACCGCAGGCATCACAGGCGGCACGCAGACCTTCATAGAATTGCTCCAGGTCTTCAACCGTGAAGCGTTTGGACAGGGCTATAGATACCGTCATCTGGCGTGGACGGCCGTTCATAGCGTAGATGTCCGACAGGTTCACCATCGCACTCTTGTAGCCCAAGTGCTTGAGAGGTACATATTGCAAATCGAAGTGTACACCCTCCATCAGCAGGTCGGTGGTGACCAGCACCTGCCGCCCCGGCTCGAATGCCAGCACTGCGCAGTCATCGCCAGCGCCGCGCTTCGTCTCGGGGTTCTTTATGTCGATCTTTTCCGTGAGATGGCGTATGAGCCCAAACTCACCTAACTCTGCGATTTCCATTCTTCTGTCGGGTGGTCTGTATTGTATCTTTCGTTCTTGCTGTGCTCCAGCTTCTCGGAGCGTACGATCATCTCGCGCATGATCTCTGTCATGATGGGCTGAGCCTTGTCGGCAGCCTCCTGCACCTCTTCGTGTGAAACCTCCACAGGATTATCAAAGCCACCCAGATCTGTGACGACGCTGATGCCAAAGGTGCGTATGCCGCAGTGATGGGCTACGATGACTTCTGGCACAGTGCTCATGCCTACCGTGTCGCCGCCCAGCGTGCGATACATTCGGTACTCCGCCGGCGTCTCAAACGTGGGCCCCTGTACGCCTACATAGACACCATATTGCAGGCGGATCTTCTTCTCACGGGCGATCTGACCGGCTAATTTGATGAGTGATGGGTCGTAGGTCTCATGCATGTCCGGAAAGCGCGGACCCGTCGGGTAGTTCTTGCCACGTAGCGGGTGCTCGGGGAAGAAGTTGATATGGTCTGTGATGACCATCAAATCGCCAATCTTGAAGCCGGGGTTCATGCCGCCGGCAGCGTTGCTCACAAAAAGGGTCTTAATACCGAGCTCATATAATACGCGTACGGGAAACGTGACTTCCTTCATGGAGTAACCCTCGTAGTAGTGAAAGCGTCCTTTCATGGCGATGATATCTACGCCGCCAAGCTTGCCGAAGATGAACTTGCCGCTGTGACCTTCCACCGTAGATACGGGGAAGTTGGGGATATCCTTGTAGTCGATTGCTTGCTCAACTTGAATCTCTTCTGCCAGCCTGCCAAGGCCTGTGCCGAGGATGATGGCAGTGGTGGGGTGTGTAACCATCTTGGCTTTCAGCCAGGATGCGGTTTCTTGAATCTTCTCGTACATAACTATAAAAAGATTTTGTTGAAAGGTCTTTTCGAGGGCAAAGATAACAATAAAAACTACAACAATCATGTTTTGCCCCCCGAAATTTGTCAGTTTTCATAAAACATTTTATCTTTGCACGCGAATTTGCGGTCCTTGAGGACATTTTATCACCATGTTTTCATTTTCTTTACATACAATTTTGCTTGTTGCAGCAGTCGCTCATCTCATGATTGCAGCCGTGATGGCACTTTTTGCACGTCACAGAGTTCAGTATCTGTCTCTTACCGTCGTGATGGGACTGTTCGGATTCGCATTCATGGTGATGCTTGGCTTCGCCCAAGAGATAGAAGCCGCCACACCCACGATCCTCGCGCCGGGACTGCTTCTGGGCCTCACCGCAGCCGTCTTCCTACAGTCCATTTATCCCCTGAGCATACCAATGCCCGCATATCTCCAGTGGAAGCGAATGCTCGTGTATGCCGCCCCCGCCTTTGGTGTCATCCTATTATATGGCGGGATGCTCCTGTTGGGACTGCAACCGGTGCAAATCCGCAACTGGCAAGAGATACCTTCACTCTTCCTCACGAGTGACATCCTACTCCGCTTCATTGTGCTGGCCTTGAGCTTTTATTATCTGTTCAACATGTTCCGCCTACCACGCACACTGCTGCAGCACCCCGACATACCCCGCTATCTGGTGGCATACACCTTCGGACTATGCCTCAGCTCCTGCATCTTCGTGTGGCTGACGCTGGACTACAGTCTCTGGCTCCTCATCGTATGGCTTGTCATCCTCACGTTGCAGAATCTCTATATGTGCTTCCGCACCCTCGAAACCCTTGCATTGTCCTTGCCGAAACCAGAGATGAAGGCTGTGGAGGAGGAACCTGCCACGATCGTAGCAGAAGAGGGTCGCGAGGAGGACTTCAATGAGGCCAACCGTCTCCGCTTTGAGCGTATTGAATTCTGGATGCAACACCACCATGATGAATGGAAGGACTACACCTTCGGACGAGACCAGCTATGTACGGCTGTGGGGCTGAACCGCCATCTGCTCCTGCAATCCGTCCGTAGCCAAGGGTATAATAATATCCACGAATATATCAACACCTATCGTATTGCGGAACTCCAACGCATGATTGCTCGTGGAGAGGTCCGCACCTTGGGTGCCTGTCAAGATGCCGGCTTCGGTACCATCAAAACCGCGCGCAGCAGCTTTGAAAAGGTGACAGGCGGTTCACTTGATGCATTTCTCGCGCAATATAAATAGAAATATGTACGCGCGCGAGGATGCTTGACTTGCGTCAATATTGCAGAAATCTTTGGGATTTTTGTGAAGTTTTTTTGTGAAACGCTTGCAGGAATGAAAAAATCGGCGTACCTTTGCACCCGCAAACGAGAAAGGGGTACCCCTGCGAGTCAGGGGCTCTCACTTACGCTCGCTTCGCCGCGAGGTTTTGGCCTCACGGAATCGTTCTTTGAAAGATTAGCTAATAAGACAAAGTAGTACAAGGAAGCAAGAAATTGCAACCGTCATTTCTGATCCGATACAGGTCACTCTTTTGTAAGGTGTCTTTTACTTACAGACAGTGTTTGCAGTCTGGTGATGTAACAGTTGTCAGATTGTGGAATACAATACTTATTTTACAATGAAGAGTTTGATCCTGGCTCAGGATGAACGCTAGCTACAGGCTTAACACATGCAAGTCGAGGGGCAGCATGATCTTAGCTTGCTAAGATTGATGGCGACCGGCGCACGGGTGCGTAACGCGTATCCAACCTGCCGTGTACTTGGGGATAGCCCTCTGAAAGGAGGATTAATACCCGATGTGGTTGCGGAGAGACATCTCTCTGTAATTAAAGATTTATCGGTACACCGATGGGGATGCGTACGATTAGCTGGTTGGCGGGGTAACGGCCCACCAAGGCGACGATCGTTAGGGGTTCTGAGAGGAAGGTCCCCCACATAGGAACTGAGACACGGTCCTAACTCCTACGGGAGGCAGCAGTGAGGAATATTGGTCAATGGGCGAGAGCCTGAACCAGCCAAGTAGCGTGAAGGAAGACTGCCCTATGGGTTGTAAACTTCTTTTATAGGGGAATAAAGTGCGTCACGTGTGGCGTTTTGTATGTACCCTATGAATAAGCATCGGCTAATTCCGTGCCAGCAGCCGCGGTAATACGGAAGATGCGAGCGTTATCCGGATTTATTGGGTTTAAAGGGAGCGTAGGCGGACGCTTAAGCCTGCGGTCAAATGTCAGCGCCCAACGCTGGCCTGCCGTGGGAACTGGGTGTCTTGAATGTGCACAAGGAAGGTGGAATTCGTGGTGTAGCGGTGAAATGCTTAGATATCACGAAGAACTCCGATTGCGAAGGCAGCCTTCTGGGGCATGATTGACGCTGAGGCTCGAAAGCGCGGGAATCAAACAGGATTAGATACCCTGGTAGTCCGCGCCGTAAACGATGAGTGCCCGCTTTTGGCGATACACAGTCAGAGGCTGAGCGAAAGCATTAAGCACTCCACCTGGGGAGTACGCCGGCAACGGTGAAACTCAAAGGAATTGACGGGGGCCCGCACAAGCGGAGGAACATGTGGTTTAATTCGATGATACGCGAGGAACCTTACCCGGGCTTGAATTGCACAGGACGGGGTGCAGAGACGCACCCTTTCTTCGGACCTGTGTGAAGGTGCTGCATGGTTGTCGTCAGCTCGTGCCGTGAGGTGTCGGCTTAAGTGCCATAACGAGCGCAACCCCTTCGTGTAGTTGCCATCAGGTGATGCTGGGCACTCTGCACGTACTGCCATCGCAAGATGTGAGGAAGGTGGGGATGACGTCAAATCAGCACGGCCCTTACGTCCGGGGCTACACACGTGTTACAATGGGGGGCACAGAGAGCTGCTGGCCGGCGACGGTTGGCTAATCTATAAATCCCCTCTCAGTTCGGATCGGAGTCTGCAACCCGACTCCGTGAAGCTGGATTCGCTAGTAATCGCGCATCAGCCATGGCGCGGTGAATACGTTCCCGGGCCTTGTACACACCGCCCGTCAAGCCATGAAAGCCGGGGGTGCCTGAAGACTGGGATGACCGGTCTAGGGTAAAACTGGTGATTGGGGCTAAGTCGTAACAAGGTAGCCGTACCGGAAGGTGCGGCTGGAACACCTCCTTTCTGGAGAAGCGGTGTTTCTGACGCAGCTCGGCCGCAGCGCAAGCGAAGGCTGGGTTAGTTAAGGAACGCCTCCTTCCCGAACAGACGGACGCCGGATGTCAGAAGGTCTCAGAAGGTACATTCCGTCTGTGCTGTCCTTGCTACCGTCTTGTTGTGAAGTTAAGATACGCGAGAAAGGTGACGCTGAGGTCGCCTCCCTTTCCGGGCAGGCCGCCCAGAGCTCGTTACCGCCCGTTGCTAGTCCTATAGCTCAGTTGGTTAGAGCGCCACACTGATAATGTGGAGGTCGGCAGTTCAACTCTGCCTGGGACTACGGCCGCCGCGAGGCGGCGGAAATGAAAAATGAAAAATGAAAGAATGAAAAATAAGATTTACCTCACATGACTTGAAAGTAATGCTTATTTTTCACTTTTCACTCCTTCACTTTTC
>Ga0310691_10002087_pt1 | contig 27872 bp, 26 predicted proteins | sample 176DNAGHGlowgp2_FD_203887 | JGI IMG/M metagenome (GOLD analysis project Ga0310691, IMG submission 203887) | Sheep rumen microbial communities from Palmerston North, Manawatu-Wanganui, New Zealand - 1766 DNA GHGlow gp2 (v2) (version 2) | ecosystem: Host-associated > Mammals > Digestive system >... | reverse complement strand
TGTGTGGCGACCGAGAAGGGACTTGAACCCTCGACCTCCGGCGTGACAGGCCGGCGTTCTAACCGACTGAACTACTCGGCCACGGCTTGATTATAATAGCAGACATCCTTCGATTTGTCAAGCACCAATTTCAAAAAAATCGAGAAAAATTTCCAAAGGCGTGTCCCGGGAACGACATCGCTCCCGGCTGCCGTAACGAAAACAGCGCAGATGATTCATGCCGTGCCGCTTTCTTGCTTTTTTGGCAGCACTTTATCTTGCAAATACGTCGAACGGATGCTATAATTTTAAATTGTAATGTGATTTTGCGTACACATGCGACACGTTGTGTACAGGTTTTCTGACTCCGGAGGGAGAAGATGAGTTTTAAGAAAGTGCTGCAGCGGCTTCTGGCCCTGCTGATTCTCGGCGGCGCGCTGGTTTTCGGCATGTCCGGCGTCTATCATGAAGCGCCCTGGATCCTGGCGCCGCTGTTCGGCAATGTAAAGGTTGAGCTCGGCGGCAAGCGCGTTTCCGCCGGGACGGATCATGTAAAGGCTGTGATCGGGAAAAGCGATCTGGAACAGCTCGAATATCTCACACGACTGAAGAACGCGGACTTTCGCGGCAGCGACTGCTATCGGGAGATCGCGGCCTGGAGTAAGGCTCACCCGGAGGTGACGGTCCTGTATTCGGTGCCGCTGCCGAACGGGCAGAAGGTGGACAACAACGCGCAGGAGCTGGACCTGACCTGGATGACCAGTGCCGATGTGCAGCCGGTGCGCGATACGCTGACCTACCTTCCCGATGTGCGTGTCCTCCGTTTCGGTGAGGTCGGCGGCGGGAAGTTCAGCCTGCAGGATATGCAGGAGATCCGCATGGACCGCAGGGAGGCAGAGTTCCATTTTTCAGCGGTCATCGACGGCAAGGTGTATGACGGCGAGGCCACAAGCCTTGACCTGCACGATGCCAGGCGCGAGGACATGCAGGCGCTGACGGCGGTGCTCATGTGCATGAACCGGCTGGAAAGCGTGGAGCTTGGCAGCGAGAGTACCGGCAATATCGCCTGGGAAGATATCGCAATGCTCAAGTCCAACTGCCCCAACGTGCAGTTTCACTACAGCTTCAGCCTCTACGGCAAGACGGTCGACCTGGACACGGAGAAGCTGGATTTCCGAAGTGTGCGTGTCTCCGACAACGGGGATGCCCTCTTCAAGGCGCTCTCATGCATGAACCGCTGCACATACGTGGATATGGACAGCACCGGCGTCTCCTATCAGTCGCTCGAAGAACTGCAGAAACGCTTTCCGAATACAAAGATCGTTTGGCGCGTCTGGTTCGGCGACAACTACAGCGTGCGCACGGACGCCGAGCGCATCCTTGCCTCCAAGCCCTCGGTGGGCGGCATGATCGAAGACACGTCGATGCTCAAGTATTGCACGGAGGTCAAGTATCTCGACCTGGGCCATAACGACGACCTGGCCGATCTCTCCTTTGCGGCCAGCATGCCGAATCTTGAAGTGTGCATCATCGCCATGACGGCCGTCACGGACATCAGCCCCCTGGCAAGCTGCCCGAATCTTGAGTACCTGGAGCTCAACTCCACCAACATTGCCGACCTGAGCCCGCTGCAGAATCTGACCGGGCTGCATCATCTCAACATCGCCGGCTGCCCGAAGATCAAGGACATCACGCCCCTCTACGGCCTGACGGAGCTTGAGCGCCTCTGGATCGGACGCGACACGCCGGTCCCGGCGGAGCAGGCGAAGCACATGAAGGAGCTGGTGCCGGCCTGCACCGTCAACACCACTACCGACGATCCGCACGGCGAAGCATGGCGCTTTACCGCCTATGACCCGGAGATCCCGAAGTATTACTGGGTGCCGCGCTATGAGCTGCTGCGTGAGCAGATGGGCTACAACTACCAGGAATACAGTTTCTACTGGCTCGACCCCTACTGTGACAAAGAGGCCCCCGAGGAATACAAAGGAATGTTTGGAAAAGAGGTCTACGGACTATGAGGATATGCAAACGGCGCGCACTCCGTCTCCTGAGCTTCTTGATGCTCTGCCTGCTGCTGACCGGCTGCGGAAAAAAAGCCGCCCCGGAACCGACACCGACACCCGAACCGATCGTGACGGCAGCGCCGGCGACGCCCGCCCCCACACCGGTGCCGACACCCACGCCGGAGCCGGAACTGCGTATCATGGGACAGGTCTATGCGCCGACCGCCACGTCGGTGGAGCTGAGGGGCCTGCGTGACGCGGACGCCGCCCAGACGGCGGAGAGCCTGCGGCGCATGCCCAATGTCCAGCTTATTCATATCGGCAGCGAGACGGAGACGCCCCTGAGCTGGGAAAGCCTGAAGCTGCTGCACGATGCCGCACCCGAGGCGATCATCGACTATGCGTTCACCATGTTCGAGCGGCCCTTCAACCTCAAGGATACGGTGATGGATCTCAAGTACATCCCCATGGAGGATGAGGGCGCACTGGTCGCAAAGGTCACGGCCTGCATGTCACAACTTCGCACGCTGGACATGGACAGCTGCCGCGTGCCGAACGCCGCCATGGCAAAGCTGCGCGACAGCCTGCCGAACACGAACGTGATCTGGCGCGTCAACTTTGGCTCCGGCTATACCGTGCGCACGGACGTGACGCGCATCCTCGCCTCCATGCCCGGCCAGGGCGGCGAGCTTGCGCACAACAACGTGAAGAATCTCATGTACTGCACCAAGGTCAAGTACCTGGATCTCGGCCATAACAACTACCTTGACACCGTCGAGTTCTGCCGCTATATGCCGGACCTCGAGGTGCTGATCGTGGGCATGACCTTCGTGGAGGATTTCTCTCCGCTGGCCGACTGCCCGAAGCTTGAGTATGTGGAGGCTATGACCTCGCGCCTGCATGATCTGACGCCTTTCGAGAACCTGCACAATCTGAAACACCTGAATATCTGCTACAACTTTGCCGTGACGGACATCTCGCCGCTTTACGGGCTGGATCTCGAGCGCCTGTGGATCGGACAGCATGACCCGGTCCCGCCCGAGCAGATCGAGCATTATCGTCAGCTCCACCCCAACTGTGTCGTCAACGACACCACGCCCGACCCCACTGAGGAGTACTGGCGCTTTGCCGACCACGGCGATGAGATGGGCAACCCCATGTATGATCCGCGCTATGCGCTTTTGCGCGAGCAGATGGGCTACCAGGAGGAGGCATACCCCTTCTACTGGACAGATCCGCTGTATGACTACAGCTGCCCGCGTGAGGTGGAGGAAGACCCCGGCGTGCAGGATTTTGTGGGCCTGGATGCGGAATATTACGAAATATGGTAAAAGATAAGAATGATATGACAAGAAAAATCATATTAGTGCTGCTATGCGCCTGGCTGCTGTGCCTGACTGCATGCGGCAGGGGAGAGCCTTCGGCCGCGGCAGAACCGGTGAGTACCGTGAATCCCGCAAACAATGTCCCGCAGGTCAGCTTCGCCCACGGAAACGTCAACGCCGACACAAGCGAGCTGCGTATGCCCCTGGCCGTCGGAGAGACGGCCCTTCTCGCGCAGCTTCCGCAGCTGACGTCGGCGGACTTCAGCGGCAGCGCGGATGAGGCGGAGATTGTCGCTTGGGTGCGCTCGCACCCAGAAGTGGAGTGCTACTATACCGTTACCATGCCGAACGGCGAGATGCTGGACTCCGGCACGCGCAGCTATGACATGAGCGGCATGAGTGTCGCGGAATGTGAAGCGGCGGCGGAGAAGCTGTCCCTTCTGCCGGGGCTGAAAAACGTGAAGCTCGGCCGCGAGGGCGGCGCGCAGAACTGGGAGAGTCTGGCACACCTGCGCGCGCTGCTGCCGGGCGTGGCCTTCAAATACGGCTTTACGCTCTACGGCAAGGAGTGCGACCTTTCGGATATGTCCCTGAACCTGAGCCATATCCCCGTTACCGATAACGGTGATGCGCTGCGGAAGGTGATCCCGCTGATGTCGGCGCTCAATTACGTGGACATGGACACCACCGGCGTGAGCAATCAGGAGATGGAGAAACTGCGCGCGGATTTCCCGGACGTCAAATTCGTCTGGCGCGTCTGGTTCGGTGAGCACTACAGCGTACGCACCGATGTGCAGCGTATCCTTGCCTCCAAAGCGGCGGCCGGCGGCCCGCTTACGCCTGCTGACGTGGAGGCGCTCTCCTGCTGCCATGATGTGGTGTTCCTTGACCTTGGCCACAACCAGCAGCTTACCGATATCTCCTTCGTGTCACAGATGCCGAAGCTGGAGGTTGCGATCCTGAGCATGTGCGGATGGACGGATGCAAGCCCGCTGGCAAACTGCCCGGAGCTCGAGTATCTGGAGATGTTCTCCACCGAATGTACGGACCTGCGTCCTCTGTCAGGACTGAGCAATCTCAAGCACCTCAATTGCGCCAGCATCTTCGCGCTGGAGGACATCACGCCTCTGTACGGCATGACGCAGCTCGAGCGCCTGTATATCGGCAGCATGAACCGCGTGCCATGGGAACAGTGCGAGGAATTCCAGAAGCGCGTGCCGAACTGCGAATTTGACACCATGGTCTATGACGATCCCACCGGCGGCCACTGGCGCTGGGACAGCGAAGGAAACCTGGTAGATCGCTACTACCTGCTGCGCGTGCAGTTCGGCTATTACGAAGACGATGTCTACTCCTTTACGTGGAACGATCCGCTGTACAATGCCGCAGACTAAAAGGAGATTTTCATGAAAAAGCATCATTTGATTCGCAGGATTTGTCCTGCACTGCTGCTTGTATGCTGCCTGGCCCTGACCGCCTGCGGAAAGATGAGCGGCCGCGCCCCGGCGGAGCCTACGCCGGAGCCCACACCTGCCCCGGTGCGCTTTTCCGGCGGCGAGGTGGAGTACACGGCACAGACCCTGCGCATGGCGCTTGCCTCCGGTGAGACCGCCATGCTCGACAGCCTGCCCTATCTGCAGAGCGCGGATCTGAGCGGGAGCGCAAATGAGGAAGAGGTCGCCCGCTGGGCCGCCGCCCATCCCCAGGTACAGACGCGCTACACCGTTACGCTGCCCAACGGCAGTGTGCTCGATACCGACACGCAGAGCGTCGACCTCAAGGGCATGTCGAGTGCCGACTGTGAGGCCGCGGCCTACAAGCTTGCCATGCTGCCGGGACTCAAGACCGTTGACCTCGGCGCCGAAGGCGGTACGCTCAGCTGGAGCGATATCGGCCGTCTGCGCCAGATCCTGCCCTCGCCCGTATTCAAGTATGCCTTCAAGCTTTACGGCGTGGACTGCGATCTGTCCGACACCACCATCAACCTCTACCGCGCGTCCATCCCGGACGACGGCCGACTGGTGGATGAGGTCATGAGCTACATGCCCCAGCTCACGTATGTGGATATGGATAGCTGCGGTCTGCAGCCGAAGCGCCTGGAGGAGATCAACCTCAACCACCCCAATGCAAAAGTGGTCTTCCGCGTGTTCTTCGGCGACAACTACACCGCCCGCACCGATACCGAGCGCATCCTCGCCTCCATGGCCTCCCGCGGCGGCATGCTGAATGACAGCAATGTGGAAGGCCTGTACTACTGCCACGATGTAAAGTACCTGGATCTGGGCCATAACACCTATCTCACAAACATCGGCTTCACTGCTCAGATGCCGAAGCTGGAAGTCGCGATCCTTGCCATGTGCAACATCCGCGACGCTTCGCCCCTGGCCAACTGTCCGAATCTTGAGTATCTGGAACTGGCCAACACCTACTGCGATGATCTGCGCCCGCTGTCCGGACTGACCAAGCTGCGCCACCTGAATGTGGCCGGCATCGGCTATGATTTCTACGGCGACGGCACACGGCCCTCCCTGAAGGATATCACGCCTCTCTATTCCCTGACCGGCCTGGAACGGCTCTGGCTCGGCGGCTACAACCCCATCCCCTCCGAACAGGTGCAGGAGATGCAGCGCCGCGCGCCACAGTGCGAGATCGACCTGTCGGTGTATGAGGACCCGGTGGGCGGACGCTGGCGCTACATCGATCTGGCAAACTACATCGACACCTGGGTGGACACCTACCATCCCCGCTATGAAAAGCTGCGCCAGCAGTTCGGTGATTACGACTACTCGGTCTACAACTTCACCTGGAACGATCCCATGTACGACGCAAACTATGTGCCGCCTGCCACGGCGACTCCCGCTGCCACGCCCACTCCTGCGCCGCAGTATCAGCCCGGCTATGAGCAGAGCTATTACGAACCGGGCTACGAGGAATCCGCTTCTTATTACGATCCCAATCAGGATACAGACCCCTATGCCCAGCAGGCGGCGGATAATTATGCGGCTTTTGTTGACTGGGTCAACAGTATGCAGAACCAGCAGTCGGCCCCGGCCGAGAATCCCGCACCTGAGGTGCAGGAGCAGAGCGAGCCCGCATTCATGGGACAGACCACCACGCAGGAACAGACCACCACACCGGAGCAGAGCGCACCTGCCGACGATCCTGTAGTGGTGACCCTGCTTCCGCCGGACAGCAACGAGGGCGAGCACTACACTTTCTGAGGGAGAAGCGTATGAGGAACTATCAGGAAGAATTTGAACAGCGCGTAGCCTATATCCGCGCGAAGGTGCAGGAGGCCCATGCCGACGGCATTGTCTTCGGCAACTCCGGCGGCAAGGACAGCGCCCTTGTGGGTATCCTCTGCAAGGCTGCCTGCGACAACACCCTCGGCGTCATCATGCCCTGTGCCTCGCGTCAGAACTACGGTCGGGACCGGGACGACGGCAACGCCCTCGCTTCTCAGTACGGCATCGAGACGCGCGTTGTTGACCTCACCGCCGTGCGTGAGGCGGAGCTGAAAGCTCTCGAGGGCGTGGCCTCGCTCAGCGACATGGCCGTGGCAAACATCGCCCCGCGCCTGCGCATGACCACACTCTACACCATCGGCCAGTCGGAAAACCGCCTGGTTGCCGGTACCGGCAACCGCAGCGAGATCTACATGGGCTACTTTACCAAATGGGGCGACGGGGCCAGCGATTTTAACCCCATTGCCGATCTGTGTGCCACTGAGGTCTTTGAATTCCTGCGCTTCCTGAACGCGCCCGCATCCATTGTGGAGAAGGCTCCCTCGGCGGGGCTGTATGAAGGACAGACCGACGAGAAGGAGATGGGCGTGACCTACCGTGCCATCGACGGCTTTCTGCTGCACGGCGAGGTCAATGACGCGGATAAGTCCGTCATCGACCGCTACCACGGCCGCAGCGAGCATAAGCGCCGCCCGGTCAGCACCTTTGATAATCCGTGAGCGGATGAAAGACCGCAACGAAACAGGAGCTGTGAACATATACATTCACAGCTCCTGCTTTTTTGCAAAACAAAGTATCAGCCGTAGATCCCGCCGCCGATGAACTCACGGATCAAAGCGTCGTCCGCCACGTCCTCCTCCGGGATGTGTCCGAAGAGCTGCAGGGCGGGCAGCACCTTCCTGAGCTCGTCGAAGCGCTCGATCCCTTCCGGCACAGATTTGAAGAGCTCGGTTGCCGTGTGGTTGAAGACCGGCAACTCGTAGGCAAAGGAGGTATCGAAACGGAAGTCCGCCTTGTCCTTGAAGGGGGATATGTAACTCAGCTCGCCCCGGCGGACGTTTGCCCACATGCTCATGGTCTCCAGCGGATCGGAGCCGCGGAATTTGTAGTCGCGAACCATACGCCGCACCAGGCGGAACCAGGTGCGCTTGAAGACCACACGGCCCTGGAACTCTACATCGCTGCGGGCGGAAATGTAGAGCTTGAAGGCCTCCGGGTGCACATCGGTGATCATGGTATTGAGTGCGTGGATGCCCTCAAACACCACCATCTCGTCCTTTTTCAGCTTGATGGCCTTGGACGGCTCCTGGATACGCATGCGGCGGGAGAACTCGTACTTGGGCACGTAGATGCGCTCGCCCCTCGCAAGCTGCTCAAAGTGGCGGTTCAGGAGATCCATGTCCAGGCACAGCGGCGATTCCAGATCCAGATCCCCCTCCGGTGTGCGGGGCGTGCTGCTGTCTACGGTCTTGAAATAGTCGTCCATGCCCACGTAGTAGGTATGCACGCCGCGCTTTTCCAGCGCTTCGGCGATCTTCATGGAGGTCGTGGTCTTGCCCGAGCCGGAGGGGCCGGACAGCAGGATGATGGGGCTGCGCTGCTTGTTTTCCAGAATGCGGTCCACCGCCTGGCCCACCCGGTCACGGTAGAGCTGGTCGCACTCGGCCATAAAGCCCTTGGGGTCGCTCACGGTTTTTAAATTGATATCATTCAGATTGTAAGCCATTATATACCCTCCTCCTGAAACTGACGATAAAATTCGGAAATGCGTATTTTGTCTGCGCAGGTTTCGTCGATCTTCTCAATATATTCCAGCGGGTACTTGGGCGCCATCAGGCGGATGTTGCGCCCGCCGTCCGGCCGGATGAGCTTGGTCGAGCCGCCCCCGCCCATCGCGAGGATGCTTCTCAGCTCTTCCATAATGACGATGTTGTAGAGATTGACCCTGCCGTCCTTTGCCCAGCCTACGTTTTCAAAGCCGCCGGACATGAACTTCTGCCGGTAGAGATAATAAGGTGCATAGCCTGCCTCTGTCAGACGCTGCGAGGCATAGTCCAGCATGGCGGCAACCTCTGCCGCGTCGGGGATCGGCGTCTCTTCCAGGGTAATGCGCGAGCCTTTCTTGAGCGACAGGGTGTGTACCGTCACGTTCTCGGCGCCGAGGGCGAGCACCCGGTCCAGCGTATCGCGGAAGCCGTCCGCACTGTCGCCGGGCAGGCCTGCGATGAGGTCCATGTTCACATCAAAGCCGCCGACTGCACGCACCTTTTGAAGCGCCGTCACGATATCCTGCGCCGTGTGCTTTCTGCCGATGAGCTCCAGTACACGGTCGCTCATGGTCTGGGGATTGACGCTCACCCGGTCGACACCGTGCGCGCGCAGAACGCGGAGCTTTTCCTCCGTGATGGTATCGGGCCTGCCCGCCTCCACGGTGTACTCCCGCAGGGCGGAGAGATCAAATTCCGCAGCCAGCACCAAGCACAGGCGGTCGAGCTGCGAGGCTGTGAGCGTCGTAGGGGTGCCGCCGCCCATGTACAGGGACACAGGCCGAAGGCCGAGCTTCTTCACCTCGGCCGCCGTGGCCGCGATTTCCTTTTCCAGCGCATCAACGAAGGGCGAGACAAGCTTCATGCTCTTTTCCACTGACTGGCTGACAAAGCTGCAATAGGCGCATCTTGTGGGGCAGAAGGGGATGCCCACATAGAGGCACACATCGTTTGCCGAAAGCGACGCCTCCGCCTTCAGTGTCTCGCGCGTGGTGGCAAGACAGAGCCTGACACGCTCATCGCTCACGTCGTATTCCTTGGCAAAGCGCCGGGCGGCATCATGCTCGCTGAGCCCGCCTTCGAACAGCCCTGCCAGCAGCTTTCCGGGCCGCACGCCCGTGAGCGCGCCCCAGGCGGGCTTTGCGACACCGGACTTGAGCGCCGCGCGGTAGATCGCGTTTTTGACCAGGCGCTGACAGATCCGATCGCGCTGCAGGGGATCGGTCATCGCGGCGTTCTCCGCCCGGGCCGCGGCGCGCCAGACACCGCCCGCATGATAGAGGGCACAGCTTCCCGTGGTCAGCTTTTTGCCGCGCGTGAGCTTTACTTCCAAGCGCTCGCCCTCGCACGGCGCGTCCGGGTATTCCGGGCGCTCGTTCGGGAAGAGCGTGAGCAGCATCTGCTCCACCGCGTATTTATAGTCGTGTCCGTACAGGTACAGCTTCATTCCGATACTCCGTGCCCGCACTTGTTCGGCGGGCGAAAACTTTTTTAAATTATAACAGATTTACCGGCGCATGACAATCACCAATCTGGCAAATCCGACGTATGTAAACTTTTGGGAAATAGTCCGTAAACCCGCATTACAGGCCGATAATTGAAAAAATTTTAGTAAAAAAGGACTGGCATTTTTCCCCGTTTTGGTGTATTATACTATAGAGGTTATATTGGATTGTTTATCTGCGTGAGGGTGAATGTATGTATTCGATCGGTGAAAAAATCATTTATGGCGAAAACGGTGTCTGCACCGTGGCCAAGGTCGCACCGCTGGAATCATCCGGCGCGTCAGACAAGCTGTTTTATCATCTGGAACCCCTGGTCGGCAGCGGCGTGTATTTCGCGCCGGTGGACTCGGGTGCCTTTATGCGCCCTGTCATCAGCCGTGAGGAGGCGGAGGCGCTCATCGACGCCATCCCCAGCATTGAGCCTGCCATCTGCCGTGACAACCGCTTTAACCACGTTGACGCATTTTATAAAGAACTTTTCAGACAGCATAGCTGCGAGGCGCTGGTGGCCATTGTCAAGGGCCTGCATCTGCGCATGAGCGAGAAAAAGACGCGCTCGAGCCGCGCCGAATCCACCATGAAGCGCGCCAAGGACATCCTGCACGGGGAACTGTCCATCGCGCTCGGGATGGAGTTTGCCGAGGTCGAGGATTACATTCGCGACCGACTGGAACCGGATCAGGCGGAATAAGATCAGGCAGTGAATGCCGCAGAAGAGGGGGCTGCTAGGGCAGCCCCCTCAGAGTGTCAAAGAAGTCCCTGCTTTCGTTAAGCGAAAGCGGGGACTTCTTTGACACTCTGAAAACACCTCCGGGAGAACCCGGAGGTGTTTTGCGTTGGATTTGATTTCCGGCTCAGCCGAAGACGGAGAGCAGGAAGCCCGCCGCGATGGCGGAGCCGATGACGCCGGCCACGTTGGGGCCCATGGCGTGCATCAGGAGGTAGTTATTCTTGTTGTACTTGCGGCCCACGTCCTGGGAGACACGCGCGGCCATAGGCACAGCGGAAACACCGGCAGAGCCGATGAGGGGGTTGATCTGGCCGCCGGAGGTCTTGTACATTACAAGGCCGCCCAGCAGACCGCCCACGGTGGAGATCGCAAAAGCGATCAGGCCGAGGATAATGATCTTGATGGTGTTCAGGTTCAGGAAGTTCTGCGCGACCATGGTGGCGCCGACAGAGGTGGCGAGGAAGATGGTGATGATGTTCATCAGCGCGTTCTGCACGGTGTCGGAAAGACGGTCGGTCACGCCGCACTCACGGAAGAGGTTGCCGAGCATCAGGCAGCCGATCAGGGGAGCGGTGGAGGGCAGGAGCAGAATGACGAAGGTGGAGACGACCATCGGGAAGACGATCTTCTCGGTCTTGGAGACCTCACGGGTCTGGACCATCTTGACCTTGCGCATCTTGTCGGTGGTCATGGCCTTCATGATCGGGGGCTGAATGAGCGGGATCAGGGCCATGTAGGAATAGGCTGCGATGGCGATGGGGCCGAGCAGCTCCGGTGCCAGCTTCGTGGTGAGGAAGATGGCGGTGGGGCCGTCAGCGCCGCCGATGATGCCGATGGAGGCAGCCTGCGGGCCGGTAAAGCCGAGGAGCACAGCGCCGAAGAAAGCGACGAACACGCCGAGCTGAGCCGCAGCGCCGAGCAGCAGGCTCTTGGGATTGGCGAGCAGGGGGCCAAAGTCGGTCATCGCGCCGACGCCCATGAAGATCAGGGACGGGTAGATGCCGGCCTTGACGCCGATGTAGAAGAAGTCGAGCAGACCGGCCTCACGCATGACAGCGCCGTAGCTGTGGTAAGCGGGGCTTGTCTCATCGAGGAAGGCGGCCCAGATCTCGGGGTGATACAGGGCGTTTGCGCCCTGGCCCACGAAGTAGCTGAGGTTTGTCAGCAGGCAGCCGAAGGCGATGCCGACCAGCAGCAGGGGCTCGAATTTCTTCACGATGCCGAGGTAAAGCAGCACGAAGGAGATGATGATCATGACGAGGTTTTTCCAACCGCCGTCCGTAATAAAGAAGGAGGCAAAGCCGGATTCGAGACCCAGCTTTTGCAGGACACCAAGTATATCCATACCTGCCTCCTTATGCGATCACGACGAGCGGAGAACCGGTCTCTACGACCGCACCCTTATCCACCACGATCTGCGCGACCGTGCCGGTCTTGGTGGAGACGACCTCGTTCTCCATCTTCATGGCTTCGAGGATCAGCAGCACGTCGCCCTCGTTGACCTTCTGGCCGGGGGTGACATTGATCTTCAGGACGTTGCCGGGCATGGGGCTCTTGACGACCTCACCGGCTGCGAGGGCACCGCCTGCGGGGGCTGCGGGAGCAGCAGCGGGAGCGGCGGCAGCCACGGGGGCGGCAACGGCAGCGGGGACTGCGGGAGCGGCAGCAGCGGGGGCCTTCAGCTCATACTCGTCCACGAGCATGGCCTCGCCCTGCTCGACCTCTACCTCATAAACGCGGTTATTCAGCGTTACCTTATACTTCATCTTCATTTGACCTCCCTGATGGAAATAAAGCGCAGCTCATTGAGCGGCTTGCCGAGGGTATCGGCAACAATTGCCATGACCATGGCGGCGTCGCGCGGATCGGTGTTATAGAGCTTGAAGTCGCCTGCGGTGCCGGGGGCGGGGTCAGCCTTTACAGCCGGCGCCGGCGCGGCAGCGGGGGCTGCAGCAGCGGGCGCGGCGGCGGGCTTCTCCTTGTGCATGATCTTGCCCATGATGAAGATGACGCACATCAGCAGCACCAGGCCGAAGAACACCACCAGGTAGCCCAGCAGCGCGTAACCGGCCGCGTTGGGAATGGAAATGTTTACTAAATCAATCACGGTAATTTCCTCCAGTCTCAGTCAACGGAAACGATGGAGTACTTGACCTTCTTCTCCTCCTGCTCCTTGCGCGCGGCGAAGAACTTCTCGGCGACCGGCGGGAAGGAGATGTAGCTCAGGACATCTTCCTCGCATCTGGCGGTGTCGCCGAGCTCGGCCTGGGCTTTCTCGAAAATGTCCTTGGGCAGGGTGTCGGCGTAGCGGCCGGTGAGGGGCTTCTCGTCGCCGAGGATCTTGGCCTGGACTTCCTTGTTGATGGGGGCGGGGGTCTTGCCGTACTCACCGCGGCAGTATGCCTTCAGCTCGGCGCCGACGTTCTTGTAGCGCTCGCCGGCCAGAACGTTCTGCACGGCCTGGGTGCCGATGAGCTGGGAGGTCGGGGTGACGAGGGGAGGATAGCCCATGTCGGCGCGCACGCGCGGGGTCTCCAGCAGGGCTTCGTCGAACTTGTCCAGGGCGTTGAGACTCTTGAGCTGGGAGAGGAGGTTGGAGAGCATGCCGCCGGGGATCTGGTAGGTCAGGCACTGGGTATCGGTGGCCATGGAGATGGGGTTGAGGGTACCCTTGGCCAGAAAGTCGGCGCGGATGGGCTTGAAGAAGTTTGCCATCTCATGGAGCTTGTCGGTATCGAGGCCGGTCTCGTAGCCCATCTGACGGAAGGTGTACTCGAGGGTCTCGGTGGCGGGCTGGGAGGTGCCGCCGGAGAAGGGGGAGATGGCGGTGTCGATGACGTCGGCGCCGGCTTCGACGGACTTCATGTAGGTCATGAAGGCAAGACCGGTGGTGCAATGGGTGTGGACGACGACGGGCAGATCCACCGCGTCCTTGATGGCGGAGATGAGATCATAGGCCTCTTTCGGGCTCATGATGCCGGCCATGTCCTTGATGCAGATCGTGGCGGCGCCCATCTTCTTGAGCTCCTTGACCATCTCGACGTACTTCTGAAGGGTGTGCACGGGAGAGGTGGTGTAGGAGATGGCGCAGGAGGCCATGGCGCCGGACTTGACGGTCTCCTCAACGGCGACCTTGAGGTTGGTGACGTCGTTGAGAGCGTCGAAAATGCGGATGATGTCGATGCCGTTGCGGACGGCGGCGCGGACAAAGCGGCGGACGATATCGTCGCTGTAGTGCTTGTAGCCCAGAATGTTCTGGCCGCGCAGCAGCATCTGCAGCTTGGTGTTGGGCATGGCAGCGCGGATCTTGCGCAGGCGCTCCCACGGGTCCTCGTTCAGGAAGCGGAGACACACGTCGAACGTGGCGCCGCCCCAGCACTCCACGGAGTAGAAGCCGGCCTGGTCGATGGTCTTGAGGATGGGCTCAAACTGGTCGAAGCCCAGCCTCGTTGCGACAAGTGACTGGTTTGCGTCGCGAAGGACTGTTTCGGTAAACTGTATTTTCTTCATACGTACCTCCTCTGTTATTCGCTATATAAAATATTTGCTTTTTCAGAAATCCGGCGCGGACAGGAGCGCCCGACACAGACGTCTTTGTAATTTATCATAATGCGCAAGCACCCTTTTTGTCAATGCTCAGGTTTGACAATTTTTTAAAGAATAGACACTAAAAACTGCGTTCATTTCGTGATTGTGCTTTTTACCCCCGGGTTCGATTCAAAAAATCAAATAAAACCGGTCTGCCGCATGACTTTGCGGGAATACGGGGCACTTGACAAAGCGCCGGACAGAAAGTACAATTTTTAAAACAATCAGGAACGGTATGTAAGAAAGAGAGAACAGGACATGAGCCACGCCCGTATTCTCCGCGCTGACAGAGGTGCGCGCCTATGAAGATCTTGGCTGTTTCGGATGTGGAGTCGAAGCGCTTCTATGAATTTTACAGACCCGGGAGGCTCAAGGGCTTTGACCTGATCCTCTCCTGCGGTGACCTGCACCCGGAGTATCTGGAATTTCTGGTCACGATGGCAAACTGCCCGCTGCTGTATGTGCACGGCAACCACGACGACCATTATGACCGGGAGCCGGACGGCTGCGTATGCGTGGACGACAAGGTCTATACCTGTAAGGGCCTGCGCATTGTGGGACTCGGCGGCTCCTACAAGTACCGGAACGGGAAGTACATGTACACCGAGCGGGAGATGACGCGGCGGCTGTTCCGCCTGGGGCTGCCACTGAAGCGCGCGAAGGGCTTTGACATCCTGCTGACCCATGCGCCCATGCACGGCCTGAACGACCTGGACACGCTGCCCCACCGGGGCTTCAACTGCTTCCGCAAGCTCCTGGACCGCTGGCAGCCGCGCTGGTTCATCCACGGTCATGTCCACCGGGAATACGGTGTGAACATCCCGCAGCGCTGCATGTATGGGGGCACCACCGTCATCAATGCCTATGATTACTGCATCATCGAGATCCCGGATGAGGAAATCGGAAAATAAAACCTGCAAGATACCAGGCATGTTTCCCCTCTCCCTTGTATCCCTCTCCCGCTGCGGCTGGGGATGTGGATGTAGATGTAGATGCGGATGTAGATGCGGATGTGGATGTAGATGTAGATGGTAACGGCCCGTAACGGCCCGTTGCAGAGAATCATGCCCGCGGGGAAAAATAGTGAACAACACAAAAAACTCCCGGCACGTCGTGTGCCGGGAGTTGTCGTTTATGCGAGCGCTTTTCAGCTCAGCAGGGGCTTGCAGGCGTCGGCCAGCAGGTCCTTCTTTGCCTGGGCTTCGGCGAGATCCTTTCCCTTGGTGGTGAAGTAGGTCTTGATCTTGGGCTCAGTGCCGGAGGGGCGCACGATGACGGTAGAGCCGTCGGCGAGCTTGTAGATGAGCACGTTTGCCTTGGGCAGGCCGGTCTCCTCGGGCTTGGTGAAATCCTGCACGGAAGAAACCGCGATGCCCGCGAAATCCTTCGGGGGATTGTCACGCAGGCCCTGCATGATGGCGGCCATCTTGTCCATGCCGGTGAGCCCCGGGAACTCGAAGGAGTCCACCTTGTTGAGGTAGCGGCCGTACTGGGTATAGATTTCTTCCAGGCGCTGCTTGATGGAGGAGCCGATGGAGCGGTAGTAGGCGGCCATCTCGCAGATGAGCATGGAGGCGATGACGGCGTCCTTGTCGCGCACATAGGGGCCAGCGAGGTAGCCGTAGCTTTCCTCAAAACCAAAGATGAAGCGGTCAACTTCGCCGTCGGCCTCAAGCTTCGCGATCTGATCGCCGATCCACTTGAAGCCGGTCAGCACGTGGCGCAGCTCCACGCCGTAGTGCTCGGCAATGGCGTCGGCAAGCGGGGTGGACACGATGGACATGACAGCCACAGGCTTCTCGGGCATGGTGCCCTTTTCGATGCGGCCCGCGCAGATGTAGTCGAGCAGCAGCGCGCCCATCTCGTTGCCGGAGACCAGCTCATAGCTTCCGTCCGGGCAGCGCATGGCGATGCCCACGCGGTCGGCGTCGGGGTCGGTGGCGAGCATGAGGTCGGCGCCCGTCTCCTTGGCGAGCTCAAGGCCGTACTTGAGGGCCTCGAAGATCTCGGGGTTGGGGTAAGGGGCGGTGGTGAAGTAGCCGTTGGGGTACTCCTGCTCGGGGACGATGGTGATATCGGTGATGCCCATATCGCCGAGGACCTTGGTCACGGGGACAAGGCCGGTGCCGTTGAGCGGGGAGTAGACCAGCTTGAGGCCGGAAGTGCGGGCCAGACCCGGACGAACCTGGCGGGCCTCGATGGCTTCATAGAAGGCCTTCTTGCAGTCGTCGCCGACGAACTTGATGAGGCCCTTTTCCACACCCTCGGCAAAGGAGATGCGCTTGGCGCCGGTCAGGACATCGGTCTTCTGGATCTCGTCATAGACGATGGCGGCGGCGTCATCGGTCATCTGGCAGCCGTCGGGGCCGTAGGCCTTGTAGCCGTTGTATTTGGCGGGGTTGTGGGAGGCGGTGACCATGATGCCCGCGTTGCAGTGGTAGTAGCGGGTGGCGAAGGACAGAGCGGGCACGGGCATGAGCGCGTCGTAAATGCGCACGTTGATGCCGTTTGCGGCCAGAACGCCGGCGGCCTCCTTGGAGAACACGTCGCTCTTGAGGCGGCTGTCGTAGGAGATGGCGACGGTCTGGTTGCCGCCCTGGGTGAGCACCCAGTTGGCAAGCCCCTGGGTGGCCTGACGCACGACCCAGATGTTCATGCGGTTGGTGCCCGCGCCGAGGGTGCCGCGTAAGCCCGCGGTGCCGAACTTGAGGGACACGGCGAAGCGGTCCTTGATCTCGTCATCATTGTCCTTGACCTTCAGAAGCTCCGGCAGCAGGTCGGGGTCTTCAAGGTCGTATGCCAGCCAGCGTTCGAATTCTTCTTTGTACATGGTTTGACTCCTCTCAATTGTGATATGTACCGAATAATTTTCGCTAAAAGAAATTATATCATAGCTGTTAACAAGAGACAACGGAATTTTTCAGGGGCGCGAAAATTTTAAATACCATTTTTCACTCCACACTCCAAACTCTCTCCGTCCAGCACGGCTTCCATGAGCCTGTCGCCCCGATAGCGCAGCTTGAGGGAGAAGAAGGGGCGGTCGGTGTCCAGCAGGCGGAGGAAGACCTTGTCCCCCTCCCAGATCGGGAGATCATACAGCGCCCGCTTGTCCACCCATTCGAGCACCCCCTCGTCGCAGTCCTTCACGGTGCCGGAAAAGTCCGTGGAGTGAAACAGGTGCATGTATTCCGTGCCCCACTCGTCGGACACGAAGGTGACGATGCCGCGATAGGCCCAGCTTTTCATCGTGAGGCCGGTTTCCTCCCGCACCTCCCGGATAGCGCAGTCCTCGGGGCTCTCGCCGGGCTCAAACTTGCCGCCGATGCCGACCCACTTGTCGAGGTTTTCGTCGTGCTCTTTCTTGACGCGGTGCAGCATCAGGTACTTCCCGCCGCGCTCGAGATGGACGAGGGTAGTGTTGCGCATAACGACCTCCTAAAGCCCGTCATTCCGAACCAGTGACCGACGTCACTGGTGTGGGAATCCGTACTCTTGTTAACGAGGAAACGGATTGCCACGCCAGTGCTGCGGCACTGGCTCGCAATGACCTTGTTTTGATGTTCGGCTTAAAACCGCACCTTGTCGCGGGTAATGTCCTTGAGGGTGGCCGCGCCGCACATGGTCATGGTGGATTTGAGCTCGCCGATGATCTTGTCCATGTAGACTTTGAAGCCCTCGGCGCCCGCAGCGTAGATCATGGGCAGGATGGGGCGCCCGATGAGCACCGCGTCCGCGCCAAGAGCGATCGCGCGGAACACGTCCACGCCGGAGCGGATGCCGCCGTCAACGAGGATGACGGTCTTGCCCTTGACGGCCTCGACGATCTCGGGCAGCACCTCGGCGGTTGCGGGCACGCCGCCCTGGACTCTTCCGCCGTGGTTGGACACGACGATGGCGGCGGCCCCGGCTTCGACTGCCTTCTCCGCGCCTTTCGCGGTCATGATGCCCTTGACGATAAAGGGCATGTTGGCATACTCGATGATCTCCCGCATCTCAGGGACGGACTTGCTGCCCGCGTTGGGGTTCATGGCCTTGAGGAAGGGGAGACCCGCGCCGTCGACATCCATACCTGCGCAGAAGATCTTCGCCTCGTTGAGAACGTCCAGCTTTTCAAACACAGCTTCCTTGTTCCAGGGCTTGATGACCGGGCAGCCGAGCCCAGCGACCTTCTTCATGTCCTCCACGGAGCGGAGCATGATGTTGGGGTCCACGCCGTCGCCGGTCAGGGCCATGACGCCGTAGTCGGCGCAGGCCTTGATGAGGATCTCGTTATACTCGGGGTCCTTGTACTTGGGGCCGTAGTGCAGGTCGATGGAGCCGAGGGGCGCTGCAAAGATGGGGGCGGCAAACTCCACGCCGAACATCTCAAAGCGCACGTCCGGGTCTGCGTTGGGGCAGAGCGTGTCCATGTTCACGCAGATCTCCTGCCACTTGTCAAAGTTGCGGGCGGCGGCGTTGCCGGGGTACTTGCAGCCGGGACCAGGCATGCTGTTGCCGCAGGCCTTGCCGTTGCAGACGGGACATGCTTTGCAGTACGGGCCGACCTGGTCCTTTGCTGCTGCGAGGATTTCATTATAATTCATCCTGAACACTCCTTATATTTTGTTGGGTTTTCACTTTAGCTTTTCTTTCAAAAACGCTCTTAGCGTTTCAAGATTGCCGCTTGTGAGGACGGGAATCAGAGCGTCGATTTCCTCAATGCTTTTATCCCACCACCGAAAGCGCAGCAGCAGATCGGTCAGCTCCTCGTCAAAACGATGCCGGAGCAGCCGCGCCGGGTTGCCGATCACAATGGTATAAGGCGCAACGTCACAGCCGACGACGCTGTTTGCGCCGATGATCGCCCCGTCACCGATGTGAACGCCGGGGAGGATCACCGCGTTCTGTCCGATCCATACATCGTTTCCGATCACGGTGTCACCCTTGAAGGGCATGTCGGATGCCGCCGGGGCTTCCATGTCCCAGCCCTCCAGCGTATAGAAGGGAAAGGTGGTGGCGGCGTTCATCTGGTGGTTTGCGTCGTTCATGACAAACTCCACGCCCGCCGCGATCTGGCAGAATTTGCCGATAATCAGCCTGTCACGGCTCCAGGGGTAGAAGTGCGTCACATGGCTCTCAAACGCCGTATCGGCGATGTAGGTAAACTCCCCGACAAGGATGTTCGGATTCGTGATCGTGGGCTTTACGTAGATTTCCTTTTCATATCCGGGAATCGGGTGAACCGTATCCGGATTTGGCAGCCTTGCGTTTTTCATGCCATTTCCTCCGACAATTCTGTATCCATTATGCGCGGCAGCGGAAACGCTGTCAAGTTTTTTCAACACCGGTCAAATCCCAGTCCGGGATCATTTCCACCGTCGCGGCGTCGAGCTCCTGCCAGAAGCCGTCGAGACCGCGCACCTGCATGTAGTGGATGAGCGCCCGGTTTTCCTCCGCCGTGACGCGAGCATTGAGCTCCGGGAAGCGCTCGAGCCCCGGCATGGGGGTGTACTGGCTCATGAGCGAGAAGAGCACCGACCCCGGCGGAAACTCGTCGGCGGCAAAGTCGATGACGTTCATGGCGTCCTCCGTCCGGCCCGGCAGGATCAGGTGCCTTATCAGCACACCGGAACGGATGAGCCCGTTGTCATCCAGCACATACGGCCCGACCTGCCGGAACATCTCTTTGATTGCCGCCGCCGCGACGGACGGGTAATCCTCCGCTGCGCTGTATCGCTTTGCCGCCTGCGGGTCAAAATACTTAAAGTCCGGCATGTACACCTGCACCAATCCTTCGAGCATGCGCAGGCTTTCCACGCTTTCATAGCCCGAGCTGTTCCACACGACGGGAATGCCGAGACGGATACCCGACAGTGCCTCGGCAATCACGGGAATGTAATGCGCCCCCGTCACAAGGTCAATGCTGTCGACGCCCTGGTCCTGCAGCCGCAGCAGCATGTCCCGGAGCTGAGGCACTGTGACAGACACACCGCCCTCCCCGCGCGAGATATCCACATTCTGGCAGAAAACGCACCTGAGATTGCAGCCGGTGAAGAACACCGCGCCGGTTCCGTTCTTGCCCGCAATGCAGGGTTCCTCTCCGTAATGCGGGGCCGCCCGAGCTGTGCGGGGCAGCAGGGGAGAGCGGCAGATCCCGCCCGGCTTTTCGTCACTCCGCAGCGCCCCGCAGCGGTGCGGGCAGAGCTCACAACGTATTTCCATAATCCAGGTTCTCCCAATAGAAGATGCTAATATGCAAAATGACAATTTCATGCCCTTTCACGGGGATGATTATAGCCCGAATTTGTACAGTTTGCAAGAAGATTGAATTTTTAGTAAATTGTGCATGATTTTTTTGCTTTTTGTGCTAAAATGATGAGGATTAAGAGGGAGAGGTATTGCTTTTCGCCTCGCAGCCGCAGGAGGAAAGAAGAAGGAACATGCTCAATATCGTGCTTGTCGAACCGGAGATCCCCCACAACACGGGCGCCATCGCGCGCACCTGTGCAGCGACCGGGGCAAGGCTCCATCTGGTCAAGCCTCTGGGCTTCGATATTTCCGACAAAGCGGTCAAGCGCTGCGGACTGGACTACTGGTATCTGGTGGACATTTCCGTCTACGAAAATCTGGACGAGTACTTCGCCAAAAACGGGGACAGCGGCCTGTGGCTTGCCACGACCAAGGCGCCCCGCGCCTATCACGAGGCGGACTTTACCGGGAACGTGACGCTGATGTTCGGCAAGGAGACCGCGGGCCTGCCCGAGTGGCTGCGTGAGAAGTATCGCGAAAGGTGCATCCGCATCCCGATGATCAGTCAGGCAAGGAGCCTGAATCTATCCAATTCCGTCGCAATTCTCGCCTATGAGGCGCTGCGGCAGCAGGGTTTTCCAAATCTGCTGGACGTGGGCTCCATGGCGGATTCCATCCAATAATTATTTATTTAGGAGGATCAGCATGAATTACAACAAGAAAACCGTTTACGATGTTGACGTCAAGGGCAAGAAGGTCCTGCTGCGCTGCGACTTCAACGTTCCCCAGGACAAGAAGACCGGCGAGATCACCAGTGACAAGCGCATCGTCGCAGCTCTCCCCACCATCAAGTACCTGCTCGAGCAGGGCGCGGCTGTCATCGCCTGCTCCCACCTGGGCAAGCCCGTTGCCACCTTCGACGGCTACGTGAAAAAGCAGGTCGAGAAGGGCAAGAACGAGGCCGACATCACCAAGGAAGAGTGGGAGAAGTCCCTCAAGAAGCTGACGCTGGCCCCCGTTGCCAAGCGTTTGAGCGAGCTTCTGGGCATGGACGTGATCTTCGCCACCGACACCATCGGTGAAGACGCCCAGGCCAAGGCCGCCGCGCTTCAGCCCGGCCAGCTCCTGCTCCTCGAGAACCTCCGCTTTGCCAAGGGCGAGACCAAGAACGACCCCGCCTTCGCCAAGGCTCTGGCCGACATGGCTGAGATCTTCGTGTCCGACGCCTTCGGCACCGTGCACAGAGCCCACGCCTCCACCGCCGGCGTTGCCGCTTACCTGCCCGCCTACTCCGGCCTGCTCGTCAAGAAAGAGCTCGACGTCATGGGCAAGGCCCTTGACGATCCCAAGCGCCCCTTCGTCGCTGTCCTCGGCGGTGCCAAGGTCTCCGACAAGATCAACGTCATCAACAACCTCCTCGAGAAGGCCGACACCATCATCATCGGCGGCGGTATGGCCTACACCTTCAAGAAGGCCCAGGGCTATGAGATCGGCCAGTCCCTGCTGGAGGCCGACCGCCTCGATTACGCCAAGGACATGATCGCCAAGGCCGAGGCCAAGGGCGTCAAGTTCCTGCTGCCCGTCGACAACATGTGCGCTGCCGAGTTCTCCGCCGACGCAGAGCCCGTCCTCGTCGAGGGCGACATCCCCGCCGACCTCATGGGCATGGACATCGGCCCCAAGACCATCGAGCTGTTCTCCGAGGCCGTTCACGGCGCGGGCACCATCGTGTGGAACGGACCCATGGGCGTTTTCGAGTTTGACAAGTTTGCCACCGGCACCAAGGCCATGGCCAAGGCTCTGGCCGAGTCCGGCGCCATCACCATCGTCGGCGGCGGCGACAGCGCGGCTGCGGTCGAGAAGCTCGGCTTTGCCGACAAGATCACCCACATCTCCACCGGCGGCGGCGCTTCCCTCGAGTTCCTGGAAGGCAAGGAGCTGCCGGGCGTGGCCTGCCTGCTCGACGCGTGATTTTTTGAGAACACAACCCGCAGCATCGCCTGCGGCGTCTTCCGGAAAAAACGCGCCCTGCCATCGCCGTCTTTTCTTGAAATACACAAAGTATTCCTGCAAAAAGCCGTCATCGGCAGAACACGTTTTTTCTCGAAATCCGCTCTTGTCGAGCTGCGGGATGCGTTCTCTGAAGCCATCATTTACAGGGGTTGTTAACACCCCAAATGGAGAAAACCGGGAAAGGATTTGATACCAATGAACAGAAAATACCGCAAGACCGTTATCGCGGGCAACTGGAAGATGAACATGCTCGCCTCCGAGATCAAGCCCTTCATGGAAGAGCTCAAGGCCAATCTCCCCAAGACCCGTACCTGCGAGATGGTGCTGTGCACCCCCGCCGTGATGATCCCCGCCATGATCAAGGCCGGCAAGGACTGCAAGGTCGCCGCCGGCGGTGAAGACGTGTCCAAGTTCGAGAAGGGCGCGTACACCGGCGAAGTCTCCGCCAGCCAGCTGGCTGACGTGGGCGCCAAGTACTGCATCGTCGGCCACTCCGAGCGCCGCCAGTACCACGGCGAGGACGATATGCTCGTCAACGCCAAGGCCAAGGCCCTCATCGAAAAGGGCATCATCCCCATCATCTGCGTCGGCGAGAGCCTCGAGCAGCGTGAGATGGACCTGACCATGGAGTATGTCGCCTACCAGGTTAAGGCCGCCCTCAGCGGCATCGACGCGAGCAAGCTGCGCCGCTGCATCATCGCCTACGAGCCCATCTGGGCCATCGGCACCGGCAAGACCGCCACTGCCGAGCAGGCACAGGAAGTCTGCCAGGGCATCCGTGCCGTCATCCGCGGTATCTACGGCGCCCGTCCCGCCCGCGCCGTCAGCATCCTCTACGGCGGCAGCATGAACGCCAAGAACGCAGCCGAACTGCTTGCTCAGCCCGACATCGACGGCGGCCTCATCGGCGGCGCTTCCCTCAAGCCCGTTGACTTTGCCACCATCATCAAGGCGACCGATCAGGAGTAATTTAGTCAATTGCGAACGCGGTTCGCAATTGAGGCACTCGCGCTTATCGCACGCGGCGGGGCGTAACACGCCGCGTTTGGTCGGCGCAAGGCCTCGCATAGCTCGGCTTATGGTGTATTTGCCGTGGCAAAGCTACGGCAAATACATTTTTAAAAATGTCCATTACTGATTAGCTTAAAAGAGTAATAGTAAGGAGCTTATACACATGAGCAAAAAAGCAGTCCTGATTATCATGGACGGCTACGGGCTGGCCGCCCCCTCCCGTGGGAACGCCATCTATGTTGCCAACACCCCCAATCTCGATAAACTCTTTGCCGAAAATCCCCACACCATCCTGCAGGCCTCCGGCCTCGATGTGGGTCTGCCCGAGGGCCAGATGGGCAACTCCGAGGTCGGCCACACCAATATAGGCGCGGGCCGCGTCGTGTTCCAGATCCTGCCCAAGATGACCCAGGAGATCAAAAACGGCAAGTTCTTCCGGAACCCGGTTTACCTCAAGGCCATTGAGGACGCCAAGTCCGGCGGCCACGCCCTGCACGTCATGGGCCTCATGTCCGACGGCGGCGTCCACAGCCACCTGACCCACATCTTTGCCATGCTGGATATGGCAAAGCAGCACGACCTGGAGAAGGTCTTTGTCCACTGCTTCCTCGACGGGCGCGACGTGCCTCCCACCAGCGGCGCGGGTTTTGTCAAGCAGCTCAAGGAGAAATGCGACGCTCTCGGCAACGCGAAGGTCGCCACCGTCCAGGGCCGCTTCTGGGGCATGGACCGCGACAAGCGCTGGGACCGCGTGGAGAAAGGCTACAACGCCATCGTCTGCGGCGAGGGCGTGCAGGACCCCGATCCCGTGCACGCCATTGAGGCAAGCTACGCGGGCGGCGTCACCGACGAGTTTGTGGAGCCCACCGTCTGCTGCCCCGACGGCCAGATCAACCAGGGCGACAGCGTCATCTTCATGAACTTCCGCCCCGACCGCGCCAGAGAGATGACCTGGGCGCTGAACCTCGAAAACTTCGACGGCTTCGAGCGCAAGAAGAAGGTCTTCCCCCTCAGCTACGTCTGCACCGCCCAGTATGACGAGGCTCTGCCCCTGCCCATCGCCTACCCGCCCGAGGTCATCGAAAACACCCTCGGCGACTATGTCAGCGCTCTGGGCTACAAGCAGTTCAGAGTTGCCGAGACCGAGAAGTACGCCCACGTCACCTTCTTCTTCAACGGCGGCGTTGAGAAGGAGACCGAGGGCGAGGTCCGCTGCCTGGTGCCCTCTCCCAAGGAGTACGCCACCTATGACCTCATCCCCGAGATGAGCGCCTACAAGGTCTGCGACAAGGTCACGGAAGCCATCGCCTCCGACGAGTACGGCCTCATTGTCTGCAACTTTGCAAACTGCGACATGGTCGGCCACACCGGCATCATGGACGCGGCTGTCAAGGCCGTCGAGACCGTGGACGCCTGCATCGGCAAGATCGTCGAAGAGGTCGCAAAGCACCCCGACACCGTCCTGCTGGTCACCGCCGACCACGGCAACGCCGACTGCATGTTCGACGAGGCCACCGGCAAGGTCAACACCGCCCACACGACGAATCCTGTTCCCTTCGTCGTCTGCGAACAGGGCATCGACCTCAAGCCCGGCCGCCTTGCCGACATCGCTCCCACGATCCTTCAGATCATGGATCTCAAGCAGCCCGCTGAAATGACCGGCGAGAGCCTCATCCGGTAAACAATCTATCTATAAAAATAGCGCCATCCGTTCGGATGGCGTTATTTTTATGGGAATGATCAGCTCTCGTAACCCATGGGGTTCCTGGACTGCCAGGCCCAGGTGTCGCGGCACATATCGTCCAGCGTGTACTCCGCCTTCCAGCCGAGAAGCTCGGCGCTCTTGTCGGGGCTGGAGTAAACGGTGGCAAGGTCGCCGGGACGGCGGGGCGCGATCTCATAGGGAATCTTCACGCCGGTCACGCGCTCAAAGGCGTGGACCATGTCCAGCACACTGTAGCCGGTGCCGGTGCCGAGGTTGAAGACGTTCTCGCCGCGGTGCTTCATCATGTACTCGATGGCGCAGACATGGCCGCGGGCCAGATCGACCACGTGGATATAGTCGCGCACGCCGGTGCCGTCGGGGGTGTTGTAGTCGTTGCCGTATACGTTCAGATGGTCGCGGCGGCCCACGGCAACCTGGGCAATGAAGGGCATGAGGTTATTCGGAATGCCACGCGGGTCTTCGCCGATGAGGCCGCTCGAATGCGCGCCGATGGGGTTAAAGTAGCGCAGCAGGGAGACAGAGAAGTCGTCCACCGCTTTGGCGGTGTCGCGCAGGATCTGCTCGGACATGTATTTGGTCCAGCCGTAGGGGTTAGTGCAGTTGCCGGTCTTGCTGGTCTCCTTGAGGGGCACCTCGTTGTCGCCGGAGTAGACGGTGGCGGAGGAGGAGAAGACGATGTCCTTCACGCCGTGGTCCTTCATGGCCCGGCAGAGCTGGATGGTAGAATTGAGGTTGTTGTCGTAGTATTCCAGCGGCATGGCCACGGATTCGCCAACGGCCTTGAGGCCCGCGAAGTGGATGGCGCAGCCGATGTCATGCTTTTCAAAGATGCGGTCGAGGGCCGCGCGGTCTCGCACGTCGTTTTCGTAAAAGGCCACCTTCTTGCCGGTGATCTCTTCCACACGCTCGATCGCCTTGGGGTTGGAGTTGACCAGGTTGTCGATGACGACAACGCCGTAGCCGCGGTTGAGAAGCTCCACGCAGGTGTGGCTGCCGATATAGCCTGCGCCGCCGGTGACAAGTACATTCATGATGTTGTTTCTCCTCTCAAATTTATATCAATCTAATAAAGCTTCCGGATAAACGCCCTTTTCGCGCATGCTGCGGATGGCGGCCTTTACGCTCTCCATGTCCTCCTTGTAGGTCATGCCGTACCACTGCTCATGGCAGGGGAGGACCCTGACGACCGCACTGCCGTCCTGAATGCAGGCGTTTGCCACAAAGGGCAGAAAGTACTCGGCTTTCAGGGGATTGATCGGCAGATTCTCGTCCAGCCACCTGGGGAAGCGCTGATAGAGCTCGTCGAGCATGGAGCGCCCGAAGGCCCAGCAGTTCATGGATACCGGCACGTCGCCCGGCACGTCAACCCAGTGCTCGCCGTCCTCGGTATAGGCCGCGTCCGCGCCGCGCTTTTCGATGTGCACGCGCTCCACCACGTCGGTCAGACACCCGTCTTCCACCTGACAGATGCCGCGGGAGACATAGCCGTTTTCCGTCACGGTGTTGCGCAGCAGATAGGCGACCATGGCATGCTCATTCTCGGGCCGGTCGGCGGCGAGAAAATCGTACAGGGCCTTGTAGGCCGCGGGGCCATAGAAGTCGTCGGCATTGATGACGGCAAAGGGCCCGTCGACCACGCCGCGGCAGCACAGAACCGCATGTCCCGTGCCCCAGGGCTTGACGCGCCCCTCGGGGAGAGTGTAGCCCTCCGGTAGCATGTCGGTGCTCTGGAAGACGTACTTTACATCAAAATACTTCTCCATCCGCCTGCCCACGGCTGCCTTGAAATCTTCCTCGATTTCCTTTTTGATAATGAAAGCCACATGGCGAAAGCCCGCGCGATAAGCGTCAAAGAGTGAAAAATCGATGATGGCGTGTCCGTGCTCGTCCACGGGCATGATCTGCTTGAGACCGCCAAAACGGCTGCCCATTCCGGCAGCCAGAATCACAAGAGTGGGTTCCTGCATAAAGCGTACACCTCTACAGAAAATATTCGATTAAGCGTACAAATTATATCAGTCTTTTCGCCTTTTGTATAGGGGACGGGCAAGTTTTTTCAGGAAAAAAGTGCATGGGACAAAACAAGACATCAAAGCTTGACACTTTACGTGGTTTTGTTCAAATCAGTACAAAAGGGATTGACGCAAAGAGGGAAAAACAGTATAATATTCACAGCTTAAACTGGCAAAAATCCAATTAAATATCATAGCAGGAGGGAAATATCCGTATGAAGAAACTGAAAAAGTTCCTGTTCCTCGTGTGTTTTGGCTGCCTGGGCTACGGCCTGTGCAAGCTTCTGAGCACCGATGAGGCCCAGGAGAAGCTTTTCGGCATCCTCGGCGAAGACACCTATCTGGCCGTGCTGGACAAGGCCCGTCTTCTCGGTGATCTGCTGATGTGGCCGATCGACTTCGTAAGAGCTCTGCTTCCGTAATCCGTATCGGAAAGAATTTGTAAAGGAGTAATTCAATGAATCCGAAATACGAACCTCTGTTTACACCGTTCAAGATCGGTGAGGTAGAGATCCCGAACCGCATCGTGCAGTGTTCCATGGGCGGCACCACCCTTTTCGGCTGGCTGGAGCCGTCTCACTTCGACACCGAGGCCGCTGACTTCCTGCTCAAGAGAGCCAAGGACGGCGTCGGCCTGGTCCTCCCCGGCATGCAGGTCATCCGCGACACCATGGGCAGAAAGTGGCTGGACTCCAACCGCCAGATGTACCGTGTGCTCAAGCCCTACATGGACGAGTA
>Ga0310691_10002081_pt1 | contig 27925 bp, 18 predicted proteins | sample 176DNAGHGlowgp2_FD_203887 | JGI IMG/M metagenome (GOLD analysis project Ga0310691, IMG submission 203887) | Sheep rumen microbial communities from Palmerston North, Manawatu-Wanganui, New Zealand - 1766 DNA GHGlow gp2 (v2) (version 2) | ecosystem: Host-associated > Mammals > Digestive system >... | reverse complement strand
GTCTGGCTTTATGAAAATCCGGAAAAAAATCAGATTAAAATCAGTGACTTTGAGGTTGCAAATTACCACGCTTCCTTCAGTCAAAATCTTTTTAAATCCTACGCCGCTTCCCTTGCTGCAGAGCTTGCTATAAAAACCCGCTGCGGCGGCAGTGCCGAGCTCTGTCACCGTCTCGTAGGCGGCTTTCTGGACGGAATGGAACTTTGCGACGAAGAACAGAGCCGTCTTGGACTTTTACGTTTTTTGTGGCGTTATCTGGAATTACTTGGTATTCAGCCTAATTCTCACGCCTGTGCAAGTTGCGGTAAAACTTTTTTGGATTCACGGTTTGCACCAAATGCCATTTCATACTATAATAGTATGGAAAACAGTTTTATCTGTCCGGACTGCGTTGAATCGGGAGGAAGCAGCCAGAGAGAAAATATGATAGGGCTGCATTTTACCGCCCTGCAATATCTTTCCGCTCTTACAGTTCTTTCCCCTTCAGATGCAAGAAAGCTCTCAATTGATGAAGAAGTTTACGGCCAGATTCGTCAGCTGGTTTTCTTTCTGATTGAAAACAGTATTGATCAGAAGCTGAACTCAATTGAAACTGGGATGGGGATTTTGTGAGAGGCGAAGCTTCATATAAAGATATATCACACTGGATTAAAAAGCCGGTAACAAAGCAGCAGATTGAGCCGCTTTGCAATTCATTTAACATTTCACCTTTACTCGCCTCTGTTTTTGTGCGCCGTGGAATCACTAAGGGCTCAGACCTTCTCTACTATCTTGAGGATGATTTAAGATTCCAGCACAATCCCTTTTCTTTTAATGGAATTGAAGATGCCGTTGAAAGAATCCTACAGGCTAAAGAAGAAGTCGAAAAGGTTTTGATTTTCGGTGACAGCGATGTAGACGGAATAAGCAGTACCGCAATTTTATACGAAGAGCTTGTTCGAATGGGGCTTGATGTTTCCTGGCGGCTCCCTCTTGAAGATGACGGCTACGGGCTGAATCTGCAGGCTATAGATGATTTTGCAGCACAAGATGGTACTCTCATAATCACTGTAGACTGTGGTATTTCAAACAACGATGAAATTGCACATGCAAACGACCTTGGTATAGAAGTTATTGTTACAGACCATCATAATCCACCGGAAAATCTTCCTGAAGCAATTATCATAATTGATCCGAAGATGGAAGATTCAAATTATCCCTTCGACGGAATCTCTGGGGCAGCCGTGGCTTATAAACTTGTAAGTGCCCTTCGTTTTGCAGATACAGATTTTTACGGTGCAGAAATCTGCATCCTCGAGTTGACAGAAAACGAAGAGGAAGGCTGCGTCTATGCAGACTGCTTAAAAATCAAAAACCTGGTAAAAATCAAAGAGCTGCACGAAAAAATCATACCTGGACAGACTTCAATTTACGACCTCAAGCTCCCCTATTTTTTACAAGGCCAGCTGATTTATTCCTGGGATTCAAAAAGAGCCCTTAATATTCTTTCAGGCTTATTCGGACGTGGAATTGAATTCAACATCAATGATTTACGAAATGAAATTTCAAAAGTGATTCCTTCAGTTCAAAACAAAAGTGCGTCCCAGATAAAATCCCTTTCTCAGATTGCAAAATATAATGATCAGGAAACTTCAGAAATAGACAGCATATATAATTTATATGTTACTTATTGTAAAAAGGTTATTGCTCAGAAAAAGCCTGGACAGATAGAAGCCGAACAGAAGGACCTTCAGCTGGTTGCACTTGCAGCCCTGGCAGACATTATGCCGATGAAAAATGAAAACCGCATTTTTGTCCGTAGCGGAATTGCTTCTATCAAAAAAGAGAGGCCTCGACAGGGACTTGCAGAGCTTTTTAATAAGCTCAATATAAACAAAGATGCCCTTACTTCTACCGACCTTTCCTGGACAGTTATTCCTGCCCTGAATGCTGCCGGCCGCATGGGAAAATCAGACCTTTCGCTTAAACTTCTGATATCTGAGAATCCGCGGGAGCGAGAGCAGCTTGCCAATACAATTTATGATTTAAATGAGCAGAGAAAAGATCTTGTTTCTCAAGCCTGCTATAAAGTTCACGATACTGCAGAAGAAAGCCTCAGCCGTCATTCAAACAAACTTTGCATTTGTGTAGATCAGTGTATAAATAAGGGGGTTACAGGAATTGTTGCCACCCGCCTTATGCAGGACTTCAACGTTCCGACAATTGCCATTACTTATGAAAATGAAGTTTGCACGGGTTCCATGCGCAGCTGCAGGGGCTTTATTGCAACTGATTTTCTTGACAACATGGGTGACATCTTTATAAATCACGGCGGTCACAATTTTGCAGCCGGCTTCAGTTTTTATAAAGACAAGCTTGAAATCTTTTTGAACAAGGTACAGGCCGCCGCAGCCACAGTTGAACTTGAAGAAGAATGCTCTGATATTTTTGTTGACGCAGAAATTCCACCGGAGCATCTTACCCCAGAAAACTTCAGTCTTATGGAAACCTTTGAACCCTGCGGTGCAGAAAGTCCTGAGCTTGTACTGATGACCAGAAACATCAAGCTTATTGATACAATGGTTCTCGGTAAAAAAGAGCCTCATCATCTGAAAATGATTTTTGATACCGGCAAGCATAAGATTCCGGCCATGTTCTGGGGCCAGGCCGACCGTCTGAAAAAAGATATATCTATTGGAAAAAAATATGATATTCTATACAACATGAGCCGAAATTATTTTAACGGCAATGTTACAAAACAGATAATTATAAAAGAAATGCTTCCATCAAAAGGAGAAATATAATGAAAAAAATACTGCTTACCCTGCTCTGCTTACTTCAGCTTAATTTGATTTTTGCAGCTAACGCTAAATACGAATCTGAAAATTATAATCTTAATCTTACATATAATGATGTTATAACTCCCGGTGATGCGATTTTTGTAAGGCTGAACATTACCATTCCTAAGACTCATAAAAAATCGAAGAATGAGCCTGAGAAAAAAGCCAGCCTGCAGCTGCTTCAGGATAAAAAGGTTATTGAGTCTGCTCCTTTCTATCAGCTTAAGAAAAAAACTGCCAGCACTGAAATGCTTTGCGGTATTCCTGTTTCTCTCTGGCTTAAGGATGGCAACTACAGTCTTAAAATTATTTATGCTGATTCTGATACTGACATTAAAGAATTCATTTTACCAAGCCGCCTGCAGATGAGAACCTTCCCGGAAGAAGTTTTGCAGCTTGATGAAAGAAACACAAATATCAAAACTGACAACAGCCCTGAACGTGCGGCCCAAATTGAAAAGCTCAACAATATTCTTTTTACTTCCATGCCGTCTGATATTTTCTCTTTGAAAAAGTTTACTACTCCAACTGAATCTCAGCGCTACACAGCTTACTGCGGAGACCGCCGTACCTACGTTTACACAAACGGAAAATCTTCTACCAGCCTTCACTACGGAAATGACTATGGTGTTCCAACAGGAACCGAAGTAAAAGCCTGCGCAGGCGGAAAGGTTGTTATGGCAGAAAACCGTATTTCTACCGGCTGGAGTGTAGTTATAGAACATCTACCGGGGCTTTACAGTCTTTACTATCATATGAGTGAGCTTTCTGTAAAAGAAGGTGACATGGTAAACCAGGGACAGCTTATTGGTAAATCCGGAGCAACAGGGCTTGCAACCGGGCCTCATCTGCACTGGGAAGTCCGCCTTAACGGCTCTGCTGTAAGACCTGAATTTTTCTTAAGTGATTTTACTTTTGAAGATAACTAATAAATCTGGTGGTTTCGATACGATACTTCGTATCTACTCAACCACCGTAAAACACATTATAATTCTTCTACCAAATATCTTCCGTTTTCATTAAAGCTTATAGAATAATAGCGGTCCGGGCGGCAGGCTGAAAGGTCAATCGAAAATCTTGTTACAAGGCCAAAGGATGGCAGTCTGTATTTTCCTGTTGCAAAGGCTGCAATGCGGTATAGTTTTTTACGGTCGCTCAGGCTTGAACCATAGCCCAGCAGCATACACTGGCCGTAATCGTCATAATATTTTTCCAGCAGAGTTCCATGAGAACGTTCACGGCGTTCTTCGATAATTCTGTTTTTTCCGTAAATGCGGGAAGGAAAAACAAAATACTTTCCATCTGAACCTATACGTGCAAACTCCACGGCAAGGTAAGACCCGGACCAGGAGCGCTCAATTACTGCAATTTCATTTCCGTTAGAATCTATTATGGAAAAAGTTCCGCTGACTGTGTTACCTTCTGAAGCGTCTGAGGCTGCTGAAGTTGAAGAGCCGTAAATTTTAATCCGCAAAAATTCCTGGGGAATATTTTCATGCAACGAGGCAGCCGCGTTCCAGCAGGCAAGCACAGACCAGCAGGTAAAAACAAGGTAAGCAATAAGAAGCAGCGTAAGTAAAGGAGAAAACAATCTTATAAAGTAGTTTGGTCTTTTCAAGAAATCTCCATTTTGTGGTTTCGATACGATGCTGCGCATCACTCAACCACCATATTATCCGAGTAGTGCCAGGAAGGCTTTTTCGTCTATAACAGGAATACCAAGCTTAGCTGCTTTTACGTTTTTAGAAGAACCGCTTGTGGTATCATTTGTAACAAGGTAAGACAAATCCTTTGTAACTGAAGACTTTATCGAACCGCCGTTTTTCTTTACCAGCTGTTCTGCATCGGCCCTCTTCATAGTTACAAGCTCGCCTGTAAAACAGAAAGACTTTCCCGCGAGAAGCCCCGCTCCTGCCTGCTCAAGTTCAATAGTGCCGGAGTCAACAAGCTGCCGCATCTCGCTTGCATTTTCAGCAAGTCCTTCAACTATAGTGTGAGCCATAATTTCTGCAAAACCGTAAACAGAAGCAATCTGGTCTTCGTTAGCAGCAAGCAGTTTTTCAAGCGAATCAAAACCTGCCCCTATCAGTTTTTCTGCAGAGGTTTCACCAATTCCTTCAATATCAAAAGCACCTATAAAAGTCGCAAGGCGCATACGGCGGTGATTTTGAATTGAGTTATAAACCTTTTCCGCACCAAGAGATTTTTTATCTGCCTCCATACTTTCTTCATTCAAAAAATATGGAACAAGATCTTCAACCTGCAAAGTATAAATATCAGAAATAGACTTAAGGCGGCCATCCTTAAAAAGCGAAGTAATAAGAGTTTCCCCAAGGTCGCGGATATCAACTACCTGCTGATATTTCAAAAGCTGATGGAGAACCCGTTTACTGCAAGCCTTGTTAGGACAGAATAAGCGGCTGCCTTCATCAACAAGCGGAGTTCCACAAACTTCGCAGACTTTTGGAAAGTCAACCGGCACAGTCTGCAGCCCCTTCTCTTCAACCACACCTTCGATTTTTGGAATAATTTCACCACGCTTTACAACTACAACATGGCTTCCAATCTGAACTCCAAGCTTACGCAGTGTATCAGGATTTGCAAGACTTGCCCTCTGTACCCGTGTGCCGTTTAATTCAACTTCATCAAAAATTGCAACCGGTGTATAGGTACCGCCGTTTATGCTCCACTCAACTTCGCGCAATGTTGTTACTGCTTCTTCAAGAGAAAACTTAAAGGCAATCTGATGATCAGGGCGGTCGCGGCTGGCGTCGGCAAGATTAATTACACGTTCCTTGATTACAAGTCCATCAATATCATATTCCAGAGCAGCCCGCTCTTCCATTACCTTGGCACGGTAAGCAATTACCCGGTCAGGAGATTTGCAGATTACAAGCTTTACAACATTAAAGCCGCAGTCCATAAGCCAGCGGATTTTTTCTTCTTCGTTTGTAAAATAAGATTTACCGTCAGTAGAAAGAGCATCGTAAACAATAAGCTTAAGATATTCGCTGCCCTGTCCGTCCTTACGCTTCATAAGTCCATTTGCAGCATTACGGCAGTTTGCCTTGTCGGGGAAATAAGTTTTATGAACTGAATGGGTCATAATTACTTCACCCCGGATTCCACCTGTAAATGGTACAAACTGACCGTCTTTATAGATTGCGGCATTTACTCCGCCCATTTTGCGGGCATTGGAGGTAATGTCGTCGCCAATCGAACCATCACCACGGGTAACTGCCCGCTTTAGATAACCGTTTTCATACTGAAGTTCAAGAGAAGCACCATCGAGTTTATATTCAACAAGATATTCGTCGTACTTGTGTTTTTCTGCCCAGGCCAAAAACTGTTCCGGGTTAGCAGCCTTTTCCTGACTGCCCATAGGCATTACATGCTGAACCTTGGCAAAGTTTCCTGAATCGGCACCAACCTTGTGCAGAATGGGGTTAGCCGGGTCTAACGCTTTTAATTCATCCCAAAGCTTATCAAATTCCGCATCGCTTATTTCGCCTTCGCCGTCGTAGTAAGACTTCTGATAGCGGGTAATGAGATTTTCGAGTTCTGAGATTCGCTGAGATTCAAACAAGTCCATATAATACCTTTTACAAGGTGGTTTCGATACGACCTACGGTCTACTCAACCACCGATTTTACACTTTTTCAAAGTATAATTCAGTAATCTGGCGGTCTGCTTTGAGGCCCTTGCGTTCAAACTTAGTCTGGGCCCGCCATGGCTGAGGCTCTGCAAAGCCTTCATATTTATTTTTCAAATGCTCAGTCTGACGAAGTTCTTCAAGAGCAAATTCGGCATAGTCAATAATATCAGTAACAAAATAAAGGTAACCGCCTGGAGCAAGCTTCTGGGCAAAAAGATTTGTACGCGGACGCTGAATCATGCGGCGTTTATGATGACGTTTTTTAGGCCATGGATCCGGAAAGAAAATATGAAAGCCATTAACTGAATTATCGCCAATCATATATTCCAGAACTTCAAGTGCATCGTATTCAATTATGTAAAGATTTTTTAGTTCCCTTTTCTGGATTTCTGAAAGTACTTTACCAACACCAGGAGTATGTACTTCAATACCAAGATAGTTAATGTTTGGATTTGCTTCGGCCAGGGCCACAGTTGCGTCTCCCATTCCAAAACCGATTTCAATTACAATAGGATTTGTGTTTCCAAATACATCTACAAAATTTAATTTTTTGTGTTCGAAAGGAATACACCATGAAGGTGCAAGTTCATTATATGCGCGTTCCTGAGCTGCAGTCATTCTTCCTGCGCGCAAAACATAAGTTTTTACTTCTCGTCTTAAACCCGAGGGTGGTACTGCTTCGGTCTGTTCGCCTTCTTCTACATTCTGGACTGGAGTCTTATTTTCCATTATTTTTCCTTATTTATATTATTCTTGATCAGCCATTTCAGGAGTTACAGGTTTTTCAGGCTCAATACATAAAACTGTTCCGTTTGCTGCATACCAGATAACCTGATAGTATTCTGCTTCTTTATATCTGTTCCAGATATCGCGGGTTGTTTTGAGTTCTTCAGTTCTGTCGCCAAAATAAATCATTATATGCTTCTTATCATATACAGCAATTTTTTCAATTCCGCGTTTTTCTGCCATATAATCTGCAAGACCAGACAGAAGTACATCATAAAGTCCAAGATCATAATGAACATCAAGATTTACAGTACATTCTTTTTCGTCTGCATTAAAATATGTAATCTCATATTGTCCCGACGGGAGCTCTTCATTTTCCGGGGCAACCAGATTTGTACAGCCGGCCCACTGGAGGTCTTCACTTTCCAGTCTTGTAAGATTATCAGCTTCCCAGCAGAGACCTGTTTCAAGTGAAGTTATTCTTATTCTTTCATAACGTCTTACATCAGATGCTGAAGAAGCAAAAATTGAAAGACGGGCTGTCGGCGGATTATCTTCTCCATCATAATCAAATATTACGGAATAATCAGTTGTTGTAAGTTCCGGTGTGTTTTGAGAACATGAAGAAAATAAAAGGATTAAAGCCGCAGCAAAGAGAAAAAGTGTTATTTTTGTTTTAGAAAGCGTACTACCCATAAATTAGAAGTTGAAGTTGAGGTTGATGACTGTAAGATCTGAAGCAGAGAACTGATTAACAAGAGATTCAAATTTTACATTAACCTTCTTGCAGGCATCATCAAGATATGAAAGATAATACAAACCTAAGTCTGTTCCTTCCTGACCTTCCGGTAATTCTCGGTAGAAGTCAATAAGGGACTTTTTATTGGTATTAGAAGCCTTTGCAGACTCAATATTGTCCTTCATTTCCTGGAACTCATCGTCCTTATTGTAAAGTGTAATTGAAAGACGTCCCTGTTTACCAATAGAGGTTGAACCACCACCAAGCTTCCATGAAAGGAATACAAGCTCGTGTTTACGCTGAAGTTCCTGTACAATTTTTGCACGAACCTCAGGGTCAAAAATCAGGGCATCAATATCATCAATTCCGTGATACATGGTTTTTGCTTCTTTACGAATGTTGGTATTTTCGTTGTTAAGGGCAAGCTCCATTACCATTACGGAAATATATTCAGCTACCTTTGATTTATCCATATATGAAGAGAGGAGATTACGGATTGCTACATACATCTCTGCAGCCCCCTCATTCTTGGCAAACAATGTAATGATATACCAGTTCATAAGGCCAAGACGGTTCATAAACTTTTCGGACATCAAAAGGTAGATATTCTTTTCTTCTGAAGAATAGTCATTATTAGACATAATAGACTTCCAGATCGGGTCAAGAATCTGGCGTCTTGTATTTTGAATTGTAGCTTCTTTATTCTGAAGGATTGAACGCAACTGACGTTCAGACATATTTGTTCTTTCATCAATAAGATGTGAAGGATTAGCACGGTTGTGTTTGCGTACACACTCACACTGAATTAAAGCAGCGTAAACATCGCGGTCAAACTGTTTATAAAGCAGGGAATAAACAATAACTTTAGACAAATCCATTACTTCCTGGCGGGAAGAAACGAATTCAGACATAGAAATTTCAATTTTTGATATATAATCCAGAAGAATCATGCTCTGGATAGACTGTGGAGAGAACTTATCAAGAGAGATTCCGTATTCTTCGACATTATCGGCCAGACGGAAACGCAAGAGTTTTTTATTGTGACTAATAAAATTGGAAGCTCCATCCTCTGTCAAAACAACTTTGAGTGGCAACTCCAGAATGAATTTCTTATCCGATCCCATATACCCTGCTAAATGCAAATCTTTTTTTATTTTTATCTATTATACACGATAGGACTTGCATTGTAAACAATAAAAATTTAAACTGAAAGTGATGAAAATAAGACAAATTCTGTGCAGCATTCTGATTCTTCTTTCCTCCTCTTTTGTTTATTCAAACAATAAGAGAGCTGCCGGCATAGAATTATGTTCTCAGGTTCATACTTTCCTCAAAAAAAACGGTTTTTCACCCTCTACACAAAGCCTTGTGGTATCTGGTGAAAACACATTTCCTTATAATATTATCGTCACATTTGCCCCGGAACAGAACACTTCACCGGAAAATTTAATTCTTGTTTTTTTTCAGGAAGATATTCCGGACAATCAGGATATCATACTCAAAACTTTATCTGATATCAGGGATAAAGCATATCCTTTTACCATAACAGCCCTTTTCGCTTATGGTGAAAAGCAGCTTCTTGAAAAAGCAGATATGATTTACGGAACTCAGGTTTATCTCGAAAGCCTTAATACAAACCTGTCTTACACTGCTGTAATTTTTGACCTGGAATGCGGTAAAAATGAGATTGAAACGACAGCAGAAAGGCTTTCTTCTCCACCACTTCTCATAAAAAATGCAATGAACATTTACAAAAGCAATGACATAGAAATAAACTATCCGAAGATTATTCTCAGTCAGCTTTCTTCCTATAATTTTATTTCAAGTCCTGTACTGACACGTTTTTTTTCCTACGAAATACCTGCAATCAAACTTTCACTTGGAAATATTTCTGAAGAAAAAGATCTTGAAAGCAAAACAAAAATTAATGTAATTTCAAACTTTGTTGAGCTTTTCTCAAAAAATGTGGACACAAGCTGGGAACATCACTTTTTAATCATAAAACTTTTTGGAAGTTATCATACTGTGTCTGAAAAAATGATACTGCATATTGTAATTCCAACAATTTTCCTCTGGCTTCTTTTTATCTTCATACTTATTTTTGTAAACCGCAGATTAAAAAAGCATACCTGGTATACAATCGGAAAAATCTGGTGGTCTGTTCCCCTCACTTATATTTTGATTACCTGCGGCTTTTTCCTTGGAGGAATCTTATTCCGTAATATTTCTACTGATGCCACTTATGCAACAAAGATTTACGGCAGACTGATTTTCCAGATAAGCATTTCTCTGCTTCTAACACTTTCAGCCTATCTTATTATTCTCACCCTGAACAATGCTTTTACAGAACGGGCTGTTGATTACCTTCTTGTCATAAGCTGTTTTATTAATCAGTCTCTTTTTATTCTTGCAGATATTTCTCTAAGCCCTATTTTTATCATTATCTGCCTTCTTTCCCTGCTGGCACTTACTGTAAAAAATAACTATCTGCATTTTGCTTTATTTCTGCTTATGATACTGCCTCTTGTACCCTATGCAAACCGAATGATAAATACAGCAAACTTAAAATATCTTTCTGATTATCTTTCTACAAAAAAAACTATTGATTTTATAATTCCTCTGGTTATATATCCGATTTTTATTGTACTTTTCAGAATTATTACCTGGATAAGAAGCAGCAGTAAAAAAATCAATTATGTAATAATTTCAACAATCATTATTTTTACAGTTATTACTGCTTCACTCTCACTTTTTGGTTTTATCCGTACAAAAAATCTTAATAAAAAACAGACTCAGCCTTACGAAATTAAAATCAACCCAAACGGCAGCCAGCTTATTCAGCTTTCGGTAAAGGACAGAAATGTATTTGATGATATAATCCGTACGGTTGATGTTTCCCTGGAAAAGGACTGCATAATCTGTGATATTCTCATTACTACCGACAATCTAAATCCGGTTTTATATTCTGATAATGACTACACAAATCCTTCGGTAAACCAGGCCCGCTTCAGCATCCCTAATAATCCGCCTAAGGAAATGTCTTTCAGGTACGGTGCCGCAAAGGTACCATGTAAAATTACGGTATCTGCTGTTTATAGAGACGATGATTCAGGAAACTTTCAGTTTATTAGCCGTTCCCTGGAAACTGGAGCTGACTGATGGCAAATAGCGACAAAGCTTTACACTGGTATCTTCACGTAGATCTCGATGCTTTTTTTGCCTCTGTTGAACAGCTGGACAATCCGGAGCTTAGAGGCAAGCCTGTAATAGTCGGTGGAAAACCAGAAGACCGGCGCAGTGTTGTTTCTACTGCCTCTTATGAAGCCCGTGCCTTTGGAGTTCACTCTGCAATGCCAACCTTTCAGGCCTACCGGCTTTGCCCTCAGGGAATCTTTGTTCATGGCCGAATGCATCGTTATGCTGAACTCTCTCATCAGATAATGTCAATCTTCCGCGATTATTCTCCTGATGTAGATCAGATGTCTATTGATGAAGCCTTTATAGACCTTACCGGTACCGAAAAACTTTTCGGGCCGCCGGAAGAAACTGCCCGTGCAATAAAAAAACGGGTAAAAGAAGAAACGGGACTTACAGTTTCAGTTGGTCTTGCAAGAACTAAATATCTTGCAAAAATTGCTTCTGGTCTTTCGAAACCTGATGGTTTTTATCATATAAAGGCCGGAAGTGAAGAAACTTTCATGCTGAACCTTCCGCTTAATAAAGTATGGGGACTTGGTCCAAAGTCTCTTGATTTGATTCGCAGCAAGGGCTTTAACACAACCCGCGATATTTACGAAAAAGATTACGACACCCTTGAGTTTTTGTTTGGCAAAAACATGGCCGGCTTTTTATATAATGTTGTAAGAGGCATTGAAAAAGAATCCTTCAGCCGCGAAACAAAATCTCATTCCATAAGCGCGGAAACGACCTTTCCTTATGATCTTACAGACATATATACAATTGAAACTGAACTTCTTGAACTTGCCCACGGAGTTTTTTTCCGCCTGCTCAAAGAAGAAAGTTTTTCGCGGACTGCTTTTGTAAAAATCCGTTATGATGATTTTTCTACAGGCACAGTTCAGGAAACAGTTGAAAGAAACATCATAACTCTGGATTCGTTTTTTGAAATCATAAAAAGACTTTTTGAAAAGCGTTACCAGAAAGGCCGGGGCATAAGGCTGCTGGGAGTCGGCTTTGAAAATATAGTAAAAGAAGAAAAGCCTTATCAGCAGGATTTATTTTCTTCAAACAATGACGAAAAGAAACAGGCTGTTGAAAAAGCCATTCTTAAACTTTCAAAAAAACACCCGGAGATAAAAGTAAGCAAGGCAAGAACCTTAAAGGCCCTGCTCTTTGTTCTTTTAATCCCCTTTACAGCTGGTAAATTACAGGCAGAAGAATTTCTTTCTTCAGATGAAGAAAAAGAAGCTCCTGTTTATTTATTTGATTATGATATCAACGATAAAAATCATGTGGATTTTTCTGCCAGCGGATTATGGAAAGCAGAGCTTACAGGCGGACTGGACTTCAGTTTTGGAAATGATACTGATTTTGGTTTTGCAGCTGTTCTGCCGGTTTTTAAGCAGGAAACCGACATTTCCATTCTGCTTACTTTAAATAAGAGCTGGTACTTTGAAGCTGCCTTTGCCGATGAGTTTACACGAAACACATTAGCCTTCGGCTATAATGGAAATGGAATCATCAGAAACTTCCGTCTTGCCAACAGAGGCATAACAATGCCGCAGGGATATTCTGCAGAGCATTTCGGCTATTCGCTCCGGGGCGGAAACAACCAGGCGCCGGGCATGTCCCTTCATCTTCTTTCTCCATCCGAAAAAATACAGGCAGACTTTCTGCTTCGTTATGATATGACAGAAAGTAAAAGCGAAATCTATTACGGAATGAATAAAGTTTCTGACCTTACAATTCCAGTTGAAAACTTTGCATACGGCCGGCAATTCCATTTTCCGGAGGCATCTGCCCTAAAGTTAAATGAAATAAAAAATGTTTATGTTGAAGATAAAGCAGGCTCATACACAGATACCCGTGGCCGCCCTTTCCGACGCCTGCGCAATGATGAATACGCCGTAACGCAGAACTACCTCTACCTCAGTCAGGAAGCTGAAGGTGACAAAAATGCAGACGGAGATATTCCCTCAATTCTGCTTACCTTTACATCAGTCTCAGGACCATCACAAATAATTTCTCAATGCGGCAGCTGGGACCAGGAAAAAACTTTCTTTGGAAAAATCCAGAAAGAACTTGGAAAAGGTGACCGCTATCAGATAGAAAATTTTGTTTACGAAATGCTTACGGAAATTGATGGAGAAGAAGCCCTTATAATTCAAAATTACAAAGGTTTTTCTCCTTTCTTATGCCCTGTAATTTATGATTGCGGACAAAAAAAAGAAGCAGACTATCTTGTAATATCAAAACAGTCAGAAGTACCAGTTACAAAATACAAGGCAGGCGAAGCAGACGAAATCTACACCAGTTTATTTGAAAACTTTTTTGATTCAAAAATCAGCAGCGCTTCTATTACAAATAAAGATGACCCGCAAAGCATATATCCTTTTGCAGAAGACTGTCCGGAAATATACCTGAACCTTCCCCACAATACCTCTCTTGCAATCCGGGCAAGATCTTATTCACCGGTAAAAGAAATCCTTATTTCAAAAAAGGCGGCGGCTGGAACCGTTCAGGTTTATAAAAACGGAATTCTCTTAAACGGAACTGAATTTAATGAAAACACAGGCGTTCTTACATTAAATACCCCTGTCTCAGACACAGACCAGCTGCTCATTACCTGGCAGGAAGAAAGCACCGATTTTTCAAACGGAGCCTTTTCAGCTGCGGCCGGAATGAAGATTAATTTTTTGCCGGAGCTTTCTGCTGATTTTTCCCTGACAACAAGACAGCCTGTGAATCAAAAAGATTCATATATCGAAAAGGGAATTCAAAAAAACAGTTTTACTGCCTTTGCCAGCGGAATAACTTATGAAAAAGATAACCTTACACTTACTGACAAAAGTTCAGTCTCGCTTTTAAATGACAACACATCAGACGGCCTTTTATTGTATTCCTGGCAGAATCTGATTGACGACTGGAATGAAGAGTTAGAGGCAAATCCTGATTCTAAAAGCCTCATACCGGAAAAATCAAACACAATAACTTTTTCTCCTCAAGATTTTTCTGCCTATAAAAAAATCTCTATTGATATTGATTTCCGTGATGATGATTCTTCTGAAAGTGACAGGCTTCTTTCAGGCCCCCTTACCCTGATTCTTGACGAAGATACCGGAAGAGCCGTAGCTGGTAATGAAGCTCTTTATCTTTACATCAAAGACACTGAACTTGCAGGTCTTACAAAAGCAATTCACAATATTACAATTTCTACAGACGGCGAAGAAGTCTGCATAGACGGCATAGCCCTTCCGGAAGATTTTTATACACTGAATATCAACAAAGAAGTTTTTCCTTCAAGACTTACCATTGAAAATCAAAAATGTCTTGTTGAAAAACTTGCATATAAAGAAGCCTCTTATTACGGCACTGTAAGAAATTATTTCGCAGCCGACTATAAAAAAGAAGGTGCTCTTATAAAGGCCGGTGATTTTGAAGTTCTTAAAGATCTTCATCTTGGCTTTTTATCTGACCAGGGAAGCGGTAATTTTTCTGACCCGGATCCTTTTGTAAATGCAAAAACTCTTGCAGGAATAAGCCTTGGAGATGTAGAGCTTTCGGCAGACCTTGCAGTGCAGGATCTTACGGAGAATGCAGAGATTTCGGAATCAGGTCACGGAATAAAAACAGGCAGAGACCTTTTCCTTTTTAAGATTATTTCTCTGGAAGACAAGTACCGTTTTAAGCCTGCTGCAAATGAACTTAGAAAAGAAAATAATTTCTCTCTTGATTTCAGTCCTGTAAAAGTTCCCTTATCAGGATCTTTTAAGAGCTCGGCTTACAACACACAGTATCATGCTAAAGGAGATTCGAGTCTTTCTTTAGGCTATGTTCAAAAAATATCAGAAGGAAATGTCGGCCTGAACATAAAATATGATAATTCCCAAAAACTCTTGCACACGGGAAAAGAAAACATTCCGTCTTCCTATATGGAAGGCTGGACAGATATTTCAAGTCTGGAATTTTCCAGCGGTGAAGCTGATGCTGCAGAAAGAACTTCCCTCTGGTCTTATGTCTTAAATGCTACTGCTCCTTTTAACTCTTCCCTCACCTTTAAGCCTAAGATAACTTATGAGCTTTCAGACAAGTATTTTCTTTCTGATGATAAAAGGGATTCCATAACTCCTGCTTTTTCGGACAAAGAATTTATTTCCCTGCTTTTTCCTTTCACAACAGAAAACAGATTTTTCAGCTTCGAAGTTGCAAGAACAGGCGGCGGTACAAAAAACATAGCCTGGGGTGGAGATTATAAAACTGATGCTCAAAACCTTTATGGTCTTCAGGACCAGAGAAGCTGGTTTTATTCAAGCATTCCATTTTATGAACTTTTTGATTCGAATTTAAAAGATAAAATTACTCAAAGCTATGCCGCAAAATATGAAGGTAACTTCAGGCGTACTTTATATAATTCAAAAAAAGATATTTTCATACCTTCAGCACTGACTCTTGCAGTTACCCGTGAAATAAACAGTCTGCCGCCGGTTGCCGATTTATATCAGTTTAAGGCTGTAATAACCAACAACTCAATAAACAATTTTGGAAGCAAGAGTAAGGACAAGCTATTTGACTGGTTTACCCAGGAAGAATTAACAACAAGACTTTCTGCAATTTTTAAGGTTCCGGCTGGAGAGCCCGAAAACTTTAAGTTTAACATTCAATACTTTTCACAGCTGCTTTTATTCATAAGTGAAAAATCAATTCTTTCTGAACAGGTGAATTTTTCAATTGAAGACCTTGCAAACTGGGATGTAAAGGATACAATTACTTATTCAAGGCCTTCAGCAACAAGTCTTATAACTGCTATGGCACATCTTTTTCTTCCATCTGTAAAAGGCAGTATGTACACAATTACCAGAAAAGACAGTTTTACAATAAGTGTTGGCCGCATAGAAGCAGAGCTGCAGCAAAAATATTCATATAATCATTTTGTAGAAATCGGCTTTCTTGAATACTACTGTATAAATGCAGGTCTGGAAGGCACCCTTATCATCAACGAAAAACTGGCAGACAGAATTAATTTAAGTCTGACAATCGGTGCCAAAGCTGAGTTTGAATAATCTTTAACTACTGGAGCGGAGCAAAATATCCGGTTTCGTCGCGGCCGCTTCGGTTCAAAAGATAAACCTCGGCTTCCAGAGGAAGATAATTTGTTCCAAAGTTAGTAGACATTGCAGAGGTGTATGAAAGCTGGTAGATTCCCTGAGGAAGCTCAATCATATCTTTTACAAGGTCACCTAATCCCTGTGGTCTGAATACGTAATAAATATCTCCAGAAGTACTGTCGGCAACATAGGATAATTCATCTCCAAGAGCTCCCTGATCAAGCTGAATTACAGAGAAAGCAATGGAGTTATTGTTCATATAGCAGGAAAGCTCTGCAAGATTGTATTTTTCAAAAGACAAAGAGTTACCAGAACCTGCAGTAATTAAAACAATACCGCGTTTTTTTGCCGCGTTGATGAGGTCATTTGCAGCAAGACGAATTGCAAGATCACAGGCTGCAGAAGAAGTGGTTTTAGTTTTAAGTGCTGAAAGACTAAAATCCCCCAGAGCATCCGGCTTACCAACATATTCCACCGCAGGAATAGCACCTGCCGACACTATTCTAAGTATACCGCGCCCCTTCATAGAAGCCGCTACTTCCTTTACGCTGCTTTCAATTTCAGCACCATGAAGCGCTGTATTTACAGAACGGTCAATGATTATGGTAATATCGGCATCGGTATTATTCGAGGCGGCTCCCAGCATCTTTAATTTAGATACAGGCCGCATGTTTTCTGTAAGGTAAAAGTTTTCTTCCTGAAGGCCTACAACAGGCTGACGGTGGCGGTTTTCTACACGGAGCTCTACAGTAACATTCGGGAATTTGGAAGCATCAATCTGTTCAATCTGTACGAATAAACCGCCTACCAGCTCCTGAACCTTAGACATAACATAAACTTCATTAGCCGTGAAATCAGTTACAATAAGGTTTCCGTTCACATCCGGACCGGCTGCTGTTACCCGCGCCGGAGCATTACCCACCTTTACATATTCAAACAAAGCACCAGACTCTGAATCTACCGAAACAACACGGTTAGAATCGCATACAATAAGGCTGCCGTTTTTGTATTTAATTGATTCCGGCTTTTTAAATGTTCCGGGTTCTACCAGTTCACGGATAAAGTTTCCGGCTCTGTCAAATTCATAAATACACTGACGCTGGTCATCGGCTACAAAAACCTGTTCATCTGCAATGGCAATTCCTGTAGGTCCTTTAAGGCCAGCAAAGTCTCCGCCAGGTCCGCCAAAAAAGAAAATGGCTTCCCCGTCTTTATCAAACACATCTACACGGCGGTTACCATAATCAGTTACATAAATGCGTTCAAGGTAATCCTGGGCAAGATAGAGAGGTCCTACAAGCTGGCCCTTTGCCCTTCCCTTTGAAGCAATATAACGCTCAAAATGTCCCTTTTCATCAAGCAGGGCCAGACGGTCTCCTGCATTTTCGCTTACAAGAAGCTTTCCGTCGTGGAGGCGCAGAATATCACTAGGGCGGTCAAAACCATTTAGCGGACCTTCAATGCGGTTTATTACTTTTCCATTCTGATTTAATAAAACAAGTTCATTTGTATTGTAGGCTGCAACCCACATAGTTCCGTCATAATTAGGCTGAACGGAAACAGGGCCGCTGAAAATAAGGTTCCCCTGGAATTCTCCTGGGAAGGCACCCGCTTCTGAAAAGCGCATAAGCTTATCTGTAGAGTCCCCCGTTACACGGCGCTCCCTTACAATTTCAATTTTATTTTCAAGCAAAAGACCGCCATAGCCGTTTTCACTTGCATTATTCCAGTAACTTAAAGCAGAGCCTTCAAGACCTGCCTTGTAATAGGCTTTTCCAAGCCAGTCCAGAATAAGGTTATCATCCGGCAGATAAGCCAGGGCTTTTTCAAACTGAACTATTGCTTCGTTAAAGGCTCCCTTGTAGTAAGCCTGTACACCGCGCCTGAATTCCTCTGAAGCAAAACCTTCGTTACCGGTTCTTATTCTGTCCTGAGGAACACGAAGTCCCGCATCATCGGTCGTTACCTGACCATAAAGAGCAGAAAGAGAAAAAAGAGCTGCAAAAAGTAAAATGGCACTTTTTTTCATCATTTTCATCGGCTAATGTCCTGCCTTAAGTCTTACGGATTTTATATGCTCTGCAATCTCAACATTCATAGTATCAATCTGTTCTGCCTGCTGCAGATACTGCAAAGCATCTTTATATAGTCCAAGCTTATAGTAAACCCAGCCAAGGGAGTCCAGGCAGGCTGCAGATTTTGGAGCTGATTTTACTGCCTGCTTACAAAGAGAAAGTGCACGGGTTAAATCCTTTTCCTGACAGGCCAGTACATATCCCAAGCCATTCAAAGAAGAAATATTTTCCGGGTCTTCTCTTAAAGACTGTTCATAGTAATTAAGACAACGCTCTGTATCATTCTGCTCCCAGGCAACAAAAGCAATTGCTGCATAAACAGATGCAGTCATATAGCCTGTTTCCAGAAGCTTATTTAATTCAAAGTCTGCAAGGCGTTTACGTCCGGAAAGTGCATAAATTACTGCAAGTAAAAAGCGGCACTGAAGTACACGTTCAAAATTACCACCGGAGGTTACTACCTGTTCAAGGAATAAAAGGGCATCATCATAACGCTCAAGCTTAGTGTAGCAAAGCCCAAGATAATAAGAGACTTCTATTTTGTCTGCAGGTGAATCAGTTGGAAGCCCCAGAAAAAAAGCCAGAGCCTTCTTATATTGTTTCTGAGAATAAAGGTTTTTACCTTCATCTAAAATTGTGTTATTCTGCAATTTCCCCACCCTTTTATTATATCTATACCATTTTACAACTTAAATTGCATACCGTCCACTATTTCTGCAGCAAGAGGTTCTGCATATACCCTTGAAATGGCAATATAGCCCTGCTTTACTACCCAGGCATCACTTGTTTCATCTGGTCTTGGAAGAGCGCCTCCCGGAACAAAATGAGATTCTGTAGTACCTTTATTTTTTACAATTTTAAGTTTATCACCATAATCCCTTATACAAAGAGACTGACAGTATTTAACACCAAGATATGAATCTCTTGAGGCACCATTCACATTTACGAAAATGCGGGGAACCTCAGTGCTTGCCATGGCAATCAGTTCTTTTAGATTTTTAGCAGCAAAGTCTGCAAGTGCCTCATATTTCATTTTTGCCCGGCATTCCAGTGTCCATTCCTCAGGATCTACACTTAGGGCAATTCCAGGAACTCCATCAAGCACTGCCTGACGGGCCGCGCCGCAGGTACCCGAATAAATAATATCTGTACCCATATTTGCACCTTCATTAATGCCTGATATAACTACATCAAATTTTACATTAAAAAGGTCGCTTTTTAGTCCAATACATACACAATCAGAAGGATATCCGGCACAAGCCCAGCGGTTTTTGCTGTCCTCATTCAGAATATTGGTGTTGTACATTGTAATATGATGTGAGACGGCAGATCGGTTGGAAGATGGAGCTACCATATAAAGGGCGTGTCCATCTTTTTCCAGCCGGTCTGCAAGAATATTTATTCCCTTTGCATTTATTCCGTCGTCATTTGTAAGCAGAATATTCATAAGGGCTCCAGTCTAATCCTTTACTAAAGAAGCACCGTCTGCAGGCTCAACTTCGTAAACATCCGGATGGAAGCCGAAAATCTTTTCAAACTCTGCAATTTTAGCCTTAAAGTTTTCCATATCGCCTTCGCGCATAATTGCATAAAGACAGCGGCCAAAGCCCTTACCGGTAATTCGTCCGCAGGTAACAGGATTTCTTACAAAGTCAAGATTAGGTTCCAGTTCATTTACGCGCTTCAAAATCCAGTCAATTTCAGGACAGGAAATATTAAACATATCCCTCATAGTTTCATGACTGTGGTTTACAGAGCGGGCAAACTTAAAGAAGTCGCCTTTTTCTATGCCTTCGCGGGCATTGAGTAAATCATTATGCTCATAAAGAACTGAAAGGAGCTTTCTTCTTGCATCTTCGCCAACTTCAGAAAGCTGTTCGTTAATATCAGTTACATCGTCTATATAACGCCAGCCGCCATAAACGTTAGGCTTTCTTTCCCTCATATCACCCATGATAAGGGCATACTGAGGTTCATGCAGGCTTTCTTCGTTCCATACCTCTACACGGGGAACCTTTGTATCAACCAGAAGAATCTTTTTATCTTCAAAATTGAAAGGAATGTAATCCCAGGTGTTTTTAAAGTGATCTGTTATAAGAATATTGTTCTTTTTTGCAAAAAGAGCGGTAAAATTATCTGCAATATAATTATTTGTCTGAAGGAAGCGTCTGTTACCTCGCTCAATTACCTGCAGCAGCTCCATCTCTGAACAATTAAGGGCAAAAAGCTTTTTAATTGCCAGTGCACTTGCAGCCTTTGCGGCAGTGGTAATTCCAAAACCAGCAGATGGTATTATCTCACTGTAAATTGTTATGTTCATTCCGCCCAGGGTAAAGCCTGCAGAAGTAAAGCCATATATAATAGCCTTTATTGCATTTGCCCAGCGGTCTTCTTTTTTAAGTTTTAATGATGTAATGCTTGCTTTTTTTCGTTCGTTAAGCTGATGGAAGTAGAATTTTACAGAAGTGTCATCTCTTTTTGATATTGCAACATAGACCGGCAGATTAACTGCCATAGACATTGTTTTATCTTTGAAAAACCAGGAATGCTCACCTATAAGATGAAACCGTCCCGGCGCTTTTGCCACTACATCGGGTTTATTTCCATATTCCAATTCGTGTGCATCGTTTACTGCCTTCATTTATTGGACCCTCCCTTTATTAATTACCCTATTTTACCTTGAAATTTTTCAATGTATATTGTTAAAATAATAATATAATGGAATTGATTTTACAAGTTATTTTTTCTTCGGTTTTCTCAGGTTTTATGCTTTCGGCTGCAATTCCAAATGAATTCTACCTTTTCGGCTGTCCAGGCTATACTCTGGCTGCCTTTATTCCATTGTACATCATTTTCAATAAGATTAAGGATTTCAAAACCGCTTTTATAGCCTTTTTTATCCAGACCCTTACAACCCACCTGATTTCCAGTTTCTGGCTGGCTTATTTTAAGGATTTTGCAGTTTTTACCCTGGGAGCATCCGCTATTGGTACTGCCTGCATAGGTGGAGCCTTCGGACTTTTCTTTTTTATCCCGTATTACACTTCAGAATGTCAGAATAAGCTTAATGAATATTATGCAGGCATTAACTTTTTATCCCTTAAAACCATAAGACGTTCTCCAGTCTTCCGTATTATTTACTTTGCAGTAATCTATACCCTTTACGAATGGGTAAAATCAGCCGGTTTTCTTGGTTACCCATGGGGAACAGTTTCTTCTGCAATGTTCCGCTGGCCTTTATTAATGCAGACAGCATCCATAACAGGCACCTACGGCATAACCTTTATGATTATTATGTTTAACGCCCTTGCCGCAGAAGCCCTTATGCAGTATTACGGCAATTACAGGCTGCAGAAAAGCAGAACGGAAGATACCATACAAACTGCAAAGTTTTTTTCCCTTCTTCTTTTGCTTATGCTTATCCACGGGTTATATCAGTATGATAAGCCCCGCAAACCGGTTAAAGAACTTACAACCATTACAGTTCAGCAGAACAGTAACCCCTGGAACGAAGAATCTGATAAAAACTCTATCCTGAAGTCTCAAAGGCTTACAAAAGAAAAAATAGATGAACTGGAAATGGCAGGCCAGAAAGCAAATCTTGTAGTATGGAGCGAAGGCTGTCTTCAGCGGGCTTTCCCGAATTCAGAAGGCTTTTATTCATTCTATCCCTCTGAAAAATCACTTGCAGAATTTGTAAGAGAAATTAAAGTTCCCTGCATTTTCGGTGGTTCTGTCGTAAGAAAAGGAAAAACAAAAGAATACTTTAATACTTCAATCCTCTATGATGCTGACGGATATTACCGCGGCTATTATGCAAAAAATCATCTTGTCCCTTTTGCAGAAGCCCTGCCTTTTATGGAAATACCTCCTGTTCATGCATTTATGGAAAAGATTGTAGGTATTTCTGCCGGCTGGTGTCCCGGTGATCAGTATGTTTATTTTGATGTTCCATGCAGAATAACAGAAAACTATCGTCTTCCGGCCGTAAAGGATATAGACCTTACAAAAGACTATTACGAACAGAAAAAAGAGGATGGAAAACCATATACAGTACGCATTTCCACTCCAATCTGCTTTGATGATGCCTTTACTGACATTATGAGGCCGTTATTTCTGAACGGAACTGAACTTTTTATAAACATTACAGACGATTCCTGGTCTCTCAAAAAATCAAGTGAAATACAGCATTTTGTAATAGCCTCTTACCGGGCAATAGAATACCGCACAACCCTGGTACGTTCTGCTAATGCAGGTTACTCTGTAGTTGTAGATCCTGCCGGAAAAGTAATTGCAGACCTTCCTTTATTCGAAGAAGCAGCCCTTGCAAGTAATATCCCTGTATTTAAGAGAGAAATGACAACCTATGCCCGCTTCGGAAACTGGCTTCCATATCTCTGCCTCATTATTTTTGCAGCTTGTGCAGTATGGTCTTATTTTACATTTATCCCATATGATTATATTCCGAGTGAACGTAAGCTTAAAAAATCAAAAAAAGAAGACAAAAAAAATAAAAAGAATTCTAAAAACAAAAAAATAGTCAAGAGCACAAGCTCAAAAAACGCTGATAAGCACAAAAAATAATTTTGTCAAGAAAAAAAGTTTAAAATAAATTCGCAGAATTTCCTAAAATTCACTTGAGTATCCATATTTAGTGTACTATGATGTAATTATCAGAACTAAAACGCTAGAAATAAAAAGTGAGAGGAAACAATGCGCTGCCCCTACTGTGGTAACATTGAGGACAAAGTCCTTGAGTCAAGAACGATGGTAAACGGTGAAAGTATACGCAGAAGACGTGAATGTCTTTCCTGCGGCTATCGCTTTACCAGCTATGAACGTATTGACGAAAAACCCTTTATGGTTATCAAACGCGACGGACGCCGTCAGCCTTATGACCGCCTTAAGCTGGAAAAAGGTATTGAACGTGCTCTTGAAAAACGTCCTGTTGCAACCTCTATGGTAGAACAGCTATCCAATGACATTGAAGATCTCGCAATTAAAAAAGGTCGTGAAAACCGTGAAATTTCTACGTCTGAGCTGGGAGAGCTTGTACTTGAAAAATTGTATGACATCGACAAGGTAGCATACATCCGTTTCGCTTCAGTCTACCGGCATTTCGAAAATCTCGATGAATTCATTACAGAAGTAAAGAACATAGAAAAGAGGGGAAAATCAAAATGAGTGATCAATCAATCTTTCCAGAATGGAGAAGCTTCCTTGGAAACAGCTCCGATTCAGAAACGAAAGGCTTCCTTAAGTCTGTTGTAAAGCGCTCTGGTGAAATCGCTGAATACGACAGAAGCAAAATCGAAGCCGCAATCGGCAAGGCTATTGAAGCCGTAGAAAAACGCAAGGATCCGGACAGAGCCTCAAAGCTTACAGACATGGTAGAAGAAAAACTTCGTCTTCTTCTTGCCGGTAACCGCGCACATTCTATCCCTGGTATCGAAGAGATTCAGGATAATGTCGAAAGCGTTCTCATCGAAAACAACGAAGTTGAAGTAGCAAAGGCTTACATCCTTTACCGTGCCCGCCACGAAGCAATGCGCGACGCAAAGAGTCTTATGATCGACATCAACAAGACTATGGACGGCTACCTTGCTCAGAGTGACTGGCGTGTAAACGAAAACGCTAACGTAAACTTCTCTCTTGGTGGACTTATCCTCCATAACTCAGGAACAATTACAGCTAACTACTGGCTTAACAATATTTACTCAAAGGAAATTGCAGAAGCCCACAAAACAGCCGCATTCCATATCCACGACCTTTCTATGTTCTCAGGCTATTGTGCAGGCTGGTCTCTCCGCCAGTTAATTGCAGAAGGACTCGGTGGTGTTCCGGACAAAATCACCTCAACTCCGGCAACTCACCTTTCAACACTTGTAAACCAGATTGTAAACTTTTTAGGAATTATGCAGAACGAATGGGCAGGTGCTCAGGCATTCTCTTCATTCGATACATATCTCGCACCATTTATCCGTGCAGATCATCTTACAGAAAAACAGGTTCGCCAGTGCATCCAGAGCTACATTTACGGTGTAAACACACCTAGCCGCTGGGGTTCACAGGCTCCGTTTACAAACATTACTTTAGACTGGGTATGTCCTGATGACCTTAAGAACAAAAAGGCTATCGTAGGCGGTAAGGAACAGGATTACACTTACGGCGACTGCCAGAAAGAAATGGATATGATTAACAAGGTATTCATTGAGCTTATGATTGAAGGTGATGCTAACGGACGCGGATTTGCTTACCCTATCCCAACCTATAACATTACACGTGACTTTGACTGGAACTCAGAGAACGCTAAACTGCTCTTTACTATGACTGCTCAGTACGGAACTCCAAACTTCCAGAACTTTGTTAATTCAGATTTGAATCCAAGTGATGTACGCTCTATGTGCTGCCGTCTGCAGCTTGATAAGCGCGAGCTCCGCCGCCGTGGTGGTGGTCTCTTTGGTGCAGACGAGTTCACAGGTTCTATCGGTGTAGTTACAATCAACATGCCACAGATTGGTTACCTGGCTAAGAATGAAGAAGAATTCTACAAGCGCCTGGACTACCTTATGGAGCTTGCAAAGGAAAGTCTCTGTACAAAGCGTAAGGTTATTCAGAAGCTTTATGACGGCGGCTTGTTCCCATATACAAGACGCTACCTCAAGACCCTTGTTAACCACTTCAACACAATCGGTCTTTGCGGTATGAACGAATGCTGTCTCAACTTCCTTGGAGTTGATATTACAGACCCTAAGGGAAAGGCATTTGCAGAAAAGGTTTTACAGCATATGCGTGAGAAGATGCAGGACTTCCAGGAGGAAACAGGAGATCTCTTCAACCTCGAAGCAACTCCTGCAGAATCTACATCTTACCGCCTTGCCCGCCACGACAAGGAGCAGTTCCCTGACATCATTACAAGCGGAACAAACGAGCCTTTCTATACCAACTCTTCACAGCTGCCTGTTGATTACACAGCTGATGTATTCGAAGCCCTCGATCATCAGGAAGCTCTGCAGACTAAGTATACCGGTGGAACAATGTTCCACATCTTTATGGGTGAAGCTCTTAAAGACTGGAAGAGCTGCGCAGACCTTGTACGCACAGTTGCAAGCAAGTACCGCATTCCGTTCTTTACTGTTTCACCAACCTACTCTATCTGTAAGGTTCACGGCTATCTTGTAGGACAGCAGTTTGAATGTCCTAAGTGTAAGGCAGAAAAAGAAAAGGCCCTTAAAGAAAAGCTTAAGGAGCTGGAAGCAGAAAGAGCAAAGGTTCTTGCAGAAAAGAACTAAAAAAGTAATGAGACATTAAAGTTTTTGAGGCCCTTTGCCGAAAATTCTAGTGTCTAAAGCATTGACAAAAGACCGTATCCACACTATATTTAGTGTGGGTGTGAAAATTAAATAATTTGGGAGGAGAAAAAGATTATGGAAAAAAGAACACTTGCACAGATTGACGCCGAGATTGAAGAAACAAGAGCTGCACTTAAGGACGTTCATGGAACCGAGACTGAGGTTTACGCACGCATCGTAGGTTACTACCGTGCCGTAAAGCACTGGAACAAAGGAAAGCGCGATGAATTCGATCAGCGCAAAATGTTCACTCTCGAAGCCAGCAAGGAATATGATATTACTGCCGCAGACCAGCCATGCGTTCGCAAGGCACCTGCAAAGATGTCTGCAGCAGAACCAGCAGCAGATTTACAGAGCGTAACATACGAAATGTATACAAGACAGACATGTCCTAACTGCCCTCCAGTAAAAGACTTTATGTCTGAGCTTGATATGCCGGGACGTGCAATTGATGTAGATACAAAAGAAGGTCTCGCAGAGGCTGCAAAGAAAGGTGTATTCGCATCACCTACAGTAATCTTCTACAACGAGGCTGGTGTAGAAACTGCACGCTGCCACAATGTTGAAGAACTTGAAGCTGTATTCAACAAGGTAAAAGTAACTGCATAATGTCAGAGCTTGACCTTAACAAACCTGCGGGCGTACTTGTAAAAACCACTTGTGTGGATTTTCCAGGTCTGGTCGCAGGTTCTTTTTTTCTAAAAGGCTGTAATATCCGCTGCCCCTACTGCTACAACATAGGACTGGTATTGAATGATTCGGAAATACCCGCAGGCACTCAAACCGAACCGCTCAACACTGTAGCAGAACTTTTTGCCCACCTTGAAAAGCGACAGGGGATTTTAAGCGGCCTTGTAATAAGCGGCGGTGAACCACTTTTAAATCCTTATACTCCGCTGATAATCCGCAGGGCAAAGGAACTGGGCTATAAAATCAAAATAGATACAAACGGAACACTTCCGGAAAAGTTACGAGCTCTGATTGAAGACGACAGCCTTCGGCCGGACTTTATTGCCATGGACATAAAAACAAGTCCTTCCCGCTATTCTACTTTAATTTGCGGAGACGCCTCTCCATATTTTGGAAAATCTGATTTTTTCGAAAAGGTACTTTCTGAAAGCACAGAGCTTGTTGCAAGTTATCCTGCAGACTGCCGTGAATGGCGCACTGTTCTTGTCCCGGGACTCGTTACAAAAGATGATATAAAAGAAATGGCAAAACTGCTGCCGGTGGATGCGAGCTGGCAGTTTGCCCAGTTTATGAATCAGAACTGTCTGGACCCGAGCTATAACGACATCTACCCTTATACTGATGCAGAAGCAAAAGAATTAATTGATTACGCAAAGACATTTATTGAAGGCGCAAATCTAAGATAAAGTCATGCTGAACTTGTTTCAGCATCTATTACATTATTCTTGCAAATTCTTTTACTATCTGTGGAATAAGAGTTTCGACGCGACCGTTGCAGCTCATGCCGCTGGCATTTTTGTGACCGCCACCGCCAAACTTTGACGCTACAAGGGAAACATCAATTTTATCCTGTGAACGGAAGCCGCCTGTACAGGTAGTCTCTGTATCCTGACGAAGGAATACTACAGCTTCTACACCTTTAGCACTCAGCATAAGCTGATAAAGGGAATCTGAATCGCGGCCTTCCAGGCCCCATTTTTTTGTATCTTCAAGAGACTCCCAGGTTACTACCAGTCTGCCGTCAAGATATCTTTCGGCTTTACCCAAAAGAATACCAAGAAGCTTTCTTGTAGAATAAGGCTTGCCGGAATTTATTTCACGATAGGTTGTTCTAGGGTCTGCGCCAGATGCAACAAGACGGCTTACTGCTGCAAAGACCTCAGAAGAATTATCTGTTAAAAATCTGAAAAAGCCTGTATCTGTACAGATTCCAAAGAAAAGAGTTTTGGCAAGTTCGGCAGGAAGGTCGCCAATCAGTTTTTCGTAAAAAAGCTGAATTAAAAAAGCACAGGCTGGTGCGTTTGAATCGACATGTCCTTTCATTCCGTCTGTAAGACCGCTTGTTTTATGATGATCAATAACAAAGGTATCAAGATTTTTCAGATCGCCGTCTATGTCACCAATACGGACAATTTCAGAACAATCAGCTATAAATAAGCCGCTTTTTTTGCGTTCACTTTCATCCTGAAATTCCATAGTATCCGAAAACTTATCCTGCCAGCGGATAACTTCGTTTCTCTTAAAAGGTCCTGCAGAAAGTAACTGATAAGGTTTTCCAAAGTAATCAAGTATTGCGGCTATTCC
>Ga0310691_10002080_pt1 | contig 27932 bp, 20 predicted proteins | sample 176DNAGHGlowgp2_FD_203887 | JGI IMG/M metagenome (GOLD analysis project Ga0310691, IMG submission 203887) | Sheep rumen microbial communities from Palmerston North, Manawatu-Wanganui, New Zealand - 1766 DNA GHGlow gp2 (v2) (version 2) | ecosystem: Host-associated > Mammals > Digestive system >... | reverse complement strand
AGAAGAACACCCTGAGCGAGGAGATCGCAGGCGCAACACTTACCCTCACAGGTAAGGACTTCGAGGGCAATACAGTAGTATTCGACCTCAGCGATGTTGTACTTGGCGAGGGCGCACAGCTTGTATCAGAGGCAAACGGACAGGTACTCACATGGGTATCCGGAACCACATCTACATTCGTGAAGAACCTGAAGGACGGTACCTACGTGCTCCACGAAGTAGCAGCACCCAGCGGCTACGAAGTAACCACAGACATCACCTTCACAATCGTGAACGGCCAGGTAACAGGCGATGTCGGAGTAACAACCGACAGCAATACCGTTACAATGGTCGATGATATGACGGTTACAACGACAACTACAACACCCGAAATCGTTACAACAGAAAAGGTTTCTCTTGTAACAACAGCAGTTACAACTGTTCAGACAGATTCACCCAAGACTGGTGATTCCGGTGTTGTACCAGCATTTGTTATGATTGGAATTGCATCATGCGCAGCATTCGTGCTTCGCAGAAAGCAGAACGAGGAATAATCATCTGCTGATGAAAAACAAGGCGTCCCCGGAAAATTCCGGGGACGTTTTTATGCTCTATAACATTGAAATATACACAAATTGTTTCTCATAACAACATAAAAACGCCCTTTAAGCAGAACACAGCCTGCTTAAAGGGCATTATTTTAGTTCAGATCATTACATCTGTGCGTTGAAGAGAGCTGCAAGCTCATATACAACATCGTCTGTATCAGCATTGATATATACAGCTTCGTTAATAGAAGAAAGATCCTTCAGAGAATCAATATTCTCATTGTATCCGATCGTATAAACAGGGATTCCGTAATAGGCGAGTATGCCTGCAGAAGTTGAATAATCAGATCCGCGGTTGCACTGGCCGTCACTGAGAACGAACAGCATTGTTTTGGCCTCAGGCATTGTCTTCTTCATCTCGTTGATCATGTTGATGCCGACCATAACAGCATCATATGTAGCTGTATTGCCTACTGCCTTGAGATTCTCCACAGCTCCGGCAAAGCAGGCGCGCTGCTCAAGATCAAACTGTGAGATCGGAAGATTTACTGTAACATCATCACTGTAAGAGATAAGACCTACATAGTTATCGCTGTTGATATTCTTTGAAGCTTCGAGAAGAGAAGCCTTGAGTCTGATGATAGGATCGCCTGTCATACTACCCGATACATCAGCTACGAAAAGTGCAATAGTGGGTGTTCCTGAGTTCTTTTCCTGCTTCCAGAGCCTCTGAGCACTGATGATATCTGCACCCTTGAGCTTTTTTGAGTTGTAGCTGTAGCTCAGCCCCTGATTGAATCCGTATTCCTTAGCATGCGACTGAGCTTTTGAGTCCATTACATAATCACAGAAGAGATCAAGAACTTCATTCTGATCTGAAGTCAGATCGCCGACCTTATAAAGAGGATTGCTGTGCTTGTAACCGAAGGGTATGAATTCATATCCGCCCTTGAGAACTGCACTGTTAACGTATGCCTGATACTCAACAACTCCTGCCTGTAAGGTACCGTTCTGCATGGCATTTACCATCTGATCAGTGGTGTAGCATACGAAGGGGATTCCTTTCTGGAGCTTCTGGAATTTCTCGATTGCAGTGGTGCTGAGCATATCAGAACCGTCAAAATACTGGAGCGCATTAACAAGGAAGTTGAGGCCTGTAGCCGAGGTGTAAGGGTAGGTGTAACCCATCTGAAGATCGCCGTTCACTACAGCTTCAATGACGTTCTCAAATGATGAACTTCCATACTTTGATTCAATATTGGACTTGGTGCTCTTTGAAAGAGCGATTCCGGCAGTATTCTCAACGAGCTGATCCTCTACGATAGTGAGCTTTGCACCTTGCTGGATAGCAAGCTCTCCGAAAAGCTCGTTTGAAGGAGTATAAGCCTGGGGGAGATATACATTATTAGCGATATAGTCACATGAAGCACCTGAAGGGATGCTTCTGACACTGACCGAGGCAGTCATACCATTGTCCAGAGTTACATTGCTCTTATTGAAATTCTCAGCCATCTCATTGAGCCAGCCATTGTTATTCTTTCCGGCCTTTTCAGATGTGGAGAAGATCTCAATATTTACATCGCCTGTGCCTGTGACTGTAAGCGGGTACTTGCTTTCAATATTGGGGAGGTTTGAAACAATGTTATCTGAATAATCAACTGTACTCTTAATCTTCGGAGCATCCTTTATCTTGACATCTTTCAGAACCTTGTTCATTGTCTTTTCTGCTTCTGCTTCGCTTGTGATACTGATCCCGGTCCTCGGCTTCTTTGATGATTTCAGAACGCCGGTTATGAGCATCATTGTAGCGATAACGCCGACTATTGCAATAATTACCGGTACTTTGTTTTTCATTGATTATCTCCTTTCTCAAGTGAGGTCCTGTAGTTTCTTATGGAATCAATGAGCAGCTGGAGAGACTCGACCTCCGCCTTGCTCGAATCCTCGCCTGTAAGCTGGGAGGCTTCCACAAGAAGACTTGTGTAGTCATTGAGTATCTTGTCGTTGCTGTCAGTCAGGCTTTTCAGATAATCCTTATGAACTGTGAGTGCTTCCTGTTTGGAGGCAGACTGCATGATCGCAGTGCGCTTCATAAACAGGACCATATTATTAAGCATAACGGATTCAACATCCTGATTGACAACATCGTATATACCGCCGCTGGAGCTGATAGCATCAAGTGTAACAGATTTCTTCTTGAAAGCATTCCACTGATCTATCATCTTCTGTGCCTCATTTCTGCACAGGCTGTAATCCTTGAGGTCTTTCAGAACACTGATATAGTCCTGAGGATCGTTCAGATTTTCGAAAGTTGATTCAGTGATGACATACTGCGGCTGGAATGCCTTTCGTCCCGCAGCAGACTGTGCAACAAACTTATAGTTGCCGAGCGTGACAAATGACATCAGAGCAAGTATTCCGCCGATCTTGGCAGCAACCGACTCAACGCCGGCAAGTACAACACCGAATAGTATCACAGCTGCAGCTGCCATAACAAGATTAAAAATGATCTGACCGAGATATTTTTTCAATTCGATATCACCTCGCAGAGATTACATGATTTATGAGCGATATGCCTCTGCATATCATAATAATTATAGCATATTCCAGTAAAAAAGTCAATATTTATACCATGTGACAGGGCATATCGGGAAAGCCTGTGAATAGGCTTTAACACTTTAGATTGTTAACGCTATCTAACAAGTATCCAAAAGGTTGATTTTCGTATTCTGATGTGGTATAATAAAAGTTAAGCCTTGGATATCAGGCATAATTATTGAGAAAGAAGTGTTATAATGACAAAGATCACTATATTCTCCGGCTTTCTTGGTGCCGGAAAGACCACACTTATCAAGAAGCTCATTTCAGAGGGATACAAGGGCGAGAAGCTCGTTCTTATCGAAAATGAATTCGGCCAGATCGGTATCGACGGCGGCTTCCTCAAGGATGCCGGCATTGAGATCACTGAGATGAACTCAGGCTGTATCTGCTGCTCACTTGTCGGCGATTTCGGCAAGGCACTTGAGAAGGTGCTCGAAGAATACAAGCCCGACCGTATACTTATCGAACCCTCAGGCGTAGGCAAGCTCAGCGATGTTATCAATGCCGTAAAGAATATCGACGCCCACGATGTAGAGCTTGACGGATTTACAACTATCGTTGATGCCAAGAAATGCAAGATGTATCAAAAGAACTTCGGCGAGTTCTTCAATAACCAGATCACATACGCAAGCTGCCTGATACTCAGCCATACTGCCGGTCTCTCACAGCAGCAGCTTGATGATACTGTAAAGCGTCTCCGTGAGTTCAATAATGCAGCTCCTATCGTTACCACTGAGTGGGACGAGCTCACAGGTAAGCAGCTCGTTGATGCCATGACTCAGAAGAATACTCTTGACGACGAACTGAAGAAACTGCTTGAGGAAGAGCATCACCACCATCATCACCATGATGACGAAGAGCATGAGCATCATCACCACCACCATGATGATGAAGAGCATAATGAGAACTGCACCTGCGGCTGTCATGACCACGACCATGATCACGATGAGCATGAACACCACCACAATGATGAACATGAGCACCACCATGACGAGCATGAGCATCATCACCACGACGGTGAAGAGCATGACGAGAACTGCACCTGCGGCTGTCACGATCATGACCACGACCATCATCACCATCACCATGCCGATGATGTATTCACAAGCTGGGGCACAGAAACTCCCAGAGTATACTCCAAGGAGGCTATCACAGCAGCACTTGAAGCCCTCTCCGATGAAGAGACATACGGCATAGTTCTCAGAGCAAAGGGTATTGTTGCCGGAGATGACGGACAGTGGATCCATTTCGACTATGTACCCGGCGTGCCGGATGTACGCACAGGAAGTGCTGAAACTACAGGAAGACTCTGCGTTATCGGTTCCAAGCTCAACGAAACAGCTGTTGCAAAGCTCTTCTGCATAGAGTAATGAACGGAGGTAGATGATATGCCATTCAGACAGCAGGAACCAATTCCTGTATATATGTTCCTCGGATTTCTCGAATCAGGAAAGACAAAGTTTATCCAGGAAACTCTCGGCGACAAGCGATTTGTAAAGGGCGAGAGGACTCTGCTCCTTGTCTGTGAGGAAGGGATCGAGGAATATGATACATCTGATTTTGAAAAGAACAATATCTTTCTGAGAGTCCTTGAAGACAAAGAAGAGATGAACGAAGCCAACCTTATGCGACTTGCAGTCGAGACTCATGCCGAGCGTGTCGTACTCGAGTATAACGGTATGTGGCTCATCAACGACTTCTTCCAGGCAATGCCCGAGAACTGGGAGGTCGCTCAGATCATGTTCTTTGCTGACGGAACTACCTTTATGAACTACAATGCAAATATGCGTTCACTTGTAGTCGATAAGCTGAATATGTGTGAGCTCGTTGTTTTCAACCGCTTTAAGAAAAGCATGGATCCTCAGGAATATCACAAGATAGTCCGCGGAGTGAGCCGCAGGACTGATATATGCTATGAATATACTGACGGACAGGTAGCATACGATGATATAGAAGATCCGCTCCCGTTCGATGTTGAAGCAGATCACATAATCATCGAAGATCAGGACTTCGCTCTCTGGTATCGTGATATCATGGAGGAGCCTGAAAAGTATGACGGCAAGACCATATCATTCAAGTGTATGGCTGCCCGCAACAAGAAATTCCCCGAGAATACATTTGCTGTCGGAAGACACATAATGACCTGCTGTGTTGAAGATATCCAGTTCTGCTGGTGCGTAGCGCAGTACGGAAAGCCCTTCGAGCCTTCACAGGATAAATGGTACAATGTCACAGGCAAGATAAAGGTGCAGCGTCATAAGCTCTATAAAGGCGCTGGCCCCGTTATCTTCGTTTCAGATCTTACCGAAACTGAAGCCCCCGAAAAGAAAGTCGCAACATTCTATTGATAAAGAAAGCCTGCCGCCGGATTTACCGGTGACAGGCTTATTCTTATTTCAGTCTGAATGTAACTTCCCAGTCTCCTGTGATATGCTCCTGCGTCGTGTAGAATTCACCGTATAATCGGTAATTTCCGAGATCTTCGTACGCAACAGGGATAATTTCCTCAACATAGCTTGAAGAAGGATCTTCCGCCCTGTAACAGAAGCCGAAAGCTGTCTTATCAAAGACATCCGTTCCGTTGTTGTCACGCAGGGAAACAAAGCCGTGGCTGTCGGTTTCTGATACATTATTATATCTGCAAAGTACATGGAGAGCACCGTCAATATACCCGATATTCATGATTGCGGCATCCTTCGCGGGCTCTGCGACCGGATCTTTCGGAATCGGAAGAAAACGATAATCTGCAGCCTCTTTCATTTCACGGTAAAAGAACTGTCCGTTTACGTTCTCCGGACTGCTCACAGTGTCCGGCTCATAAGGAATACTATCCAAATCAATATCAGTAAGATAGTCCTCAGTCTTCAGTCGTCCGAACAGCATTTCACTTACTGAGAAAGTGACCTTGCTCGCAGGGATATCACTTCCGTCCATAGTTTCAAGGTTAACGACAAAATATGCCGTCGCCGTTTCATCATCATATTCAGAAAAACTGCAATTGCCTACCATATCCCTGCGCACATTGATATCATAACTGTCATAAAGATCCCAGTATCCGCCGGGATATTTTCCTGTCAAGTCATGCATGGCAAGATATACACTCGCCTTATTCTCGCTTATATCTGCAGATATGACTGTCATTTCGATATCTTTGTCAGTGCATGATCTCTGAACAGGCTTAAAGGTCTGTGCAACTGAAGGAGCTATATGATACAGTATATTATAAGCAGGATCGCTGCCGAAAGCAGTCGATACGGGCAAGGGGAGAAGTATCAGAGCCGCAGCCGCAGCAACAGCTGTAAATCTTCTTGATATCTTTAGCTTTGATGTGGGTTTCGTGGTTTGATTTAACACAAGATATTTATCATCTATCATTCCCATAGCGTCGATAAAAATATCTGCCTTCATACAAAGCCCTCCTTTCTGAGCTTAGTATATAGTTTTTTACGGGTTCGGAACAGCATGGATTTGACCTTGCTTTCAGAAAAACCAAGAGCATCAGCTATAACAGCGATTGGCTGCATATACCAGTAACGCCTTACAAATACGATGCGTTCAGTTTCGGTTATACTATCAAGAAATACGTTTATGGCTTCCGACAGCTCTTTTGCAGATATCTCAGCCTCGATGCTGTTGTCTGAAACGAGCCATTCTTCTATTTCGTCATAGATGATACGAACTTCGGGCGCTGAGCGTTTCTGCGCATTCCTTGAACGGAGCATTTTAAGACAGATATTCCTTGTAAGTCTTCCAAGAAAATACTGAAGCCGCTCAGGTATATGAGGCGGTATACAGTTCCATGCAGCGAGCCATGTATCATTAAGTGCCTCTTTTGTATCCTCAGCATCATTTAAAATGCCGGATGCGACCGAGCGGCAGTAATTCGAGTATTTCTGCTCTGTCTGTGCTATTGCGTCTTCGTTCCTATGCAGAAACAGTTCTATTATAGTATTATCTTCCACATTGTTCCTCCTTTCGGATCATATTCAGAAGCTTCTGTTATAATACTACCCGAAACCATATAAGAGGTTGCATACTGATTGAAAAAACTTTTCAAAAGAGTACTGCCCTCTCAGAGCAGTACCGAGAGGGCAGTGTAGATCATTCATATTCAGATACAAAGCCTGGATTATGATATCCTTTTGGGTTTGGATTTCTTTTCCGGCACAATAGGCTTTTCCTTTCCGCCCATATCTTCAAACAGAGTTTCCTCTTCAACAGCATCGGCATCGTTTATGCGCTCAGGGTTAACCTTGCCGAGCCTTGTATAATACGGATCAATAACATACTTCTGGATGACAGGATAGCAGTTGAACGTTGCGATAAAGCATATTAGGGCTGCAGGAATAAAGGGGATAAGCATCATAAAGGCGGATGGAACAAGTAAAAGTGCAGCCATTCCGATGACGATGAAAGCGCATATCACAAATGTGATAAGATTGATCTTCATCCCTACAAATGAAAGCGCAAATGAGTTTTTGAGAACATCCTTGAGTGACAGATCAGTCGCAACAAGCATCGGCCAGATATAGAAATTCATCATCGTAATAACAAGAGCCAGGCTAAGCGTTATTACCATGGCAGCATAGAACAGTTTATTATTGAGTGCCTGAGCCATCTTGGGATATACATAAAGAGATGCGGCAGCTGAAGCATAGATGAAAAAGTCAAGTATTCCGATAATGGAAGCCTTTTTAAAATTAGTCCTGAAGCCTTTGAAAAAGTCACGGAATATAAATGTATGCTTCTGAATGACAAATTTACGAATGACTGTCGCCATTCCTGCAGTTGCAGGTCCGATAATAACGGCAAACACAACGGCAAGTACAGCAAGAACAGCAATCAGGATATCCTGATTCCTGATGAAGCTGATTGCAGCAAGTCCGAGTGTAAGTGGAAGAACGAACAGGTAGTGAATCAGATTCACACCACCGATAAGCCATGCCTTGCTGAACAGGATCTGAAAGAATAATGCAATTCCTTTTTTCTTGGGGGCATCCTTAGCGATTCCCGGACCTGAGCTGACATATTCCTTAAATAGTATACTCACTTTTTTAACCTCCTGAATAGTTTTAGACAATACCTGAGAGAAGATAGCTCAGCAGAGCATCAAAAGCAGCAGCGATAATGCAGAATACAGACAAAACAGCGAATCTCAGACAGTACAGTTTAAGTTCCGGGCGTTCCGGTGCTTCACCTGACGCGACAGCCTTCATAAGCAGACATGAAGAACGCAGAGCCTCACGTACTGCAATAAAAGATATAGCTGCTGCTATAATCGCCTTAGGGAGAAGCAGAAGTGCAACATCCGGAAGAGTACCTATACCGCCGGCTGAATACTCAACAGCTGCTGATACTCCGATGCCAAATCCGCGTAAAACCGGATGAATGACAGCAACAGGCTGTCCGACTGCACTGAGTCCTGCGAAAAACGCAATTGCAGTAAACAGCAGGCCTATCGCAAGCGTGCTGATAAATACTTCCGATACAGTCTCTCCGCTGAGACACGGCGCAAAGAACTGGTGTATCAGAGGGGATATTTGTCCCGAGTGACCTGAATACCATACAGAACCCGCAAGCATACCCGCGAGAAGCGGTATACAGAACATATAAGAGGAGAGGGAAGTACTGTATTTAGGGAAGTATAAAGTATGTTTCATTCCGCACCATCCTTTCAGTAAAGGATATGCGGACGAGTACGGCTTTAGAACTTATTTTGAGAGCTCGTATGCACGCTTTGTGCAGCTCTCACAGCAGTTTTTTACTGTATCAGTGAGCTTGCCTTCATAGAGCCTGTCAAGTCCGGCAAGAGTAGTACCTCCGGGAGAGGATACCATCTTGATAAGCTCATCGATAGTGTAACCCGAATCGGTTATCATGCGGGCAGAACCGATAAGACTCTGGGCAAAGAGCTCCTGAGCGGCAGAAGCATCGATTCCCTCAGAAGCTGCATATTCGATAAATCCCTTAGCAAAGAGATAGATGAATGCAGGGCTGCTTCCGTTGATAGCAATGATCTCCTTCATCTTATCCTTTGAGATAACAGCAGCCTTTCCGCAGGAACGGAACACACTGAGGATAAGATCGAATTCCTCGTCAGTAACCTTGTCGTTGCGTGAGAGTGCAGATGCACCTTCGCCGAGCAGAAGGGGAGTATTAGGCATAACAAGTATCACCTTCGCATCGGGGATAGTCTTTCTTGCAACAAACTCATCTGTAATACCGGCAGCGATCGATATGATCACCTTTTCGGGTGTTACAGCGGGAGCAGCAGCTTCGAGAACTCCCTCGATGATCTGAGGCTTGACTGCAAGGAAAATGAATCCACACTTTTCTGTGAGCTCAGCTTCGGAAGAGCAGGCCTCAACACCGAATTCTGCAAGGCTGTTGACCTTTGCTGTATCGGGATCAAAGGCATAGAGCCTGATGTTCTTTCCGGCTTCACTGCCTGCGATGCCCTTCATGATAGCAGTACCCATATTTCCGGCACCGATAAAACCTATAGAGATATTGTTCATGGTTATCACTCCTTAAAACACTATAGTATATATTATACATCATTTTGTACAAAAAAGCAAGTCCTAATTTGTGCTAAGATACGAAGATTTCTATTGCAGAAATACCATGAATTCTTCACGATATACAGGCATATTCAGCGATTCTTCCGAAATTTCCGGAAAAGAAAAATAATTCTTGAAAGACGGGCTATCACGGAGTATAATTAATAGGTATCAAAATAAAGTGAGGTATGAATATGGAAGCAAAAGCAGAAAAAGCTGTCAGGCGAAGCGAAGATAAGCTGAAACCAAAGCTGTTTTCCGTCATCAAGAATTATTCAAAAGGACAGTTTATAAAGGACATCATAGCCGGCGTGATAGTAGCCATTATCGCGCTCCCTCTTTCAATAGCACTTGCACTTGCATCCGGCGTAGGCCCTGAGCAGGGCTTATATACTGCTGTTGTTGCAGGCTTCATCGTAGCCTTCCTCGGAGGAAGCAGAGTCCAGATAGCCGGACCTACTGCCGCATTTGCAACTATCGTAGCTGGTATCGTTGCGACCGAAGGTATGGACGGGCTTATCATATCTACGATAATCGCAGGTATAATTATGATGATAATGGGCTTCTGCAAATTCGGTGCCCTTATAAAATACATCCCCGGAACCATCACATCTGGCTTTACCTTCGGTATCGCTGTAACCATACTTATAGGCCAGATCAAAGACTTCCTCGGCCTTACATTCAAGAATTCTCCCATTGAGACTATTGACAAGATAAAGGAGATATTCATCAGCCTTCCAACGATCAACTGGTCCGCAGTGCTGGTCGGTATCATATCTCTTGCAATCCTTATCCTGTGGCCCAAGAAGCTCGAAAAGATCCCCGCATCACTTATAGCGGTCATTGTCTGTTCGCTGCTTGTACAGCTGACAGATATCAATGTCAATACAATCGGCAACCTTTATCAGATATCCTCCGCACCTCCGCATCTCACCGTTCCTGAAGTATCACTCGGAAGGATACGCGCCCTTATACCCAACGCCTTTACCATAGCCGTCCTTGCAGCAGTTGAGTCTCTCCTCTCCTGCGTAGTAGCTGACGGTATGATCGGCTCAAAGCACCGCTCCAACATGGAACTTGTTGCACAGGGCGCAGCAAACATAGGCTCTGCACTTTTCGGAGGTATCCCTGCAACAGGTGCAATAGCACGTACAGCAGCAAACGTAAAGAATGGCGGACGTACTCCTGTTGCAGGCATGGTACATTCAGTCGTAGTACTGATAATACTCGTCAGACTGATGAAGTATGCAGCTTACATCCCCATGCCGACGATCGCCGCGATCCTCTTTGTTGTAGCATATAATATGTGTGGCTGGAGAAATATCGCAAGTACACTTAAAACTGCTCCCAAGAGTGATATTGCCGTACTTCTTGTCACTCTCATACTGACAGTTGTCTTCGACCTCGTTGTTGCTATCGGCGCAGGTCTCGTCCTTGCAGCACTTCTCTTCATGAAGCGCATGGCTGACGTAACAGAGGCACATACATGGGTAGATGTTGACGACGAGGAGACCGATCCCGATAACATCATCCTCAAGAAGATACCCGAAAGAACGAGAGTATACGAGATCAACGGACCTATGTTCTTCGCTGCATCAGATAAGTACAGATACGTGCTTGACGATCACGACTTCGATGTACTCTGTATCCGTATGCGTAATGTTCCTGCTGTGGACGCCGCAGGTGTTGACGCTATCAAGCGTATAACCGACCGCTGCAAGAAACATAATATCCATGTGGTATTCTCTCACGTAAACGAACAGCCTATGCACGCTATGACAAAGGCAGGCTTCATCGACGAGATAAGCAAAAAGAATTTCTGCGATCATATCGATTCCGCCCTCGAAAGATGTGCTGAGATCGAAAGAGAGATCCAGGCCGGAAAGAAGGAAGCGTAATGGTTCGTGAGATAGTACGCGATACTCTCTTTCTTCAGCAGAAGTCAGAACCCGCAACGCGTGACGACAGAGGAGTAGTTACAGATCTTGCAGATACTCTCCTCGCCAACGCCGACAGATGCGTCGGTCTCGCAGCGAATATGATAGGCTATAATAAGACGATCCTCGCAGCTGTACTCGGCGGTAAGATAACGGTAATGATAAATCCTGTCATAACGGACCGTTCTGCCGCTGAATATGAGACTGAAGAAGGCTGCCTGTCACTTTCAGGCGTAAGAAAAGTGAAGCGCAGCAAGATAATAACGGTAGAATACCTCGACAAGAGCTTCAAAAAGAAAAAGGCTACCTACCGCGACTTTGACGCTGAGATAATCCAGCATGAGATCGATCATTTCAGCGGTATCCTGATATGAAGAAAGGCTGCACGAAAAGTGCAGCCTTAGCTTTATATATCTGTCAGTTTTTAAAGGTAAAACAGCCTTTATCATCCGTTCTTCGCTTGAAATCCTCTTCTACCTTGCGGACCTCTTCCTCAGCGCTGACAAATGCATCGACTATGAGCGGATCGAAGTGACGTCCCGCACCTTCTGTGATTATCTTCATCGCTTCCTCATAAGTAAATGGCTCCTTGTAGCTTCTCTTGGAAACAAGTGCGTCAAAAACGTCTGCAACAGCCATAACACGAGCCGACAGCGGTATCTCTTCGCCGGAAAGGCCGTAAGGATAACCGCTTCCGTCCCATTTTTCGTGATGATAAGCAGCAAGGTTTCTCGCCTCATCAAGGTATCCCGAATTAGGTACAAGAGCGATAGCCTGAGAAATGATATCATGTCCGGCCTGAGCGTGCTTTCTCATAACTGCAAATTCAACCTCATCAAGACGTCCGCTCTTGTTCAGTATCGCATCCGGAACTTGTATCTTTCCTACATCGTGCAGAGGAGCGGAATTGACAACATCCGAAATATATCCGTCCGTCAACTTATCTGCATAATACCCCTTTTTCTTCATTTCTCTCAGTATAATCTCGGTATATGCAGCTGTCTTGCGTACATGAGCACCGGTGTTCTTGTCACGGCTCTCAACGATATCAGCGAGCACCATGATGAGCGCTGTCTGCATCTGTGCGATCTCTTCTGTCTTTTTCTGAACATCCGCAACATATCTCATACTGTCATCAGAAGTCTTTGCGATAGCATGATACAGATTCTCTATCTCGTCACCTGTCCGGATATTCAGCTCATGTATACTTTCAATACTGTTCTCGCGGGCGATTTCGGTATCATAAGCAAAGGTACCGGTGCTCATTGAGATCGAGTTCACAGGAAGAATGATATGATACTCGATGAGCCAGCGGACTACTACAAATATAAGGATAAAGAAGCTCAGGAATACAGCGAGCATCTGAATGAAGAAGTTTCGTTCGATAGTACCTATCTGATCCATTGAAATATCAGCAGCAGCGTAGCATACACATCGGCCCGCTGAATTGTATACCGGCTCATATACTGTAAGCAGCCAGCCGTAAGAATCGTCCGTTGTGATAGGATCGATGCGCTTTCCTGCCAGCAGATCAGGTATCAGATGGCTGAATGAATCGTCAAACGGAATAATGTCACCCGGTTCAGATCCTTCTACATCCTCAGTATCGACGTCAAACACAACATGGCATCCGTCAGGAAGAATCCTGTAGACATAAACATACTGAACATCCTGAGAACTATTCCTCACCTCTTCGAGCAGAGCAAGGATCTGGTCATAGTGATACGCATTATGACCATTTAACAGATAATCGTCAACATACTCAGGGTTGACGGCCTGAGCCGCAATTTTTGCCACGCCCTCAGCGAGCTTTGTATGATCCTTTATAAGCGCATTCCTGTATAGAGCCATGCTGATAGCTGTTGCGGCAATAGAAACAGAGATAAGTGAAACGCTAAGAGCAAGAAGTATCTTTGTTTTAAGCGATATAACGCGGTATGAGGTCTTTCTGGCTTTTTTCAGTTCCTCAGCCGACAGGGGAGTCTGCATCCAGCCGGTAAAGCTGAAACAGTGATGTTTGCTTTTCGGTATCAGCTTCATTATACCGATGGCAAGCAGAACTGAGACGATCTTATCGACAATATCATTAAGGATACTCGAAACAAAATGACTTGCCGTCCTGCTGAACATACCTGTCTGATACAGCGTCGTACTCAGTGGAGCACTGTCGAAAGAGACCTCGTCAAGAAACCACGGTATGACCGCCCCTCCTCCACCGCCAATAAGCGAGAAGACAAGTATGGCAGCAATAATACCCGGAATCTTCCTGAAATATCCACGCCTTGAAAAAACATGTGCCGATATCGCAATAAGAACATTGAGTATACCGTAATACAGCGCTGAGCTGTCATCAAAACTCTTAAGTATATTCGTACTGAAGCCAACGAAAACACCCGGAAGATAACCACCCATCGCAGAAACAGAGATGCTGCCGACTGTATCAAGGTAAAGGGGCAGACCGAAAGCTTCCACAATTTTACCGAGCAGCAGATTAAGAGCTGTTCCGGCAAAGCACAGCAATATAGTCCGTAAATTTTCTATTTTGCCGGACGGCGTTCCGGCTGTTCTGATCTTACTGTCCATATTCCATCACCAATTTTTCATCCTGTCGCAGGCCGATTACCTGCGCTGGTCATCCGTTATTCTACATTATAACATATTATAATAATAAATTCAATACGTATTTGTTAATTTTGTAATATCAGGATCATTAACACACAAATATCTTCATCACTTTTTAAATCATTATTATGATATTATTATCATTATTATGGTATACAGTCATTAATTAATGACTGTATTATTTAAGAGTGTGTCACAATAATCTCTGGCACATTCAATATTATTTGAGGGGGGTCATTGAAAATGACTAAGAAAACTTTCAGACGCCTTGCAGCGCTTATTTCAGCCTGCACGGTACTCTCAGCTGCTGTTCCGGCTGTTCCGGCTTATGCAGCAGACAACATCATCACAAACTCCACATTTGAATCAGGCACATCCGGCTGGGGAACTTACAAGGAAACCGGCGGCAAGTGCACACTTACCACTGAGGACGGAAAACTCGCCCTTAAGATCACAAGTGTCGGCGAGAAGAACTATTCCGTACAGGTGAACTACGATATTGTTCCTCTGTATGAGAATGCAGTATACCACCTGAAGTACGACATTTCCTGTACTATCAACAGAGAAGCAGAAGGAATGATCCAGCAGAACGGCGGTACATACCAGGCATATACATGGAAGAAGCTCGAATTAAGTCCCGAGCCGCTCACCATGGACTATGAGTTCACAATGGAAAAAGAAACAGACATCATGGCCAAGCTCGTTTTCAACTGCGGTACCTACGGCGACGATCTCCCTGAGCATACTATCTATATAGATAATGTATCTCTCGAACTTGTAGACGACAGCAAGGTCGATTACAGTGCCAACAAGCCCTATGCGCCTTCCATCAATATAGATCAGGTCGGATACAGGACAGATGCTGCAAAGAAGGCTGTTTTCCGTGATGTTACCGATCAGAAGAAATTCAGTGTAGTAAATGCAGATACCAAAGAGGTAGTTTATACAGGCGACCTTTCAGGCCCTGTTGAGAATACCTCAGCAAAGGAGACTAATTACATCGGCGACTTCTCCTCTGTAAATAAGGCAGGCAAGTACTATATCTCCTGTGAAGGTCTTGACGATTCATACACATTCACTATAGGCGACGATGTATACTCCAAGCTTATTGATGACAGTGTAAGAATGCTTTATCTCCAGCGCTGCGGCGTTGCTGTAGAGGATGAGAAGTTCTCACATCCAGCCTGCCACACAGCCAAGGCAACAGTGTACGGAACGAGCGAGAAGATAGATGTAAGCGGTGGCTGGCACGATGCCGGTGACTACGGAAGATATGTCGTTCCCGCCGCAAAGGCTGTTGCTGACCTTCTTTACGCTTATCAGACAGCCCCCTCAATGTTCGGTGATAACATCGGAATTCCCGAGAGCGGAAACAATATCCCCGACGTACTTGATGAAGTACGTTTCGAGCTCGAGTGGATGAAGAAAATGCAGTCAGCAAACGGCGGTGTATACCATAAGGTAAGCTGCGCTGTATTCCCGGGTTATGTAATGCCTGAGGACGAAGTAGCTGAACTGATCGTAACTCCTGTTTCATCCACTGCAACAGCAGATTTCTGTGCATCAATGGCACTTGCGTATGAATTCTACAAGTCTGTAGACGAAGAATTCGCAAATGACTGCCTTGACCGTGCAGAAAAGGCATGGAACTGGCTTTCAGAGAATCCCGGCTTTGTTTTCAAGAATCCCGAGGATATCGTAACCGGTGAATACGGAGATATCCGTGACTCAGACGAACGTTACTGGGCTGCACTCCAGATGTACCGTGCAACAGGCGATGAGAAGTATTTCGCTGCTCTTTCCTCAGGAGGAGCTCCCGAAGGACTCGACTGGTCAACAGTAGGCGACTACGGCAACATAGCACTTGTTACTAATGAAATGGCAGACAAGACCACTGCTGCTTATGTCAAGGCTCTTTCCGCTATCAAGGATCAGGCTGATTCACTTCTCAAGGTATCATCATCTTCGCCCTATGGCTCAAGCATTAAGAAGTACAACTGGGGAAGCAATATGACTATTGCAAACGCCGGTATCATTCTGAGCCTTGCAGAAAAGCTCACAGGCGAAACCAAGTATAAAGCAGCAGCCGAAGCTCAGCTCGATTACCTCCTCGGCACGAATCCGGTAGGTGAGTGCTTTGTTTCAGGCTACGGCACTGTATCACCTCAGAATCCTCACCACCGTCCGTCTATGGCAAAAAAGCAGGCTATGAAGGGAATGCTCGCCGGCGGTGTTAACCAGAACCTCGAGGACAGCGCAGCCAAGGCTTACTGTATCAGCGAGCCCCCTGCAAAATGCTATGTTGATAATTCCGAGAGCTATTCTACAAACGAGATAACCATCTACTGGAACTCTCCTCTCACATATCTTCTTGCTCTTACAGGCACAAAGGCAGATATCCCTGAGCCTGAGCAGCCTACAGAAACACCTACTGCTCGGCCGTCAGAGCCCGTGATAACTCCCACGGAAGAGAGCACAGGCGCAACAGAGTATTACTATGGTGATGCCAATAACGACAAGAAGATAACAGTATCTGATGCTGTTGCAATACTCCAGTATACTGTAAACAAGGAGAAGTATCCTCTCGATGCTGTATCTCTCGTTCAGGCAGATATCGATGGAGTTCCCGGCATCACAGGCACTGACGCTATCGTTGTTCAGAAGGTCGATGCCGGAATCATCGCTCAGACCTCTCTCCCTTTAGCTAATCAGGAATAATACTATACAAGGCGGTGCAAAAACTGATCTGCACCGCCTTTTTATAAATAAGTATCTTTAAACAGCAGATCAATTGTCATAATTTTAACATTATATCGGCAAATATTGATTTTTCTGCTGTAAAGTGATATAATAGCTATATGCTTCGGTTTATGATCGGGGTATTAAAGCATCATCAGTCGAAGCAAGAAATCTATCATTAATACAGGAGGATACCATGAAATTCACTATCGACAGGCTTAAGAAGAGCTATGAAAAGAAAGAAGTGCTGAGGGATATCAGCTTTTCCTTTGAGCAGGGCAAGATCTATGGCCTTCTCGGAAGAAACGGCGCAGGAAAGACTACTCTGTTCAACTGCATCAACCGTGACATCAAAACAGATTCCGGAACATTCTACTTTGACGAGAATGGCACCCACAGGGATCCTATCCCCGAGGATATAGGCTACGTCCTTTCGACACCGACAGTCCCTGAATTTCTCACCGGACGCGAGTTCCTGAAATTCTTTATTGATATCAACCGGAAATATATCAAAGGCAATCATACTACCGACGAATATTTCGATTATGTGAGTATCGCCGCCGATGACCGTGACAAGCTGATGAAAGACTACTCCCACGGTATGAAAAACAAGATGCAGATGCTTGTAAACTTTATTGCTGAGCCTAAACTCCTTCTTCTCGACGAACCTCTTACTTCTCTTGATGTTGTCGTTGCAGAGGAGATGAAGGAAATACTTCGTTCCATGAAGAATGATCGAATCACTATCTTCTCGACACATATCCTCGATCTTGCCGTTGATCTCTGCGACGAGATAGTTCTTCTCAGTCACGGCGTCCTTGAATCAGTAGAAAAAAACGACCTCAACAGTGATGATTTCAAGGAAAAGATCATTGCCGCTCTAAGGGAGGAATGATCATGCTCGAAGCACTGAAAAACAATCTCAAACTTGAAACAGCCTATCTGGTAAACAGCATTATTTATTCGCTGAAGCAGATACCGCTAATTAAGAAGATCCTTCCTCAGTCGCTCTACAAAAGTACCGGTCTGAAGATCTTCGCCGGGATAATAATGGTCTTAATAAAAACTATGGAGATCTTCCTGTACAAGCTCCTGTATATTGTATTCCTTGTAGCTATTCCCGCAAAAGGTATTTCCGAGCTGCACGGTGATGATGCACACGGAGCATTCTTCCTCCATATCCTGTTCTTTCTGACTATAATAGGCGCTTTCCTCAATAATCATCTGTTTGATGCAGAGAAACACAGGTACTATGCAGTTATTCTGATGCGAATGAATGCAAGGGATCATACCATAGCCTACTACAGCGTTTATCTCGTTAAGCTCATAATCGGTTTCCTGCCTTTCACTATTATATCAGGAAAATTAGCCGGAGCACCGCTATGGTCGTGCTTCGTACTGCCCTTCGGCATTGCCGGAATCAAACTGATATACAATGCTGTTATGCTGTACAACTACAAAAAGAAGGCAGGAAATTTCGATATCAAGTCAAAAGCCCGGATATATGTAACAGTCTTTCTGCTTCTCATCGCTTCTTATATCCCGTGCCTTGCAGGAATCCCTGTACCGGCCATGATCACAATTGTTCTTTTCTGTCTGGCAGCAGTCGGAGGAATAGCCGGCTTTATCTATATGATAGGATATGACCTTTACAGACCGATCTATCAGGAAACGCTAAACACAACGCTCATAGATAATAAGGCTGTTGCTATCGACACAAGAAAAAAGAATGTCGAGAATACGATATCGGCCGATACCAGCATCACAAGCAGCAAGGAAGGCTTTGAGTTCCTCAACGATCTGTTTGTAAAGCGTCATGCAAAGCTGCTCTGGAAATCCACCATGATAATCTCAGCTATCTGTTCTGTTTTACTGCTCGTTTTTATAGGCATTGCACTCTTTGCACCTGATTCACGCTCAACATTGAAAGCCATCCCCCTCAAAGGACTTCCGTACCTGACATTCATCATGTATTTCCTGAACAGGGGAACTGGCATCACTCAGGCACTCTTCATGAACTGCGACCACAGTCTTCTTACTTATTCGGTTTATAAGCAGCGCACCAATATCCTTAAAATGTTCAGGATAAGACTGAGAGAGATAATCAAGATCAATATAGTTCCGGCTGTCATCATAGCTGTCGGACTTACCGCCTTACTTGCGGTATGCGGCGGAAGCGGTGATCCCCTTGATTATATTATACTGCTGATATCAGTACCGTGTATAAGCATATTCTTCTCCGTTCACTACCTGACAATATACTACCTACTCCAGCCCTACAACGCAGGTACAGAAATGAAGAACGGAACATACACTCTGATAACAACGGTCACATACATGGGCTGCTATTTCCTGATGCAGTGCAGATTCCCGACACATACGTATGGTTTTATAACTATCGTTACAAGTATTCTTTACTGCCTGATAGCCTGTCTGTTGGTATACAGGTTCGCACCCAATTCATTCCGTATAAGAAATTGATACTTCTGAAAGCCCGGACAAGTTCCGGGCTTTATTTTGTCCGTCATCAGTTAACTAATCGAAGATTATCAGGCAATTAGTAAATACGTGTTACATGATATAATTAACCCAGAAATAACATATATATGATATTTTTGACCGAAAATTGCTGTATTATCGTCAAACCATGCCAATAGTTGCTGTGATGTTCATAATATCTTTACATATCAGATTTAATCATGTATATTAAAAGAAGGATATGTATTATGGAAAGAATTTATTAAAATTTGTATCAGATGGAGATACAGGAAAAGGAGGTAGAATATAAAAAGCAACTCTTTCAGTCAATTATCTATTTTGGAGGGAAATATGGACAAGAAGAAAATACTTACACTATGTCTTGCAGCAGTTCTTTCAACGGCTGTAAGCAGCTCTGTTCCGGTAAGCAGGGAGGCCGGGGCAGAAGAGGTCAGCAAACTGATCAGCAATGACTTTGAAAGCGGATTGTCAGGCTGGTCAGGCAGAGGTTCAGCCTCAGTAGCTCAAAGCTCAGATTCATCAAACGGCGGCTCTTCATCCATGTTAGTCAGCAAACGTGCTGCCTCATGGAACGGTGCTGTCATCGATCTCGGTTCAGGATTCAGCGGCGGCAATACATACGGCTTCGAAGCCTATGTGATGCCTAACGGCACATCCTCATCAGAGTCGTTCAAACTGTCGCTCCAGTACAGCTCAGGCGGAACAGTCAGCTATGATGCCATCGCCGAAGGCGCAGCCTCAAAAGGAGCGTGGACCAAGCTCTCAAATCCGGCATATACGATACCTGCCGGAGCAACAGATCTTATGTTCTACATTGAAACTGTAGATACTACTTCTGACTTCTATGTTGATGACGTTACTGTTACGGGCTCAGCATCGGCGCCTGTAACTCCTCCGTCCACACCAGTATCCAACAAAAAGGTTACCGGAGATATCAACAGTGACGGATCGATAGATACATTTGACCTTATTTCAATGCGTCAGCTTTCCGGGACTGCCGATATTCCTGCGGCCAAGCTGAAACTCGCAGATATAAACGGAGATAAGCAGGTCAATGATTCTGATATGAATCTTCTTTCAGACTATCTGCTCGGAAAGATAAGTGAATTCCCGCCCGTGGAGAAACAGTGCGGAGATTCGGAAGCAAGATATGATTTCGAGAAGTCTTACAACTTCCAGCCTGTAAGTGCCCTTAAATCAACAGGTGACATAGCCGATCCTTATATCTTCAATGACGGCAGAACTGTCGACACCCCCGATGACTGGTGGGAGAGAGCAAGCGAGATACGCTGTATGTATGAATACTATATGTACGGCATCTGGCGTGATGGCTCAGACGAAGAGGTAAGCTACAAGATCAACGGCAACAGCATGACTATCACTGTCAAGCGCAAGAGCACCGGAAAATCTGCATCATTCAAGGTGGTTCTCAACCTGCCTAAGAACGTAAGACACGACGGCGGCGCTCCTGTTATCGTTGGTATGCATAAGGGCATCGCAGAATCTACCGCTACTTCAAAGGGCTATGCAGTAATCACAATGGATGCTGACGGAATGTTCTCAGCTCCCGGAAGTGCAGCAGACAACAACCAACACACCGGAGCCTTCTATGATCTCTATCCCTATGGCGGTTCATGGGAAGAGCAGACAGGCGTTCTAATGGCATGGTCATGGGGCTGCAGCAAGGTGCTTGATGTGCTCTATGCAGGTGCAGGCGAGGAACTCAACATCAATCCTGACAGTTCTATTGTTACCGGCGTATCCAGATACGGCAAGGCAACTGCTGTATGCGGAGCCTTCGATACTCGTTTCAAGATGTGTGCACCTTCATGCTCAGGCGCCGGAGGACTTGCACTTTACCGTTATATGTCTGCCGGAAAAACCTATGACTTCTCATCTGTTGGCGGATCATCACGTTATACATACGACGAGAACGAACCTCTCGGAAGCCTTCAGGCGACCGGTGAGCAGGGCTGGTTCAATCATCGTTTCCGTGAATTCCGTGATCCTAAGCAGATACCTATGGATCAGCATATGCTTGGTGCTCTTTGCTGCGATCCTGACAGATATCTCTTTATCATCGGTTCATGTCAGGATGAGAACTGGGTAAACGCTCCTTCTGTATGGATGAGTTATGTAGCCATGAAGAACGTTTACGATTTCATGGGACTTGGTGATCATGTCGCTGTAAATATGCACAAGTCAGGACACGCTGTACTTGCAGAGGATGTCGAGAAAATGGTACAGTATTTTGATTATCATGTATACGGCATTGAGCCTACTATGGATCTGGCCAGTGTACATACCTCTGTTTTCGCTCAGTCTAAGAATCACGATCCGTTCGAGGACAGCATGACCTCCAAGTGGATCCACTGATATAACAACAGACTCACCGGGTTTCAGGCCCGGTGAGTTTTTTTGATGACAAATGTCACGCATACGGTGACAATATACATCTTACCGTTTCCCCTTATATGTGGTATCATATAATCACAGAAGAACAAACCACAGTCATCTAAAAGGAGGAATGGTTATGTTATATATCATTACATTACTGGCAATGACGGTCCTTGTTTTTATCGTACTTCCCATAAAGATCGCCATGTTGATCGCCGATCATATCAAAAAGAACAAAGAAATATCGAACGAGACAGAAAGTCCTTCGGGAAGCGTTGAATGTGACAGCAGTACATCTGATGCACCGGATACGGTTATACCTGACAAAGCAGCTGAGGAGCGTGAGGAATCTGCTTCATCATCCATAATGCTCCTTGTTGGTACAGTTTTCATAGTTCTCTCCGGTATCGCATTCGGCATCGCCGGCTGGGTAAATACAACACCCTTAGGAAGAATCGGCATTCTCTTTACAGCAGAACTCGTTTCGTTCGTAATAAGCATTCTTTTCAGAAAGGTATTCAGACTTTCGGGAACCTCGACCGCATTCTATACAGTTGGTTCATTATTCTGTTCGATCACCTTCCTTACCGCAGGTGCATACGATATGTTCGGCACCTGGCTTTCTGTTGACGGAAACGGAAGATGTACACTTGCAGCAGTCGCAACTCTCATAGCCGGCGTGCTTTCAATGCTTGGACACAAGCTGTATTCTCACAAAGCATTTGCTTACACCGGTATCACTTCCTTGTATGTTGCTCTTCATTTCATGGTATGTCAGCTTACAGACACTTTTGAAGAATATGCTCTTGCAGCTATAGCTTTACAGGCGGTCATAACAGCCGTTATCCATCTTTTGAAGCCTCAGAGAAATACAGCACTCAGCATTCAGATAACCTTTGTTTCTGACATAGCTGCTCTCCTGTTCGGATCAGCATCGCTGTTCTATATGTTCACAAACTCTTTTGATCCCACACCTACAACTATCATAATCAATCTTATAGCAGCTGCCGAACTTGCATTCTACGGCATCAGGCTCCATAAACCTGCTATGATCAACGCTCAGGCAATGTTCGATATCTGTGCGGTATTTCAGCTCTTTGCATATATCGACAGCAATAATAAGACTGAAAAGGTGTACTGCGCGCTGGCATTGATCTGCATCCACCTCATTCACCGTTTTGTCCCTGCTCTCAGGACACGCTTCACCGAGGATGCAACAATGGGAGTTTCCGTTATTGCAGCACTTTTCCCTGTATTCATCAGTTCTTTCAGCATTTACCCTTACGGAATACCCGCTCTTATAGTAACCGCTCTCCTGTTAAGCTACGTATACTCCACCAGGACCTCAACACAGCTCCCGGCAGGAATAGTTGCACCATTTCTACCTCTGGCATTAGCATCTTCACTCTCCTACAGCATCAATATCAAGGACGAAACAACAGCATTTTACATGACATACGGCATTCTCGCTCTTATCCTTACATCCGCAGCAGCACTGATATTCTGGCTCCCGAGTATCATGCCGGAATTCTGCAAGAGACATCAGAGAGTATCTGACTCAGTGATCTATTCAAGCCTGACTATTGCAGGACTTATAATGTTCAGAGTATACGAATGGACTCCTGCTCTTCTCATGTTCGTGCTCGCACTCCCTGTACATTACTTCATATCTTCAAAACAGCGTAATAACATCTGCACAGTATTCCCTCTGATCTCTGCTTCTCTTATGGTATACAGCTGGCTTGGCAGCATAGATGCAGAGTCCACAATGACAGGCTCAGTTGTTATGACAATAGTATTCCTTGCTTACGCAGCAGCATCAAAGCTCTTCTACAGATCCGGCATAAAAACAAATGCAGGCGGTAATGTAAGGATCGATACACCTGTTATCGCAGCAGCTATACCCATGCTCCTTACATTGACACAATCAGAACACTCAGGATTTTTCTTCTTCGTAGTCATCGCAGTATATATCACCTGCTTCATAAAGTCCCGCACCTCAAAGAAGACTGCCGCAACGACCTATTCAGTATCAGCAGTCCTTATGACCGTAGGATTTCTTAATCGTCCGTTCTTCGTATCGGAAAGTGAATCCTTCACGATCAAGGTGGATCTGGCACTTATCGCTCTTCTTGGTGCAGCATTCCGCTATATCTGGAGAGAGTATCCAGAAAAAGCAAGAAAGCTCTCCGATTTTGTGTGGAGACTTGCATTCATCGGACTTATAGCAGATGCCTTCTACTTCCAGACAGCAGGCAACACGATATTTGTACTTGCAGTAATCGGAACTATCATGGTTTTCTCTTACCTTGGCAAAAACAAGAGCTGGTTCATGTGCTCCGCGCTCTCCATCTTACTGATAACACTCTATTCAACCCGCAAGTACCTCATGGCACTTGACTGGTGGGTATACCTCTTCATCGCAGGTATCGTTCTGATAACCATAGCAGCGATAAACGAGTACTACAAGAACAAGGGCGAGTCATTAAAGGGCAAATTCACAAAGAACTTTGAAGGCTGGTCAAGATAACTTTCAAAGGGCGGGCACTATGCCCGCCCTGCTTTATATATTCACCTTCATCGGGAGTTGATTATTTCGTCAGACTGTGTTATAATAGATAACGAAAGGCGGTGATCTCTTGACGATAACACTTATCCCTGTTATACTTCTTTTATCCGGTCTTGCCGGGATGCTCGGCTCGCTCATGTGGATCCTCCGCAGGGGAAATATGAACCGGGTAACGCATCTGTTCATGATATGCCAGTTTGCAATAGTTCTCTGGCTTATCTCCCAGCTGCTCATACTGTTCTCGGAGAGCAGAAAACAGCTGCTTATAAGCTATTTCATAGGCAATATCGGCATTAGTGTCTTTTCACCGTTCTGGCTGGTGTTTTCTGCCGAATACTCAGAGTTCCCGAAGGCCTCCGGAAAGCTGCTGTACATCATGCCCTTCGTGTCACTTGCCGCTATTCTAATAATCCTTACGAACAACGTACACCGGATGTACTATACAGAGCTTGATATCGGCGTAGTCCGCTACGGCCCTGCATTCTACACCTTCCAGGTGATCTACTACCTGTGCATAATCGCAGGTATCACCATGATGTGCATAAAGAGTTTCAGGGATCATAATCAGATAACAAAACAGACTATCCTGCTCACGCTTTCCACGGCAGTCCCGATGATGATAAACACACTAACGGTCACAGGCATCATAAAGGCAGGCATAGAGCTCACACCGCTGTTTTTCGCTTTTTCCAGCATAATGATACTTATAGCTATCCGCAGCTACGGCCTGCTCAATATCAACCGTATAGCTATAAAGGATGCCGTAAACAATATTTCCAGCGCTGTTTTTGTATTCGACCAGAGCGGTATACTGACCTATCGCAACAGAGTAGCCTCTGCACTTTTCCCACAGAGCGGAAAACTCTCACTCGATGATATGCTGAAAGATATCTCCGCTCACAGCAATACACAACCCGCCGATAATTTTGAAACAGTCGAAGCTGAATATAACGGCCGAAGCTATATTATAAGACAGAACTACGTAAACAACAAATACGGCAGTTCACTGGCAAGAGTACTGGTAGCAAACGATGTTACGGAATACTATGAACTCGCACGCACTGAAAAGAAACTCAGCATCGAAAAGGAAAGAAACCGTATCGCACAGGAGATCCACGATTCTGCAGGCCACACCTTTACCATGATAAGCTCAATAGCAAAGGTGCTCCAGGCCAGAAGCTCCAATGACGAAGAGACCAGGGATTATCTCAAAGAGATAGACGGTCTTTCGCGAAGCGGCGTAACTCAGCTCAGATGCTCTATCAATAATCTGCGTGACGATGAATTCATGACATCAGTTACAGGAGCTGTCAGATCTGTTCTCGCTGCCGTCAGAGGCATCGATACAGACCTCTGCATACAGGGCAGGGAAGATGAACGGTATGCATTCTGCATACGTGAGATGTACGATAACTGCCGCGAGACAATAACCAATGCTATGCGTTATTCCGGCGCTGACCGTATCGATGTGATAATCAAATTCCTGCCGGAGCAGCTTGAGATGTATATTCTTGACAACGGCTCAGGATGCACAAGCATAAATGAAAATAACGGATTGCGCGGTATACGTGAAAGGACAGAGGCTCTCGGCGGAACAGTACGGTTCTCCTCAGTTGTGCGCGAGGGCTTCACTACGATGATCAAAATACCTGTGAAAGGATGATAGTATGATCAATGTTGTAATAGTTGACGATGTACAGATACTCAGGGCAGGCCTCAAAGCCGTCCTTATGCAGGACGGAGGCATCAATATAGCAGGGGAGGCATCTGACGGCAAGGAAGCGTATGAGATGTGCGTGCGTCTCAGACCTGACGTTGTGCTCATGGATATGCGTATGCCGGGATTTGACGGCAGCTACGGAACCCGGCAGATAAAAGAAAAACTCCCCGGTGTCAAGGTCCTTGTTCTCACCACATTCGACGATAAGGAAACTGTCAGCAAAGCTATGGCTGCCGGTGCAGATGGCTACATACTAAAGGAAATGGACAACGATCAGATAATCAATTCGATCAAAGCAGTAGCCGGCGGCATCAATGTTTTCTGTGACAACGTATTCCGCTCAATACGTAAAGAGTCCTCAGTGCCGCAGGATGCAAGAAGTCTCGATCTGACAGAACGGGAGATTGAATTTCTGAAACTTATCTGTGAAGGCTGCGACAATAAGGAGATAGCTTCAAGGCTGTACCTGGCCGAAGGTACAGTAAGAAACGGCATTTCCCGTCTGCTCGAAAAGCTGAAGCTCAAGGACAGAACGCAGCTTGCAGTTTTTGCCATTAAAAATGATCTTGTCTGATACAAATTGTCATCTACAGCCGCACCAGAACAGCCTGATATGATACATAAAAAACTCTTGACTTTTTCTGAGTCCTGTGTTATAATACTAAATGTCGGGTTTGCCGCTGTGGTGGAATAGGCAGACACAAGGGACTTAAAATCCCTCGGAGTAAAATCCGTACCGGTTCGACCCCGGTCAGCGGCACCAAAAGCAAGTTTTCATAATGAAAGCTTGCTTTTTCTTTCTCTTGACAAAGCATCAGCCTTGTGTTATAATATTAAAAACATACGGAAAAAGTATAGATCTGCTGCAAAGCTATCGTATCAGCAGAAACTGAATCATGATAACGAATAAACAATCGTGGAATATGCTCATAATAAGGGCGACCATTATCGTTTATTCTTTTTCTTTATTATCGAGATCCTTTCATACAGGAGGCAGCACAATGCGTACAAAAGGAACCAAGACTATAGCTGAAAACCGTCAGGCAAGACATGAATACTTCATTCTCGAAACATACGAAGCAGGCATCGAGCTTGTAGGTACAGAGGTGAAGTCGATAAGGCAGGGGAGTGTTAACCTGAAAGACAGCTGGTGCTCTATCGACCACGGCGAGATCTTTGTCAGAGGAATGCACATATCTCCTTATGAAAAAGGCAACATCTTCAACCGGGATCCTATGCGTGTACGTAAACTCCTCATGCACAAGCGCGAGATAAACAAGCTGTTCGGTACAGTAAAGCAGGACGGATTATCCCTGATACCGCTGAAGCTGTATTTCAAGGATTCACGGGTTAAAGTCGAAGTAGGTCTCTGCAAGGGCAAAAAGCTGTACGACAAGCGTGCTGACGCTGCCAAACGCGATGCAAGACGTGAGATAGACCGTAATCTGAAGATCAGAAACCAGTAACTCCCGACGATCTTTGACACATATCCATAATAACTATCATAAAATCTGTGGTTTCTCCCATTGACAAAAGCCGTCAGATGGTATATAATATAAATATAAAGATTTCTTGCATTCCTTTTACCCTCAGCAAATGGGGGCGTAAAGGTTTCGACGGGGATCTTGAAGTGTGATAAGCGAGCGGAGAATGGCGTGATCTCCATAACCTGCGCCACGTTTAAATATAAACGCAAGAAATAACATTACAGTTTCTAGAAATAGCGAACTGGTAGCTGCTTAAGTCAGCTTCTGTCCACCG